>Ga0209782_1001551_pt1 | contig 12120 bp, 7 predicted proteins | sample WorMetmaBAHAMAS1_FD_187390 | JGI IMG/M metagenome (GOLD analysis project Ga0209782, IMG submission 187390) | Marine gutless worms symbiont microbial communities from Max Planck institute for Marine Microbiology, Germany - Inanidrilus... | ecosystem: Host-associated > Annelida > Digestive system >... | reverse complement strand
CGTTACCCGGATGACCACCGACCGGCTTAGTTAACAGCTGGCATCTTTGACTGACTAGAGTGTGATGCAGAACTTGCTGTTTATTCACTGGCCGACACCGTCATTGTAACTCATTGCACATGCCCATCCTTTTGTGGATTATGGTTTTTGGTATTCACTGCACAGCAGTTCTTTTAAACCCAACCTGTCTTTTATGTATATTACATACTTTGCACAGTTTATAGGTATTTGTAACGTTAAGTGCTATTACTAAACTGTATTTAAAATTTACATTTGTTCAAATATTATTTCTTGCTGTAAATTGCTGCTTTGGGGTGGCAACATGTTGAATTCCAGCCAATGAAGCAACTCGGGCGTTTACAATCCGTGAGACTGTAGAATGAACGTTAGCTTTTGGTTTAAGCAATAAAAATAAATGATGATGGTGAGTGTGGACTGTGGACATGTGTGGCTGTGGATGTTGGTAGGTGCCTTGCAATGGGAAGGCGGCCGACGTGATTCATCAAGATGGCATTCACATCCTTGTCAACATGAATGGTTACACAAAGGGAGCGAGGAACGAGATATTTGCTCTCCGCCCAGCACCGATACAGGTTGGCTGACTGTTATACAATACTGTTGTGCGAAATGCCAGGAAAAGTCCAGTTTGATCACTTACACATATAACAACATATAGCGACACGCTTTTAGAAGAAATCTTGCAACTACAAAACATCCCATTTGAAAAGATTGCAATCGACAAATGTCCTTGAAGTATATACACCCAAAGTCATCACAGTTGATGCTTTTAGATAGGCCGTATATCGCTTCCTGCTGGTGGCCTGTTGTTATAATGTCTAACTGTCGTGTGGCGTTATTTCATAATCCTACATTTAGCTGTTTTGATACAATGCCTGAGTGTGACAGACTCACGACGCCGGAATATACCGCGCTAGCATAGCGTCGCACTATAAAAACGGAAAATTTAAAAGTAAGATGCAGCAAAATGTCTGAATGCCATAGTGCCGAGAAATGTGAAAAACATGTAAGTCTTCTAGAATATGTGGAGTGAATATGTCAGCTGTTAGATTAGATATTTTGTATCACAGCTATCTTTATTTTGTTTACTTATTAACAGTTTTTAATTGATTAATACTTCTGTGTTCCACATTTTTGGTTGGGTACATATTAGCAGCTTTCTGGTGAACTCCTAACCGATATATTTACGAGCATACTGATAATGGCGAGTTATGCTGATAAGAAAATGAAGCCAGTTATTGGCTTAAACCCAACCCCGCTATATCTGTGACCTAAAAATTGAACCGAGTTGAATTTTACGCAAAGATCGATCGTGCATTGAAAGCTAGAATCATTACAGCACTAAATATTCACCATCTTGGTCACTTTACTAGTAATATTAGTTAACTGACCTGTCTCGAGCGTGATGATAGGCTGTGAGATGCGGACGTGCAGTCATGCATCGCCACGTGTGGTGTGTTGCTGTGGTAGGTGATGTGGCTGGGTTACCCCGGCACGAGTGGGGCTCCGTTCATGGACTACATAATGACAGACCAGATAACGTCGCCGCTGGAAGCCAGCACGTCGGACCAGTACTCCGAGAAGCTTGCGTACATGCCACAGACGTTCTTCATCGGTGACCACCAGCAGATGTTTCCTCACATGAAGACGAAGGCAATTCTGACGACCAAAGAGAAGAACATTGACCGAGACAACGTACTGCTCGTCAACGGACTGGACCTGTCTCTACTCATGGCATCTGGCACCGTCTCGGTAAGTTACAGTAGCAGTATTTCTAACAAGATTGTCCAGTGTAATTTGAGAACGGGCTGCATCGCCACCTAGTGGCAGAACTCCTTACACCTGCCACACACAGTCATTCAACTGTATTTCCAAGAAGGCACAAATGTGCACGTCCTTATAATGCACGATATCTCGGGCCGACTTACCATCCAAAATGGCATTTCAGTCGGTTCAGCTGTTTTTACATAGCCCTTGCCATGGTCTTCTCATTCATTACTTTGCCCTAGAATGATATATCCTAACAGCAGTTAGAGCAGTGGTTCCCAGTTTTCAGGATGCTTTGCAGCACTATGTGCCTATGTGTCCACACGGAAACGGGTGAGTGGATCGAGAAGCTGTTGGGGGGGCACACTCGTATGGACCCAGTGAACCATGAATTAGTTGGGGGACCAGATACTCAAACAGGAAGGGTCACCTTTGAAGGGCAGTTGTTTAGTTGACAGCGTAACGAAGCTGTTCACAGAACAGCTAGACGGTGCTACGTCTGTGACAGGAGATACGCCAGTCGGCAGAGCCAGGAACGCTGGTTGGTCCGGAGGATGTTCTGACGCCAGTGATAGAGTTAGCGAGCATCAGTGCAGTTGAGCAGATGATTCAGACTGGACAGTCGCATTGCTCCATCAACGGAGTTGTACTGCAGAACGGCGTCACCACGACGCAGGTAGCATCAGCTGATTCAGTCCACTGTCATCACTGTAAATACTGAAATGAAGCTCCAGCTTCTGTTAGCACTTTTCCTCCCCTCACAAATGGCAGGCATCGATCAGTACTAGCATTAGTGTAACTGCATTTGCTAGGTGGCAGCACTGTTGGCAAGCGGCAATCAGTCTCGTTTTTGTTTCGCTACAGTTTACTACTTATGTTCTCACTAGGGGCAACCACACCTGCCAGCCAACAAGAAGCTGCCGAACAGTGCCAGCAGATATGGCTGCCAATAGTGAATAGACACATTGATGAAACAGATTTATTTCATTTTTATATTTTTATTTTATTTTGTGCACCGATTGCCACTACTAAAAAGTCGATGAGAAACAAAATATTTTTGATCGTTGTTAAAAACGGATCGCTGCTTGCAGCCATTTATGTCTGTGACGATTTTGCAGCCAATTGGCGGCGTCAGATGCTGTGATTGGACGTCGTCCATCTAGAGAATATTTAATAAGAGTCTGTGGGGGCGACACTGATATGCCGGACAGGCTACACACAAGACTGTGCCATGCTTTCTAGTTTGTTTAGTCACGGCTGTTGTGTTGTATTTTTGGTGTTGTCATACTACGTTCAGCTGTTCTAGTGTTCCTTGATTGTGTTTTTTCACTACTAGTCGAGAGACTGACTGCAAAGAATGTCTCTGCAGTAACCTAGTTTGTGTCAAGTGGATGTAAAACGTTAACCCAGTAAATACTCTGTTGAAAGGACAGTAAACGACTGAGGCTATTATGCAGACGAACACGAAGGCGGCGACCGGTGAAGAAGTTCAGCAGGCGATAGTGGTGAGCTCACGCCTGCAGTACGGACTGCCGGAGGATGCAGTGGTCTACTGTAACTTCAACCAGCTGTACAAGATCGACCCGTCGTGCCTCGACATGTGGCTCAACATTCTCAAGGCGGTGCCTAACAGCGTGCTCTGGCTACTCCGCTTCCCAGCCGTCGGCGAATCCAACGTGACGCAGTACGCAGCCAACGCCGGCATCGGATCTGATCGCATCATCTTCAGCCCTGTGGCACCGAAGGTGTGTTACAGCAGCAGGTTTAACAGCTATGATGTGATAAAGGTATAGAGTGTGCTATGCCACATGAGCTGTGTTGAAGTAGTTATCTCTCTTTCTTAGGCGTTGAGCTTGTAGGTGGATAAACCACTTCCAAGATGCATTCTAGTGCAACCCCAGACAGAGCATCATTGGCTTTTGACTCATAATAAATTATACTGCTAACTGACTGAATCATGTATAAGTTATCTAGCGGAGGTGAACCTGTAATGTTGCATGACCAACGCCCAACTATCATGCTACATGATGTGTGATTCGATAACGTCACGCATGCGAAAGTGAAAACAAATAATTAGCCAATCTGTTTATTTTTCAGAGCAAGGTAAGATATTTGAGCAGCAAGTTTTTGCAACATGTGATATATGTTATTACAGCCCGCGTAGCGAGGATGTGTAGGTTTCGCCTTGTGTGCGTATATGTGTGTGTGTCTGTCAGGGTGCCAAAACCTGATAATTTCATCACTACATCACATTTTGCATTCACCTGGAGGGGGTTTGGACCCATTCAGGCATGTCTGTCTGTCCGTTTGTCCGTCCAGGCCCGGGTGTCTGTCCGGGCTTTTTGCCCCCTCCCTCGCCTACCCTGACCTCCTACCTACCCATACCTGGCGGCGGTGGGCTGTGCGATCCAGCCTTGAGCTGATTCTAGTGTTACATGTGGATAGAGTAGTTGACTGAGAGGAGCATGGTGTGTGTGTGTGTGTGTGTGTCTGGTAGGAGGAGCACGTACGTCGTGGTCAGCTGGCCGACGTCTGTCTTGACACTCCCATCTGTAATGGACACACAACAGGCATGGACGTGCTCTGGGCCGGCACTCCAATGGTCACTCTGCCCGGTCTGTTGATATATGGATGTCGTCGGCAGTATTTTTGTCGTTATTTTTTCATTCTTACGATATATGATGTGGAGACATGTTAGGTAACACCCTTCAGGTAAACTCTGGTGTCGTCTCATGAGACTGAATGCAGTATTTGCCGTCTGCCAGAGTACATGTCCGTCACACTCCAGTTGTTGACTCGTCTGCTAGTTACAGTTATTGTTTAGTGTTTGTCTTCACTTCAGTGCTTTCCCCGTGAAATTACACCTGTACCATTTTACCTGTATCATCTGCTGGTTGCCATGGCAACAAACGCCTTCGTGGGTTGTGTGTGGTCTGTAGTTTTTTCCATGACAGTTTGGGTACGGAGGCAGAGTAACTAGTGCCACGCGGTCAGACAGCTGCATGAGATGTTGCAGATAGTCTTGTTACAGTGGCTACAGTTCTTACCTTTACAGTATTACTAAGCAGCGTCACATATTTAGTGTAAGCGGTCTCTAATTACAGGTCGACTTCATTGTAGTTAATGTCCGTCCATCTGTTGGTAACGAGTGTGTATTGTGTAAAAATGGCAGAGGTAATTGAGATGCTGTTTGTGTGATGGGTTGAGTGCACCCAGGGAACTGCGTATTAAATGGGGATCCAGATCCCCATGGTAGGGGCAGTTTTTTGGAGAAATGATAAGCCACAATGTACGTATAGAGAGAATGCAGCATCGGCCGTGAACAGCATCCCAAGTTACTTTGTGATATCTCGTGTCGTCTGAGTTCAAACATAAGCTGCGGTCCCAGCAGTTGGCCTGATGGTATTTCCTAGTGAGTTAATCCACAGTACAGTTCTTTTAAAACATTTAATTGATACTTCTCGGATTTGTTGAGCCACGTGTTGGGTTGGCGGTTTATTATATTGCGTTTATATTCCTCATTATGTTGATTTAGCTGTGGTGTAAATGGGATACTGGTACTTCAGATTACTTCACCCCTGGTAGGGGAACAAACGATTCTGATCATCATGTTTGTATTTCTGTCTGTCTGTCTGTTTCATATCTTACAAACTGCACCACATTCTCAATGCATGTTGCCTGTGGTCCTTCAGCGACGACGGCATTGTGATGGATAACATATTTCCAGTTTTGTGTGTGAGCATTAGGTTTCGACATAATGGGTATTGGGTAGTACCGTAGTGGTATCAGCTGGAACACATGCATGCAAATCATCCACACTTTGCTTCAGAAGTTCACTCAGATAGCCATGCCGGCACCTCATCACTTATTTTTACAGGTAGGATGCTGTGATGCCTAAAAGGTAGTGTCAATGAAGTCGTGAATTCGACATATACTCCAGGTGAGTCACCAGGTGGAAGCACCTGTCAGTGATTGCTTTGTGCTGCAGGTGAAACACTGGCGTCGCGTGTGGCCTCGTCTCAACTGATGACGCTCGGCTGCTCAGAACTAGTCGCCAAGACAAGGCACGACTACGAACAGATCGCCAGCCGTCTCGGCAACGACCGAGAATAGTAACTACATCTTGTGTGATGAGTAGCGCACTAGTCAGTAGGCATTAGCTAGTTACGTAATACTCTTTCTAAGGCATAAAATCTACACTGTTGTTAAAAAACGGACCTTCGACTGTTATATTTTCAAATAACTGCAACAAATATTAGTCAGTATTAATAATTTTTGGTAAAGTGAAGAGTCAGTCTTTAGGTGTGTAGTTGATGAGTTTTGATGAAACTGGGTACCAGCTTACTGCATTTCCAAGACAGTTCATCTACGGCGAACAACGCTAATCAAGGAAATAAGACTGTGTAGTGAGAATCAGTTTATTTTTTAAAAATATGTACGAGTTTAAAGGTTTTTTTAATTTTTCCAATGATAGCCTTGATCTTGCAATTCTTTTTATAGTTGTTAGTATTTACATGATTCTAGCTTCAACTTTCTGGCACGGAATAGCCTAGAATGTGCCGTTAAGAGACTACTCACTCACTTACTTTTAGTTTTTCCAATGCTAGCCAAGATATTGGCTGGGGAAAATATCTTCGAAATGACCCGTTTTTTTGTGGAACGTGATGTATAAGTTGAACTGTGTACGTTCATGATTGTAGTTGATGCACGGCGTTAACGTGTGATTGTGTTGTTTATCAAGCTTGCTGCGGATGCGCGCTAAAGTCTGGAAGCTGCGGTCAAACAGCGAACTGTTCGACATCGGCACGTACACGGCGAACTTGGAGCGTGTCTATCGTCGGATGTGGGAAAAACACGAGAAAGGCGAAGCAGCTGATCACATAACGGACCTTGCACAGCCCTACAGCTGACTGCCACCCGCCGCCACTTAGTAGCAAGCACTATTGTAAACCATTGAAACTGCTGGCTGGTGCAGTGACCACTGTGAAACAGAAAGGTGCCAGTATATCACAAGATTGTGCAACAGCATGTTCTAGGATCTTTATTACATGTTGGTTCCAAGATGTTGGTGAAATAATTTTGACCATTGCCTGGCTTTCGGGCGAAGTTATTGGCAAGAATGTACCGGCTGCAGTCGTGCAAATAGAGACAGTTGTTGAACTCCCGGGATCATAGATATCAAAAGTGCTGTACCAGTTGTCAGAGGTATGATCCATCAACAGAGGATTTTTGTGTTCATCTACTTGGTCAATACTTCTGGCAGTTGGTCGGTATATGTTAGTAACATTTAACAGCAGAAGTGAATTGAATACAAGCTTTGCAAATGAGAGTTAATTCATCGTATTTTTATGTGATAATAGTGGCACTTTTTTGGTTCATAGTCAAGAAATAAACCAGTTTATTTGCAAACGTTTGTTTAACGTGGCCAGTTTTGAGTCTGTGCGTATCACTATCCTCGATATAACCCCGAGTCGTTGACGAGATGATTACTTGATGAATTTCAGCTGATCACTTTCAGTTCCACCGTTGACGATTCTCATGTTTCGCTCTGATCACGCTGAACTGGTTTTCGTCAGAAGATTCTGCAAACTAGACGATTATTTATGCTGTGCGTGTGCAACTGAGCATTTCGTTATAGCTAAGTTTGTGCAAATTTCTTTTTAAGATGCATAAATGTAATGACATGGGATGTTATGCATATGATATTGAATTGGTTTTTAATGTTTTTTGGAATGGGCATAGCTATCTATACAGAAGCATGTTTGTCTCACATACAGCTCAAGTATACGAGTTAATTAGTAGCCTATGGTGACGTTAGTCACTGGGCATCTGTGGATTTTTTTATGACTTGATAAACTGCAGCTAAGCTAATGCCCACATTATGCATATTTTCTTTGAGAGTTGCTTTAAAAGTTGGCAGTTGGGGACTTTTGGGTTTTTTTTGTTAAAACAGATTTGCACTTGAGAGTTAATGCAAAAAGTTCTATTGAACACTCTTTATAAAGAGGGTTGATGTCCGTGTGTGTACGTCTTCTTTCACAAACGAATGTTGAAAAATGAAGCTTGCTGTACGTTTTGAGTTCACTGTTTAAAGCCGTTAGAGAAGATGACACGTGTGTTTTCGTCAATGCTTCCTTTTGGTTGTGAATGATGTTGCAATCCCAACAAAACCATGTAACTTTAAAACCAGTCAACGAGAAATGTTTATATTTCTGTTAAAATTAATGTTGCAATGGTACAGTGTTTTGTCTGCATAGTTTATTTGTACTTGGATACAGATTTTGATTGATTAATTAATTCGTAGAGTTAAGATGTTACATCCTACTTGATACAACATGGCAGAGCTGTTGCATAGGCCCTCCACCTGAAAATATCTGCTGTTACCCTTACTAGTACAGTGACTGAAGTTTGGATGATGTTGACTGATGGCAAAATTTGGGCATTTTTCATGAAACATTGGGAAAAATGATGTTTATTTCAGTTTTGTACATGTGTGTGTGTGTGTGTGTGCACACTTTGTGTACTGTGTCTTTGGACGATTTCCGTTTTATTCTTCACTTTCATCCAGATATACCGAAGCGTCTTTCGCTGTTTATTTGCCGTTATCCTTGCAGCGAAAATCAAGTTACTGGATAAGACCAAATGATGTGTTAATTTATCTCAACTGATTGTGTTCAAATAGTGCTAGAGCTGTACTGAATCTTCAGTTTGTTAGTTGGATTAGTGCTGGTCTTTTTTACAGCATTCTTGCTTTGAGGTCTAATCATCCACTGTAGTTAGCCGTATCTATGCAGTCCCATCTCAGGAGTCTTAATTTATCACCCATATCAGATCATTTACAGTTCTAATATGGATCATTGCTGACATTGGCTCAATTCTAGTGGTCTCACCCCACTGTGGCTTCATTACCGCATACGCACCAAGTCAGACCATTCGCATGCTACTACTGACACATATGAGTGCAGATGAGTTGTGCATTGTATTATGCTTATATGCTTATATATTGTAATGTCCGTATAATATTAAGTGGATGAAATTGCATAGCTTGGCATACTCTTCTATTCAAATTCCTGACTATATGATTTGAATTAATAGCAGTGGAATGCTTATGCAGTTGTCGCAGCAGTTACGTGCTGCGGTTAATTTCGTGTTCTGGATGTTTTGATTACGTCTAGTCTGTGCTTGCTGTCTAATACCAGATTCTGTCTGATATACATGTAATGTTGCTTGCATTATGCTAAGTCTGTTTTGTAATCAATTTTTTGTTTCTGGTACATCAACTGTCGGTTTTCTCTGCAGTTGCTCTACAACTGTTCAATGGTGGTCTCTGTGTTTGCATAACAACCTAGGAATACCCAGAGTGGTGTCTGATTATAATGCCAGTCTGATAGCTACCAATTACTGGCATTCAATAAAAGAGGTCCACAAGTGATTAGTGTGGTATTTCTCGACTGCACTGGACAGTAACGAAGTGAGGTGACTGGAGCAGGTGTTGCTGAGACGCATTCAATAAGCTGGGTATTTAGCTGTTGAAAAGCATAAACAGCTGGTTTAAACTCAAACTTCAGTCTTCAGTAGTGCCATGTCCTTCCACATATTGGCAAAATTTTATCGTTGTACACTGTATCTCAAAAAACGACACTGACGTTGCACACTATAACTTACATGCACATCAACCGATTTTGCTCATTTTTGGCATTGATGTTGCTGAGTAAATACGCTATCGAATGGTTATTTACTATCCCACCTCTCCTAGCTAATGTCTCTTCATTACCTGGGGAAACACGAACCCCAGAAATTGGGTCATGCTATCTACTGTGTCTGCTTTGGCTTGCTATATCTTTAATACTTATCAACCGATTTTGCTCAATGTTTTAATTTTTTGTAGATGGTAAGGCCGTAGTATTGAGTACAGTGTACAAATCTTATTTTTCGCTTGGCCATTTTTGTGTAATACCACTTCGTCAACAAGATCAATGTTATCAGCTGCGCGGGTGTTGCGACATCTGCTGCTGCTGGAACAACAGTTGACCAACAAAGTTACCTATAGCTTTTGCAACGACTGGTAGACAAGGTCTACATTCCAGCTTTTGTTTAGTAACTATAAATTCTTAATATTGTAGCCTTTAAATCGAACAAATTATTTAGCCCGCTCGGCAAACTTGCCGGAAGGGCTATATATTTTGCCGATGTTTTTTCTTTATTTTATTTATTTTTTTCTAATGGTCAACTTTCTAGCCCCTGTAGCTCAGACGATAATGGAGCAATCTTCACCAAAATTTCAGGATTGGTAGACGGGTGTTAGGGATTGCTCACCTCATTGAGCTTTTTTTATTTTTCAAGGGACGTTGCCATGGCAGCCAAAGTCGAAAAATTGGAATTTTTCCCGGACCAATCTACTTTGTTGCTATGCCATTTGGAAACGGAATGGGATAACGCCTTGTATATGCAAAATATAATAGCATCACTAATGCCACTATAACGTAAAATTTTGGTGAAGATTGGTCCAGTAGTTTCGGCTGAGAACAGGCTAACAGATGGAAATTGCGTTGCGTGTTCACGTGGTTTGGCATATTTGGTTGAATATCTCCGGATATACTGGACCGATTTTCGCAATCTTTTCACCATATGAAAGCTCTATGTACAGATGATGGATCTGTACCTTATTTTCCAATTTGTCAAGGAATGTTGCCATGGCAACCAATGAGAGAAATGAGAAAGTAATGAAGGCGGACTGATACCACCTGTATTCTTTGCATTAGCATTTGCAAATGAATTGGAATATCACTATCTGTATGTGCGCATTAATAGCAGAGATGATCAGGCTACATCTGATATAAATTTGGTGGGCTTCTGAACAGTACCTCCTGAGTTCAACTGTGTTGAACAAGTATCGATCAGTGATCGGGTAAGTATATTTACGTTAGCCAGGTGGCAGCACGGTTGTTTAGCTAGTACCTGCTAGGGGCGACAATGCGGCGCCGAGCAGGCTATACGCTAGGCTTTGCCACTCATTTCTAGTTATTATTTTTTTAAGCCCATCAGCACAAAGTGGCAGGCGTGAAAATTGAAAGTTAAGTAAAATAGTGACGACGGCGGCTTATTCAGTGTCAAATGTTTTAAGGAAGGCGATCGCATTTCCCTTTGGAGCGCTAGACAGTCGTTGAAACAGGAACACCTTCTCTCGTGTCCCCGGTGACCGCAGCGATGCGTCTGTATAGCTCCTGTTACTTTCCCTGGAAGTGATTTCTGTTTTACTTAACGACACTTGAATAACTGACGGTTTACATTGCATTACATAAATGATTACTAAACAAATATGTTTAAATGAACAGTAAATGAAAAGATCCGTCCACCGCCATCAGAGGCGACTACAAGTAGGCTGATTGGGTCTGTTCCATGCTGCTGTTCAAAGTCTATTGGTTCCAGCTGTGATAACTCCACTCCCTGAGTCTACACTGAACTGATCAGATTCTGATCAGTTCATCAGATCTCCGTAGACTGTCTCAGTCCGCGGAGATAATGAGTACGACACCTCACCGTTCACACCGGTATCTGGGTCGCTCGCTCTACACAACAAAACCGGAAGTACTTAACGTATCGCAACGCCGTCACAGGAGGACCGAGCAACGTGAAACTCGGCCGTGTGGTTTTTGAGTTATCAGAGTGGACAGACAGACATATATACTCATAATGCACAATACATCGCACCCGCGTAATAAGATCCCTGCGGAGAATTAGGTCATGCATGACGACAAAATGACTGTATTAATTTTGACATTAAGGCCATAGGCCTAATGGCGAAATTGGTTGCAGCCATGGTGAACTGTGCTCGAAGGACAGAATATTGAACGAGTACTTGAACGAGTACTCAAGCATGAGAGATCAATAGGAGCACCCCTAGTGAATTTTAGTTTAAATATTCTATGACAGTAATGGTTGCGACGGTAAACAAATATGTGTGCAAAAAGGTGTAGCATTGTAAAACGCATTTCTTTCTAATAATGTTGCGCACATTTAGAAAGACTTTGTAGCATTACATTGCGCTGTTTTACCTGAAGTTTTGACTGATTCTGCTGTTTTCTTTTCTTTATCTAGGTACAGGTAAGTGAGAGTCACTGTGGTGAGAGTTGCTCTGAACTGCGGAGAGTTAACCACCGACTTGTTAAATATTCTATATAGACTCATTACGTCCAATTGGAACAGCAGAAGATTTTAAGGCCGTCGCTTGGCTTCACTAAGTGACATGGCCGCCGGTCGAGTGACGTCATTTTTACGTCATTTTGTTGAAGTAAGTAAGTAAGCCGTCATCTTGCTGTCAGTGTACTATGTTCG
>Ga0209782_1001550_pt1 | contig 12123 bp, 8 predicted proteins | sample WorMetmaBAHAMAS1_FD_187390 | JGI IMG/M metagenome (GOLD analysis project Ga0209782, IMG submission 187390) | Marine gutless worms symbiont microbial communities from Max Planck institute for Marine Microbiology, Germany - Inanidrilus... | ecosystem: Host-associated > Annelida > Digestive system >... | reverse complement strand
AAATTGGTTGTCATGGCAACGTCCCTTGAGGAATTGGAAAAAATGGACCGGATTGACAACTTTCACACAAATACCTTCCATTTGGTGAAGGGATCGTGAAAATCGGTCCAGTAGATCCTGAGTTGCTCAATTTAAAAAAAAGAAAGAAATTAACACAAGCAAAATATATAGCCCAGTTGGCAGGTTTGCCGAGCGGGCTAAGTAAAATATCGGCAAAATATATAGCCCGCCGGGCAGGCATGCTGGGCGGGCTAAATTATCCCATGCTGGAAGTCAGACCCGGTCAGCGTGGCAAGGGCAAAGACAAGGCCAAGGGCTTTATAGTCAGCATTGGGGTTGCCTAAGACCCTCCCCAGTATGGGGGTCTGAGTGGGGGAATTCTCAACGGTTTTTTTGCGAATCCCACGGGTGGCCCTGGATGAAGTTTGGAATCAAACCCACACAAACCCATGAGGGGGGTTTCAGTGGGTTTACCATAGGCCTTAGGTGAGGCCATATGGCCACAAGGCCAAAACATCCTCGAGTCCGAAAAAATTGCGTCTTCAATATCTCAAATACCAAACAAAATAGAGCCACGGTTACTACTAAATGTGAACAGCAAGTCACAGGCTATTTATCATTTGTCGTAGTCGTCGTTACTGCCTAGTCACCAAAAAAGGACCAAAATGCCTTCCCAAAATAGCACCATTGTCATCGGCGGAACATATCGTTTTGCCGTCATTTAGTCGATACCATGTATGTATATTTTACTATGTTGCTTAATCATGTCGTTTGCATTGCAGACTGAATATACACAACTTTAAAAAAGAGTTGTGTCGACAAGAGCTTTGTTCATGTTTATTCACAACAGCCACATCAGCAACAATTACCCGTCCGCACGATAACGGAATGTACACTGTGAACCAAAAAACAGGACACTAGATATTAGTTCGTATATAACTTCGCCAAATGCTGACCGATTTTAACATTCTTTCAGTCAGACTCAGTAGCAAATTTGCAATAGTCATTATGAAACGTTCCACCCACCGTCATTGCGTAGCTACACTACTTGTGAAATCTCCGTGTTCAAAAATTGTTATGCTTAATGACTGAGTGGAGTAAACTGCAGTGTAAGATTCAGCAACTCAAACACGTTGCAGAAAAATACTTGTTAGTTTGATATTTGTTAACACGGAAATGGAAAAAATCTGTATAGTAACATAACAAAAAGCAAAAACAGTTTGTGTTTATCGTAGGTAGGCCTAAGTTATCTGGCCAGTTCTTCATTTTAAACAGGATCAGTGCAAGACGAACAGGGTACACAAGGCAATCAACCTTTTTGCCTGTAATTTTGCTAAGACTAAGAGAACTAAAATCAATTTCGCTTTAAAATAACTTTATAGCAAATTTACTGGTGCATGTACCAGTGCAAAAATTTTGAATATATAGCCCTTTCGGCAATTTTGCTGAGCGGGCTAAAAATCGGTTAGCATTTGGCGAAGTTACGGACAAAAGTCTAGTGTCCTGTTTTCTGGTTTACAGTGTAGGCTATATACGCAAGTGACTAATTAACGTGAATGTAAATACAACCGGTGAACTCTCAAGCTAAATACAACTGTGATTAGATTATGAAAATGAACTCTTCAACGTGTAATAACATTGTAGCTAAACTGTACCCACAAAGAACACATATTTAGTGCGTAAATCATTTCTTATCACAACAACGAAAGATTGACTAAAACGGTCTCACGTTTCACGCGGTTAACACCAAATAACATCACCTTACCGAAATGTTGTAAATACTATTTTGCAGGCACAACAAGACTTAGGCTTAATAATTTACATAAATATTTAACCATTATAAAACGGTATTCAAACACTGCAATTCATATTATTGATTAGAATCTTTAGTGTGATGAATATTTTGGTCGAATATTTTCGTTAGAACACTTTGCATGTCGACGGTTGGATTGAGATGGTGCATCAAGAAGCTCATCTACTGCAGACAGACTGTACGACGTGCTATGTAAGTTGGAAGTTGTCGACTGCTACGCCACTGTGCATTTCATCAGGCTTAAAACAGCAACATAATCTCAGGGGATATTCGATCTAGGAGATCCGGATTCGGATACATAGTAGGGATGCGCCTATTGTGTAATTTTGTAAACGTGTACATGATAGCGTATCGTGTACACGTTTACACGCGCGCATCCCTAATACATTCACCGAATCCGAATCCAGATTCGTCTAATGAAATATCCCCTGACAAGGCTAATCACGCTTATGCAATACGTTGTGTTAGAAGCCGTACTTGATATAAGCTATCTGTCTACAGAAATTAACTGCTCTAGCATCAGGAGTACCAAATGTAATGAATGAAAAGCAAAACATAAAAATGTGGGGTGACTAGGTCACTCAAGGTCACTGACAAATGACAATGTCGTCGAGGGCATACGACCATTCGCTTTTCATTGAAAGTATGCGTCTATTTTGTACTGGTGTATTTGTAGGCTTACTGTTTTTTTCAAAAGTCTCCGATTTTCCTACCCAGTATGAACCCATTAGAATTTCAGTACGATCTTTTGGCACAAAGAAACTAAAGTCACCGGGTAGTGTATGGCATTGTTTGCGTTATCTTACGTCTAGCTGTTTTGACACAACTTCTACTGCTGGACAGAAGGACAGATGGACAAACACACGGCCACAGCATAATTATACATGTAGCTATCGTAACGTCGTGCGGTAAAATGCATGGTTTTATTGGCTCACCGTATACAAATATATAAAGACTATACGACTGGACTATTTTTGGTCCACTGTACTCTGTCATAAACGATGTATCTATCCAACTTGAGAACTATATCCATAAATAGCTGCTTTTAATTGCACGCTTATGAGTTGCGTTTTATACTACTTTGTATATCTTGTTCTCTCCTTTTAACGTGTTTTTGGTGAATAAATGCACTCGGGAATATTTCCAATTCATTTCTTTACCTAAATAGTGTGTTTAAGCACTCAAAGAAATTTATTTGCCGCCCGTCAGGGGACGGCTTATGTTTTTGCGCAGTACTTCTTTCTAGCGAATAGATCTCAGCTGTACCTTGATCGATCGCCACGAAATTTGCACACGTTTGGTGTGGAGTCAAGACTTAAAACCTACTTTCAATTTTTTAAATTTTATTTTGGAAAGTGCTTTTAGGTGTCCACGCCACTCCATGCAGGTTATCTGTGCCAACCAATGGCAGGCCATTCTAAAAATAGAGTTAGTTCAGTTGTAGATGCCAGATTTAGATAAAACGTGAAGTTGGTGAATCGTGTTGTTTACCTTTAACTGTGCTGTTGTATGCTGTAGTAATTTATCTGTTTGAGTAAATTGCATATTTTGCAGCGGGCGGCTGTAGTGGCAATCGTACCGGATAATTGCCACCCCACCCGTCTAGTTCTTCGTTAAGCTACTGCAAAGTTTACAGATTTATTATCGAAATAAAACTGCTAAGCTTGCTTTCATATTATTAATATTATTATTATTACTGTCATCATTGTCATTTATCACTTTTTATAAGTCGGAGTTTATGCGCTAGAGGCCCGCACGAGTGAGTTGGGGAGTGAGGGAGGCTTTCGTGACGCAGTAATATTATGTTACATGTTAAACATCACCATCATAACCTAACATTATTCAAATATACACAAACATATACACAAGCGCCGTTTCTCGGGTTCGGGTTCTTCGCCTTACAAAAGTTAATTCGACGAGTAACGTATAGCGCACAACAGTGACGAACGAATGAAACATGATTAATGATATGATTAATTAACGTATCGCAGATATCCTGTGCTGCAGACTCACACGACAGCAGTATACAACGTACCGGGTACACGGCAAACCGTCGTCGCGACAGTCGCTATCGACAGTCGTCGTTGAACGCGCTACTATAGCTCGCATTCCACGACGCCGACACCGACACCGACACCGACTCCGGTTCGCCCGACACGCCTATACATGCTTACGTCCGACACGCGCGATTTCCTGAAGTTATTCCTGCGAGATGCTGAACGACAGACACGCCGACATTCTCGCGACGATCCTCGCGAGGATGTCGGTGTCGGCGTCGTGGAATGAGCGCTTATACAAACAAGAAGCATTCGAAAAATGTTGGGCCCATTCGCCACAACGAGCCGCCTCACGCCAATCTACCAGGTGTCGCCACTGTACTGTCGCACGCCGCCTGCGCATCGATGTCCACAACGACAACGACGACGACGACGACAACGCGTGACAGAGGGGACCGCTATGGCCCCATGGAATGGGCCCAACAAACAACCACGAATAACATCAGTCATGAACGCTCATCCTGATACAGCCGCCATCCGTCGCTGTGATTTCTATACTTCAACCATCTTCAACTATCCACAACTGTGAGGCAGCGGTCTTATGCGACGGAAGAACAATTATACTACCCTAACTATTAATAATTCTACTGTAACTACGTCATAAGTGGGTAGTGAGCCGTAAAGCTTTTGTCCACAGTCAAAATTGTGACACTACTAGCCTTGCCATAACAACCGATACGCCGATATCCACAATCAGATCAACTCGCTCTGCGTATGGTAAGGTTTTTATTATCCAAACGGCACGTGTTTTTCTCTGATACAAGGAGAGCAGCAGCAGCAGCAGCAGCAGCAGTGCAACTGAGCGGCTGTGTGGTGATCATGGCACCTGCGTGAACCAGCTGTCATCTGCTGATGATTGACAGACGGACTACGAGCAACAGCACGACGGACACACACGGCAACGGACACACGTACGGCGGCACGGCACCGCACGGCACGGCACGGCGCCGTGCAGACTCTGATGCTCCGTCCGTCCATCACTTCACACCACAAATCTCACCCCACCTCAACCGATCCCGTCTCAGCTGGCCTCGCTTCATCTCGACCGCACGGCTGTGAAGCGACCCAGTTTGCCGCGGCTGCGACCGACGACGGGGCAGTCGGTTCAGATGAAACGAGGAGGTGAGTTGAAAGCTGCTGTTTGCGGTTGGTCAGAAGTCGACGTCATGTCCCGTTGACTGGTATACGGTGGACTGCAGTGAGCCGTGCTTGCCGCTGTTGGCACGCAGCGTCGTCGACGTCGACGTCTTCCGCTGGTCGAACGTCGACGGCAGACGCCGGCCAGACGCTGACAGCGCGTCGTCGCGGCCCGGACGGGCACTCGACGACGACCCAGTGCCCGGAAAACGTCGGAGACCAGCGAGTGACGGCGAGTAGAGGCGTGACGACAGCGTCGACGACGACGACGACGACGACGCTGACGTGGCGGCAGCGGGTGAAGTGACTGAGCGAGGTGACATGGTCGTCGACGTGCTGCGTGGCGTACTGCGCAGCGTGGCGTAGACGGACAATGACGGCGACGCGCACCGACCCACTTTATTGGCTACACAACAGCACACCACACCATACACTGTACAAAATATCCGTATATCCACGGATATTTTGGGGGCGAGTTTTCCATTTCTTTAACGGAACCGGTTCCGTATACGTTTGTCACGCGTAAATCGACGGAATCAAAATAACATATCCGTGGATATACGGATATTTTTCACACCACACATCGGTCAATCACCTAACCACTGTCTACCATCATTCATCATGACGCTCACCAGTTTGCTAAGTCTGAAGAAAATTAACTATAGCCGCAGTCTGTAACGTTCAACCGAAGTTTAGTTAAGTGGTTGACCTATATCCACGCTCCGCCTACATTGCCATATTAGGCAATATCCACATTCATGACATTTTTGTGCAGGCAACTGAGCCAACCAAATACCACAACCAGGATTTCTAACTGGAGTCTGACGCCAGTTAAAATCGGTTGAACGCTGGTAGGCAGATTCTGTTTAAATAAGTCAACCATAACCAAAGTGTGGTTCTTATAATACAAAATGCAGCTAAAATTCCACAGAACAAGATACAAATGTACATTCGTCAAGTTAGTGTATAGTTTAGTGATGATTAGACCAGCCTGCATATAAATTTTACAGTGCAGTAGATGATACTAAAGTTCACTACTCGATAACTTTTAAACTTTAAATTTTAAAGCTACATTAAGCTCACATAGTACTAGTTTAATTCCAAATGCTGATAAGACGTAGTGGTGGAGTGATAACAGACCGGCGTCGCGAGGTAAAGGCGAAGGCGAAGGGCTGGTGTTGACTGCACTTAATGACAGGTCAGACCACGACTTTGCCATAAGTCCATTCCTCTGTCCAGCTAGACCAGTCTTTCCAGCACTCAAGCCTCTCGTCCTTGCAGTAGTGAGAGACGACTTACCAGCTAACGCCAGGTTACTAGCACTACCAGACAATCTGCTGTTTATCCCTGCAAACACAGTGTGAAAAATAATGTCATCCGTAGCAAAACTTCGTTTAGCAAGTGACAAATGACAAGGCAACTAACTGAAATAATGTAGTCAAACTAAAACTATGCAAAAACTAAAAATTAGTTAAACTTTTTTATTAATAATACACAACTGATAAAGATGTTTAACTTATTTTTTAACTTACTGTTGACTGAACTTTTAGTCACTAACTATTAAATTGTTATAATGTGTTTTAGTAAACCAATAAAAAACAAAAGCTAGACATAAATAATTAGTTAGTTTAACTTTTGCTTATCAGTGGTGTCAGTGATTGAGTAACATATATGTAGCATTCGAAAGTACCTGATTTTGTGTATCCTTTATTCGGTTTTTCTGCAATTAAATCATATTACTAGTTAGTGACAAAGAATCCTAAATATGCACACAGATATTACTGCAATTGTTGCACGTCCACATAAACAACCTAGTATATACTGCATAACACCTAGTATAAATATGAAATGTCAAAAATAATATGAAACTTTTGCCTGTTTAAGTCTCAGTCATATTCAATGTATGATAAAAGCTTATTACTAATGATATATTACTACTCTCAGTTTTTGTTTAACTGACAAACTTTTTAGAGCAACTTGAGATTATGCCAGACAATGAAGGGATATCATACTACTTGTAACAAATAACTAAATTAAATATAAATATGATTAACATAAATTGGTGACTATATAAACCAACCTCGACAAGGATCGTTATTAGCCAGAAACTCGTCAAGGGGCATTACGCTGGCACCAAAGCGGACGTACACCGTACCGTTCAACAGTTTCAACTGCCAGACTTTCTCTTTGTCACCAAACTGTAACATTATCACTTTAGAAATTCAAAACACAACGTTTTTTTCATAAACCTGACACGGTACTATAACAATTATTACATGATTAATGTCTACAGTAACATAAAGTACCAGTGTTCTTCCAAAAACAAAATATGAAATACAAAGCACATAGTACTCAGCCACTGCGGCTAACATTACCTTGTACTTGCCGTCGTCAACTCGAATCATCGAGAACTGGGAATGACATTGACAGCTGGCCAACTGGTCCTCCACTTCTGTGTGAATTCGTTCAGCGTCTGAGATGGCTCGAGCACCAGGTCTCTGAGGTGTAAACTGACACACATAGACAGGTTCATAGTAACAAAACCAATCAACTCAAACCACATACACTCTTGAGATTTAACACTTTCATTCACACAACGTTTTGATTCAGTTATTAATATATACGACACAACTGTCGACTGATGTGCCAACAACTGCATTGTGTAAACACACATTACAGAACCAAGGACAGTATTCAGTGCTTTGCATGTGAAGAATAAGCTTATTCTTTAACGGTTGACAGTGACTTATTCATCACTGTAGGCCAACTCATTAAGATTTGATCATTTGCTTGTTTTCTTACTGTTGGCTGGGCATCAAGATATATCTGGACTATAAAATATTGGTGTTGGGTCTGGAGTGAAGTACAAATAATTTGCATATTGTCAAGTTGACGTCATGTAACCTCATCATCTCTTTTATCATTAAAATCCATAATAGTACTACGTTTTTGTGCCACTTTTACTTAGCTTGTCCTAAAAAAGCTGATAAATGATTGTGTGTTTTATTAAGCATGGCAATTGAGTAAGGGACTATTAATACAGGTACGTGATCTGGGTCACGAGACAAAAAAATGAAGTACCTGTTTGTCAGGCCGCATGACTGCGTCGACAAAATCTTTGTAATGAATTCGACCAAGCTTATGCGAGTCGAACAGACTAAAAATGACGCCAAGTTCTGCTGCACTTGTTGGGAATTCTACATAATTTACAAAACAGACAGAATACGTTATTACTGTGTTGTGTAAATGAAAATAACCAAAAAGTAAAGAGACTATCTACAATACCAGACAGACAAATGCCATTTGCTCGAAAGTTTAATAAATATATAATCATGAAAAAAGTACATGAGTTATAATTTTCCGCTCTGTGCTTCAATAGTGGAAGTATGTGTTAAACTGTGGTAATAACTTAAGCTGCTGTTACTTCCACAAAACACTTCTGCTTTCTGAATATGTTTGCTCATGCTACAGACAACTCAAATTTCGTCAAATGTATATAAATGCCAATCAATGAATGTTCAAGATAAATTATCATCATTAAAACAATGTCTATTCGATAGTTAGTCAAGCAAATACATTTTTTTTCTGTATTGTCGTGTATGTTGTGTATTTTTTCGCTGAAATACTGTCAAACATTTGACCTAACATCACAGTTGAATTGACATACTAGACGAGAGAACAGCTTCAATAAACTGCTTCCTGGTGACAAGGCCTGTTCCTTCTCGGTCAAGTCGACGAAAATAATCCATGTATTTAAGTTTGTTTGTTCGAGTCCACGTCACATAACGTTGTCGCCAGTCGTCGAAGTCGAAGTTCTTGAGACTTTCCACCTGACAACAGCCACAAGACACATGCATGGCTCTCACCTGTCTGTACCTGCACATCATCATACACACTCAGCAGGCTCAATCTGTGCAGAAATTGACTTCACGACTTAAAACACGGCATTGTAATAATGAACAGATTTGTATAGCACCGTAAGGTCGTAATTTTCTCAACTTCAGAGGTGCTGGAGCATGGGGCCAGGTGGTATACAAGTGAGAGGAGGGAAGATGGAAAGTGTATGAGAAGAAGAAAGTCTATAGCATCGATTTAATCACAGTAATAGAGTCGCCATTACAGATAGTTTTTGTTAGGGAATTTGAGACAGCCGGTGCTGAGCAGTAAACCTAGTAAGCAACAGTTCGACATTGATACAGCACCTCGAGAAGTCGGTTGAACATGTCGACCAGCTTCTTGTTGCGTTCAGAAGACATTCGCGAGACTGTTGTCCACCGGCGCTGCAGTGTCGCCGCTGCACTAGTGGGTGTCAGCGAGTCACTGGGGCCGGTAGATGGACGACCTGACGTACTGCGAGGCGACCTCCGAGTCGCTGCCAGCTTGAGTGACGTCGTCGACGACGTACGTAGCGACCTTTGCAACTTCTCCACTTCGGCCGTCTTCGCTAACAGCTCCTCGTGAAACTCCTACATAACAGCACACCGGCCTCCATCTATAGCCACCACCACACTGATGTGTCTTGATGTTATAGGCTTCCTTAGAGTTTATACCCATACACTCAATTTTAATTTAGTGCAAGCAAGATGTGTCGAATACACTCACAGATCTTATTGCACCATACTTAAGCGTGGTCACTGTCATCCATGCATGCAAATGCACTATATGCTAGACGTAATGTGTCGAAATGCCTACTGAATAGATAAAAAAAGTAAGTTGTTAGAACTAACACTACAAAAGGGAATCTCTTCTCATGAATGTCACCGCTGCTGAAAGGGAGGTAACACTTTGTGATCCCATATGGCATATGAGTTCCTGTAGCTGTGAGGCATGCTATATACTCTGTTTACTTTACTTTACTTTACTGTTTGGTCCTCGATATTGTACTTACCACCACTACAGTAGGTCTAAATCCATGTAATTAACTGTACAGTGTATTATCGTACGGCGTGTTCGTGGAGCAGTGCATCAACGACAGTGAGGTCCTCTGGAATGCTGTCCTTGTCCTTGGCCGTCAGCAGCGTGTAACAGTCGCTCAGCCAGTCCATCAGTTCGTCGACGTGTGCCGCGTTCTGCCTCACCACTCGCAGTGAGTCTTGCAGCTTCGCGGCCCGCTGACCGGCTCGACTCAACACCTGTCACAGTCGAAATTACACATCAAAATGCTCTCCAGGCATTCATCAGATGGTCTCGTATAGGGTACTAGCAATAAATAGCACGAACAATCGTTCACTCAGGAGTCCAGCAGTAAATCAAGAAACTGAAAAAAGTGAAACCTGTTGGTGGTTTGCTCAGTAGTTCGTCTTTGCTGCTTGCAGGGTAACAAAACGTAACATAACCCATGCCATTTATTCACAAAGGTTCTCTTCTGGAACAAGTACAGCAAAAAAACCCCAGAGAAATCCAGGTTCATCTGCTACTAGACAGGAAATGATATAGACTAAGTTGTAACGTTTAATACAGACTATGACATGTGAAATGCATCAATCAGCCCCAGCATTTGTACAGATTTCGACAGTCAACTGTTTATAGAATATGGCAGTCCACTGAACAGTGAATGTTGCAAATAGAAAAAAGATATGGATAGCAAAGCACAAGCCACAGCCCCCCAAAAATGTGGTCACACTTAACTCACCCCGTTTTTAAGATTCAAATATTCAATACTGTAGTTCACTTGCGTTTATCTGCTAAACATGATACCTGAATGTGTACTTGTTGATTGTTCTGTTAATAACGTTTCACAACTCTAAAAAGCAGCAGACATCTAGAAAGTCTTCATATAAACATCCACGACTGATGAAAGCATGATGCAGCTAACGACCTGTTCCCAGCGAGTCTGTGTAATGGTGAGGTAGTACTTGACGTTGCGCACGGCATTCGGATGGCACGACTGCAAAATCTCCTCGGCCATGTATCGCACCTTGTCGACGTTCGCCTGCTGAACCCGCAGTTCCTCTTGAAACTTCTACACAAGTGCCAGCAACAACGCCATCATGACGTCATTGATACCAACGAAACAGCACATGTCGCCTGCATAGACTTCATTGAGAACACACAGTGGTCGATAAAAACCAGACTGCTTTTGACAGTGATAACTTTGTGATGTTTAATGGGCGAAACACATGTAATATATCAAAAGTTTCCAAATTTTGTCTAGAAAAAGCACGTAACTTACATGCCAGTGGATGTAAATATTTTTTTCCCAAAGTTTGCATAAATCTTTACTACATGTCTCCGAGAGTGCTAAAGGGACGTTAACACTTCTCTCAAAGCTCTATGGTTTCTGTTGCTGTTTCAAAACTTTATAAAATTGACCTTAACCAGGGGCTAAAATAAACAGCACCTACTACTGTGATCATGTACTTGAACAAGGATTACTGCCGGACATTCACCATTTATTGAACAACGACTTCCTGTTTCAGTAGGCCAGAAAACTGGCACACCGATCATGTGGCACCTGTGCTCTCACATGCCAGAGTTCATTGAAACAGAAAACTAGCCTCCAAATAGCCCGATTCTCAATCCCGTGAATTATTCAGTGTGGGGAATGTTGCAACAGATGCTGTATCATCACAAATGTCAGACCTTGGTCAGCTGAAATGCATGCTAATTGGACTTAGCTAATCAGGACACATTAAACTAAGCGATCAATCAGCTGCCAAAAGACTGATAATGGTTATCAAGGTGAAGGGTGCCCATGTTAAATCTGTCTGGAGTAATTTTGTGTGCAAATGATCACTGCTGTTACTTTCACTGCATGTTCTGGTTAAAAAATTGGGTAAAATCCATGCAATTTTGTCAAATTCGGCAAAATTTCACGTGTAATCTAGGCGAAGAGTACTTAAATGTAAATTCATATGCCTTTCTCCAATTAACCATCGCAAAGTTATCAACTTTCAAAAACAGTCCAGTTTTTTGGACCACCCTATACATGGTGTCTTTCTTCTCAGGATTTAACTGCATGGCCTTTATTATGCAACTGTGCAGCATCAATACTCACACTCACAGACTTATAACAAGTATGTAGAAAAGGTAACTTAGTAATGGTCATATATTGACATAGTAGCATAATATACCATAGTACAGCTTAGTGCACAAACAAAGGAGTTCTTATTTTTT
>Ga0209782_1001549_pt1 | contig 12129 bp, 9 predicted proteins | sample WorMetmaBAHAMAS1_FD_187390 | JGI IMG/M metagenome (GOLD analysis project Ga0209782, IMG submission 187390) | Marine gutless worms symbiont microbial communities from Max Planck institute for Marine Microbiology, Germany - Inanidrilus... | ecosystem: Host-associated > Annelida > Digestive system >... | reverse complement strand
AATTGACGAACTGCCGGTGGAAAAACGACATCTGAGTAAACTGATCATTATCTGCCGGATTTCATGCCGGATTAAATTAACGGGAGATTAATTTGCTGTGGAAAAACCGGACCTTAGACGCTATATAGATTGTTTGTGTGTTTGTTTCCCTTATCACTTGCTTTCTTTTGCTTCTTGTAACTTGCTTCATTTTCTCTCGCTTATATTTTACTTTCTTATTTACTTCTCCTTTATCATTTTTCTTTGAGAAAGCCCTGCTCCGTTAAAAGGCAAGATGTTGTGGAAGGCGATTAAACCTGGGTTACAATTTGTGTCGGTTTATTTTATATTGTTGTATTTTTGTGTTTGATGATTCGTTTTTCATTGATTTAGTGTCTAAAGGTTTAGTTTTGTGTTAGCCTAGATTTATTATATACTGTTCTTATCTCGCAGCTTTAATTTTAATTTCTCAGTACTAGCTAAGGTATTGGCTGGGAAGAGCGTCTCCAATATGATCTATCTAGTGTCAAGTTTGACATTAAACCTTAAATTAGTCAGTCAGTCAACTTATACTGTGATTCACAGGTGCCATAGAAAAATCCCGTGGAAATAATTGAAGAAGGCCGTGTGCCTTTACCATCTCCCATGGGCAAGAGCAACAGCATCAAAGCAGTGATAAGAGCTGAAAGCTTTTTATTCCAACGAGAAAACATCACTGTCTGTCCTCGGCTTTCTTAATCCGCCAAACAACTTGTCTATCTCCAGTGCCCATTATTGTACTGGTACTGGATGGTCTTACCATTATTCATCTGAAAAAGGAGAATAAACAGTTCTTAAGTTGTAATTTGACACTTTTGTATGTGTAAATTACATTTTAAGTCGCATAGTGCTTTGATCACCTTGCATGCTGGATTTGCAGTTATGTTATGATCTACGGTAGTTACTACTACTACTACTACACCCATCTAATGGCTTCTTTTCCCGGACATCCGATCTAGTTAGTATTGATAATGATGTTTTATCTCCGGTGTGCACGTGAGTGTTTCTGACGGCATTTTGATGACACTGGTTATGGATTTGCTGCCATGTTTAGGTTCATCTGCTGCAGAACCAGTTAGAGTTAGCCAACAAGCAAGTCACTGCATCTCCCGCTAAGCCGACAGTGTCTGCGCCGCCGGTTGAGAGAACCGCGTTAGTAGAAACCTCTGTTTGATGTTTTCAGCTGTTGCTTGATTGCAGGCTGCAGTTAGTAGGATAATATTTAACAAATATCTGAACTGATGAAAGTGTTGCTGTCTCTTGTGAAGTTGTTGTATTTTGAAGCTCCATTATGAAATTCTGGCTTATGCTGCTTGTACTAATAATGTTTACATTATACACCAGTTCCAAGTTTAAGCAACGGAACTGCTCTTCAATGGTAGCAGCAGTAGCTTAAATAAAGTATTGATTTGTACAGAGTAGTTGAATGAATTTTCCAGGCTGTAGTTAATTTCGTGCAGGATTGATGACAAGGCTGCAGACCGCCAGTACTGCGTCTGCTTACTGAGATTTTTTTGGTTTTCACGCTACGTTGTCAACACACTGCACTGATCTACGTGAAATTTGGCATGCGACGCCACTTATGGCCACTGAACCTTGTAAATTAAGAGTGTTGTTTATACTCTCACTGAACGGCTAAGAAATCTACAAGCAATGTCGCCATTGTGGGGGAGAGCTGTCACTGCTACCACCCGTGTCCACAGGTGGCGGATAGTGGAACGCCCTCTAGATACAGAGGTTAGCTACGAAATAAACAGGGTTTTCCCCCAACGAATAAGCGGTCGCTGACTTCTTTTACCGTGACTTTTTCAGAAATAGCAGCTGACATTTTATGGCTGCGACTGATGCTCGTTGTGGCAAATGGTAACAGTCTGCAGCGGTTCATTTTAGATCATCAGATGCCGCTGCCGAGCAGCACCCTGCTCCGCGCAAGGCGAACATCCGACCGATTGCGTCGCAGCAACCTCACATACGTTCAGTGCAGCCAGTCCGCAGCAGCGCCACCGAGACGCGCGCGATGGCTTCCATCAGGCCAATGTCGGCGTCAGTCATCAGCTCCGTGTCCAGCGTGTCAACTCCAATGGCCACCGTCATGCCTACAACGGCTGCCGTCTCAGACAGTATGTAGACCAGGACAGCCTCTTCGTTAACAACATTCCGGCATCAAACCCAAACTTATTTTTTTTCGTCAGTCTTATGGCTGATTTAAATCTATCATTTCTTCTCTTTTTTTCGGCTTGAACTGAACTTGGACATGTTTTTTAAGTCTTAATTTATGTAAGGTGCCCCCGCAACTTTTTGTGATAGTGTCACAATAATCTTGCCATTTGTAGTGGTAGTAGTAGTAGTAGTAGTAGTAGTAGAACTCATCTGTGTAGTGTATTTCTGTTTGAGAGACAACAGTTGTTAATAGTACTTCTCACGGCATGCAGATATGATGCATATCGTCAAAGCTTAAGGTAGGCTGCCATTGAGAACGGAAAAAGTGCCTTACTTGACTTGTGTTTCTAGCAGTGCTAGTTTGCTATTCTGAGTTGACATAGGCAGCTGTAACAGTGTGATGGACATTCTTACAACTGCTGCACAGAAATAATTAAGCTGGGCATGGTTGCCAGTATTAAAGCCAGTTTAAACATAGTAAAAGCCCACAGTGCAATAAGCACGTCATTGACTGCTGAATCGTTGTTATAATGGCCATCATGATTGGGTGCGAATGTGCATAGCCACGAGTTATGAGAGCCTCTAAAACGTAGCCGTTGTTATCCGGTTGTGAAGACCGTGGCTTAAATGTGGGGATTTTGCTTGTGGATGGGTGAGTGTGATGCTGAATACCAAGCATAACAGCCATGGATTTTTGTGGTTTATCCAGTCCGATGTAAAGTTTCCATGTACCGACTGTCGGCCATGGTTATCTTCAGATGAGGCACCAATAGCAACTGGCAAGTCTCAGCAAAATTGTGGGAACCGCACTAGGCCATATCACAGACTTTGCCATGATCGCAGCCATTAAAATATATAGAAGATATATGTAGACTATAGTGTCAGTTGCACGTTACCTGCCATTAACAACACTAAATTGACTGTCTTGATTTCATTTCCGAGGAAAATTTTCCGGCTATTGTTCATGTGTATAATATGATCTCCTATTCAAGGGCAGTAAGAATCAGAATTGTGCATATTACTGTCCATATTTTACTGAAACCATTCATGTCTTGATGGGCATGTGTGTGCGTAACACTTGTGTAAATGGAAGTTGTAGCCTACGGAGATGTTTCAAGTACACAGGTCTCACATAGAAGTACAGGTACTCAACACTAGAATACAAATACAAGTATGAGTACTTTAACTTCCAGTGCAACTCAGAGTACAAGTAGTGAAAAATTGTACTCGGGTTCTTCATAATAAATAAAAAATAAATCAGTGCACCCCTTGTAGGTGAAGGTGTGTCGGCGGTGCTGATGTCGTCGGCTGTTCAGTCGGTAGTCTCAGTGCATCAGCAGCAGCAGCAGCAGCAGCAGCAACCCGGCCGTCCAACTCAGCAAGTCCAGCCGGTCTCATCACACTTTGAAGAAGCTACTGGTAATTACGTGCAGTTGAACATCGTTTACTTGGCCCGCACCACTCCACACGACACCTCGCTTGATTGATTCAGCAAATTTTGCAAGGCATCAGGGCACGTGGATGAGCCCAGCAGACCTATAGATAGGACGACCCATGCCACTTTACCTGAAACAAAAGGGCTCTTCGCTAGCCAAAGCTGCAAAGCAGCCATTAATAATAATAATATTACACACTCACGATCATTTTTGGCCAATATGTAGGTTAACATTTGCATGCAGAACAAGGACGACTGCTACCTGAACCTGGGTCTTTTGAGCCAATTATTTAGCCAGTTTTTTTATTATTATTTAACACACTTTTTCATTTTTCTGATGGAGATTTTTTCATCATTTGCCAGACATTTCATCCCTCACCAACCTGAAACATATTTTATCATATATGTTCCTCTTTTGCTGTTAAAAGTGCCATGCTTGCTTAAACGTGACCAGTTATTACGTAGAGGACTTATTTTATTTTCATGCAAAGTATTTAATCGAGAAGAATCAATTTAATGCAGCTTGATTGCTGAATAAGTAGATGTTAATATCATATCTTTTATTTCCTTTGTACGCCAAAAAATACGAAAGATACAGAGCTTTAAAGTGGGCTAAGATTTTTGGTGCATACCAATCTTCATCAGAATCAACAAATTTTGTCTGCTGATATTTTATGTAAGCATTGTATATTTTATCTACAAATGATTTAACATCTGTAATAATTAGCATGTGTGACAATGTGTGACATTTTATTGTTTTTCATACCATGTCTGTTGTATAGTTTATTTGATTGTGCATCAGTTGTTGATATTTAGTCACTCAAGTTTTAGCTTTCGGTACTTTTGGAGTAAAACTTTGTTGGTTAGTTTGAATCTGTGTGCTACTGGGGTTTGTTTACCAACAAGCTCGGTATTTGTTTCGTGGTGACATGTAGTGTCTTCGTCCGAGGAGCCGAGTGCTCAAGTGGACATGATGCAGACTGGAGGAATTATGGCTCACTGGTGGCACGTGGATGCCACACCGTCCACGTCGTCAGAACGAGATGGATCTACTGCAGGATCGAGTGGCAGCGGCAAACGTCCCAGAGACGATGGCAGAACGTATGTGCAGGCTAACACTGTTAATAGCGTGTAATGTAAGTAAGTAATACTATTTATATACGGCGCTATTTTACAAAAAGTCACAAAGCGCCGTAGTTCCACGACCCACTGATGTGGAACTAAGCACACACGCCCAGAGGCGCTAAAAAAAACCGTGCTGGCGGTAGGCGATGCATAGGTATGGTGATCAGTAGCATCTGTGACTTTGATACAATAATAGTTTTATATGTAAACGACACGATGTCTGTGACGGAAGTGACGTCACAATGTGTTGCGTCACAGAGGGTGACAGTCAATTACCAGCAAAGCGGGTTTACAGTGAAGTGAGTATGACGTCACCCTCTATGATGCAAAACACCCCGTGCGGGCGCCGGGGCCTAATGCGCCCTAGAATACATTGTAAATTAGGCGCTATATAGATTGTTTATATGTGTGTTTCTTTTATTACTTGCTTACTATTTTGTGCTGAAAAGGGACGTTAAACACCAACTAACTAACTAACTAAGTAACTGTTATGCAAAACACCATTACGCGGTCACTTAACCGCATACCCGCGACCCACAAAGAGGGTATATCCACAAGCAGGTATTCAGTCTCCATCTCCATTTATTCCAATAGCCATGGTTTGCAAGCCACTGGCTAGAGCGAAGCAAAGAGTGATGTTTTAGTGTGTATGTCTGTCTGTGTCTGTGTGTGTGTCTGTATATGTGTCTATCTCTGCACTCTAAACGACCTGAGCTATCAACACCAAATTCGGAACACATATAGTCCATAGCAGCTGCTAGCTGTGCAGAGAGAATAAGATCAAAAGGTCAAAGGTCAAGGTCACATATGCTGCTCATATGTGTATGCAGGTCGATATGACTGCTTAGGTATTTAGCTAAATATGTAGTTATGAAGCAGAAATGATGTTTGAATACCTTGGCCTTAAAGTATGTAGTGTTTATAGCTGGTTAAGTTGTTTTAGCCATGGATGTTTTGCACTTTTTGTAGCCAAGAAGAAGGTAGTCAGGATGCTAACATTGAAGCACCATCCAAGAGATCAAAGGTAATTTCATGCTTCAACTGCTTTTTATTGGCCATTTGTACTGATGCTGAAATATGGATTACTACAACAGTAAAACATATTATTTGGGGAAGCAGACATAAATTGTTACAAGTAACTAGTTTGAGTAACAATGGATTTTTTGATCCCATTGTTTTTTCTTTGTTCTGTGTTGTTTGTGAGTAGCAGTTATTTTTATTTTTTTATTTAGGTGTTGTAGTAAATCATTTTATTTATTTACATGCTTCAGTTTTGTTGTATTAGCTTGTCGAATTAGCACGTGGCTTTATTATTTCATTTCGTATCGTGTTCATACGTGTGGAGTTTTCGTGAGCTTGTCTGGTAACACTTGGTGGTTGACAGACGTCTGGCGAGGTGGCAGACACGACAGAAGCATCAAATGGCGGCGCACCGCTGCCGGCCACAGTGGCAGCTGGTACAGAGAGTGAACGCGAGGCCGCGTCGGTGGCACAGGTCGAAGTGTTGTCGGCGGCCGAGCCGTGCGTCAAAGTGCGGCGCGAGACTGAACCGGTGACGACGTCGCTGTCGATGGAGGAGCACAGCCGCACCTCAGATAATGCTCAGGTGAGCACAGTTGCACCTCAGTTGCACCTCAGATAATGCACAGGTGAGCACAGTTGCACCTCAAATAATGCACAGGTGAGAACAGTTGCACCTTAGATGATGCACAGGTGAGAACAGCCGCACCTCAGATAATGCACAGGTGAGCACAGTTGCACCTTAGATGATGCTCAGGTGATTATCTCATTTTCACTGACACGCCACTTTCTCTTGTAATACTTTGAACTGTATGTGAAACACTTATCTTGCTTCACATATTTCCGATTTGCCCTCTTCTCTGCCCTTACACTAATTAATCAATAAAGCAATTTCTTTATTGTCCACAGTATTTTGCAAAACTTCTGTTATGCCTACAGACTGACAGTCTGAAGTGGACCGCATGCTGGAACCAGACTTTTCTCATCCATTTCACGATATTGCGCTGACGTGCTCTCCTTTCCTTCTATCCTTGGAGTTTTTATTTACACAGGTACCCAAATTTTGGCATAGTATTTTGCAGCCTACCACATACATGGCCTATATAGCCATTCCTGCATGCCTCCAGCCCACTGCAACTAATCACTTAAATCTGTAGACGTACTTGAGAAGCTCCGTCTCCATCTGACACTTTATCTTGTGTTACAGCATTTGGCAGTTTAAAAGGCAGGTCATTCGTCATTAGTCTCAGCAGGATCATTTTCAACCCCACGACTGCACTTTGGTGCCAGTGATATATGTCAAAAATGTTCCGTAGGCCTACAGTCTGCAAACAGTGCATATTATACACTGTATGCTGTATTTTTGATAAAATATTATCCAAGGATTTTGGGTCCAATTACCATCGGAACCCATATGCGTTAACAGTTTTAGAGTGGACAGTTGTGGGACGTGGTCCGTGTTGTGCATCACAGGAAGAAGACGTACGCATGGCGATGGCCGAGCGTGCTTCTGCAGCTCAGTTTGGCGGCGAGGATTTGCCGGACTACCAGGAGGCGGGCGAGACTGCCGCCGGCGACTTTGACATCCGGCCGTCGACTTCGCGGAGCGGCGAAGGCACGCCGATGTCTGACGAGCCGCGGGAAGACACCGGTGAGGCTGGTGCCGTGGAAGACTATCAGCAGGCGGAGAGCATCAGCATCGGCGATGAGGCTGATGATGTTGTTGATGAGGATGAAGATGAAGACAACGACGTTATCCTCGTTGAAGTTGATACTGTGAGTAAAATGATTTTAACAAGGTACAGGTATTGCACAGTGAAACTTTAGGCTTTAACAAGGTATTGCGAGGCAAAATGATATGTCCCCCGCGGATGACGAGTTATATTAATACTGATACTAACAAGATTTTCCAGTAATTTGAGAACACGCTGCATTGCAGGGGGGACAGATTTTCATGGGGTCTATTTAATGTGACACCCACTGCATCCATGACTGCCCATGAACATTATATGCTCTATTGTGTGCAGGGAAATCCTAATGTCAGTGGTTGGCCTCTCAGAATGATACTGGCATGTGGGAAATCTCCACATGATCCTCCGAAAATTGCCCCTTCCTGTGGGGAGGTCTGGATGTCTGGAGCCCCATCTAACAAATGGTTCTCTAGGTACCCCTGACTCACCAACCTAAACGGCATCTCAGTCAGTTCAGCCGTTTTTATAGCATTTACGGTTGTAAGCAACAGACTAACATGATGATCACACTACACAGTCTGTAACAAAACGCCGCTTTGCTACCTAAAGACCTAGTAATGATAATGATAATATGGAGTTGATGCGAGTTTGCGTAGATTCAGCAGCGGTTGAGATGCGGTGATGGCTGTTGTGTGATGTGCAAGGGCGATGTTGATGCTGAGATGGGTGAGGTTGTTTATGGCGACGACGGTGGCGATAACATGATGGACGACTACCAGCAGTCTGCCGACGAGTCGGACATCGATCAGGATGTTGCGAATGAGGATTACGTTGACGTTGAAGAGGAGGAACAAGACGATTTTGATGTAAACGTTCAATTTGCTGTTCACCATTTATAATGTGTCGGGTTTTTCCAGGCCAGTAGTCGTACACAGAACCAAGCCTGGCTTTGGATTTTTTTATTTATTTGTGTTACGGTTATGGTATATTTCTGTTTTTAGTGATGCATATCTGCTTTAATTGTGGTAGATTTAGTTTCTTTTGTAACCATGCTAAGTGATCAGATGGGAAGAACATCTCTAAAGTGACCTGTTTTGTGTCTGGTGGTAGTATATAAATCCTAATTTAATGAATCATTATAATGTGTCCTGTTTTACATTTACAACTACACTCACAATCAAAATTGAAAATTTTAACATTTTCATTCAAATGTTGACAAACAGCATGAGAACATATTAGAAGAGTAATATTACCACTTTGGTACTGGTAATGTCATGGGAATGACAACAGATACTGCAGGTGCAGTGTGTACTGCAGTATCAGCTATCTAATACCACGGTGACAGCAAAAGCCACAGTTATAGGTCATATGACCTAAAAAATAATAAGTTTTTTATTTGATGTGCAGAATTATGCATTCGCTGTATGATACTTGTGCCTATCATCAACTATAGTAGTCGTGATTTTGTAAAGTCCACCTGTGTGTGCTGTGGGCTGCCGTGCGTTGCAGATAACTGGTGAGATCGAACGAAGCGACATTCCGTACGAGGGTGAAGAGAGTTTTGAGGGTGAGCTGAGCGAAGATGTGAGTCAGGACCGAGACCAAGACGTCAGTGATGACGTCGCCACTGTCGGTCAGTTGTACTCCACACAGTTCTGTTGATTGGACGTCAGATAATAGTGATTGCCCGAAGTAAGTTGGAAACAAGGCTGTGTTGCCACCGATGGTGGCAGATCCACTCCTAGTCACCATGCTCAATCGTTCAACTCCGTTTGCCAGATGGCGACAGTGTGCACAATCGAGTTAAGGTTTAACATTCCATTCGACACTAAATAGGTCATTTCTGGGACACTACACAATTCCTTGGGTTCACAATACTCACCATCCCAAATGGCAGTTCGATAAGTTCAACTGTTTTTGCATGGTGATGCTATATTATCCATATATGTTGCATTTTGTCATCCCATTTCCCCCCAGACTTTGTCCCCTGCCGCAGGGGATCTGAACCCCGTTCTAATACATGATTCTTTGGGCCCACCCAACCCACCACCCAGACAGCATCTCAGTCAAGTCAGTGGTTTTTCCAAAATACACGTTTGTTACCAACGGTGAGACGGACCGACCGACAGAAAGACGACGGAACTCGACCAGATCAGGCTTCTCGAATGCTACAGAGCGACGTAGCCTAATAATAATGAACGGATACAGTAATGGTAGCATCAGCCAACATTACCACCATTTTGGACCATTCAGTCGTATTTGTTAGGTGGCACTTATATACACTGCTCATCTAATAGATGTTTCCTTGTGCCCATATGTGTCAACTTCTGAAATGCCATCTTGATCGGTTTAGTCATTTTAGCAGGGCTGGTGGTCATGACCAGCAGTTTATTGTGTTTGTAAATTCTAGCTTTGTATATCGACATGTTGGTGTGTCGTTGATGTTCAGACGATGGTACGGAGGCTGGCAGTGTGCAGCATTCGAGTGCAGTGCCGACTGATGATGAGCCTGAAGACTTGCACGCAGCAGTGTTTACGTCAGCCGTAGAACCACCGCTGACCTCCGCAAACCGACAGACAGGTGATAGTAATGACGATGATGACGACAACAATGACAACAGCTTTTTAACTCAGAAAACCTCAACGAGAAGCTCAGCAGAGGCTGAGATAGCACGACATGTGAGCCGTTGGATTCCGCCGAATTGTGGAATGGTAGAGGCAGTGTCACATACATGTAGTGAATGAGTGCCCATTAGCAGTGCTTTCTGACGGTGGCCTGCAAAGACTTCATCTTGCTGATGAGGCAATAAACTAGTTTACTAAGGTCCGGTTTTTCCACAGCAAATTAATCTCCCATTAATTTAATCCGGCATTAAATCCAGCAGATAATGATCAATTTACTCAGATGTCGTTTTTCCGCCGGCAGTTCGTCAATTAAATCGTCCATTTAAACCGGACCTAAATGGGGATGATAGCACTTGCGAGATAAGATCTGATTTCTTAGATGCCATTGTGAGTGCAAAGCTACAGTATTTTAGCCGTGGCATAAGACATTCTTTGATGCAACAAAAACAGCTACGACATAATCATCATTTTATAGTGATTTTACAGGCACTGTACCTCTGCCAGAGAATTTTGTTGGTTCAGATTCACATTCTTATATACCCCACTGGTCTTCCTCAGTAAAATTTGGGATCACATACTACAATCTGGATAGCTTCAGCTTGCAGGTAATTGAAACATTGACCTATCCTGTCATATGCTGATTTCCACTGTTTGTGATCACAATCCACCAGTGTTACAGACAGAGAGACTGACGTCATGCCTTTAGCATAAACTCGACATGCTAGATAACGTTTATATACACAACACAACTTAATCCCTAATTTATTTAGTATCTGTAATCAGTTTCCTCTGATTAGTTGTTGAGTTTACTACAACTTCGGTCAAGGTTTTCTCTGGTCTGCGTCTATGTCTTACACCCTCCAGTTTGTAATCCATGCTTTGATCACAAAAACATTGCAGTGCATATGTGTCGTCTTAGTTAATGATCTGCTCGGCAATCTTTAATATCTCCGGTGGTTTAGCAACTTCTTCTGTTGCGTGTCAGTGGCTCCGTCAGTGTCGGCTTCAGCGGCGGTGAGATTCAGTCAGAGTGCTACCGAGCCGCAGATGCCGACCAGCTCTCAGCAGCAGCAGCCGAGACACGCGGCCGTGTCCTCCGAGTCTACGCACACACGCCATCCGCACATCACCGGGCCACAAGTGATCGCCGCCAGTCGTGCACAGCTGATACCTTTCATCTTCGGAGTGAGTAATATTGCTGTCACCGGCATAAATTGGATGGTATATGGGCGTAGTGGGTTGGGTGTCAGACTGATGATGAAGAAGTTGCAGGTTGAGCGCTTGTGCACACAACACAACTTAATCCTTAATTTTTAATGGTTATTTTTTAGTATCTCTAATCACAGATCTGCGCAAGTTCTTCAAACCCTTGTGCCTGTCACGAAGTAGTAAAACGTGGTACAAATCACTGGGCAGTAATATTCTGTAACCGTGAAGGTAGCTATAGATCTTGCAGTAACAGCAGCAACCATGCATTACAAACTTCATTGGCCTAACTGTTTATGGGCCTGTGACATGGAGTTAAGCATTCCATCTGTATTACAGTCGAGTATGGTATTTGTTTATCCTTTCTTGCAAAAATAATTTTCTGAGTTATTCATAGCTGTAGGTACGATACTTTGTATCATAACATTCAGGCTGTCGCAAGAAAACATTTGAGACATTTAACATTGTTAATAAAAGATGCTTTTTTTTCTCTTACCCATAAATTCACCAAATGTTGAAAGATTTCTAAATTCTTTCATTATTAACGATCCCACAACACTTTAAATATGTCGCTGCACTATTTTCTGGAATATTTGGCACTTTTGCGACTCATGTTTGCCATTATCCCATAATGCAGTATCCAGCATTTCACCATTCTTTATTCAACATTGACGTCTGCCATCAACTGTTAATGTCATAACAATAAAATGAAATAGATTTTCCTCATCTAATAATAATAATAATGTCTCACACCCTAATGAAGTACCAGGGTCTAAAAAAATAATAATAATAATACACATATTTGTATAGCGCCTTATGGTCGTAACTTCAGAGGCGCTGTGGCCAGGG
>Ga0209782_1001548_pt1 | contig 12130 bp, 3 predicted proteins | sample WorMetmaBAHAMAS1_FD_187390 | JGI IMG/M metagenome (GOLD analysis project Ga0209782, IMG submission 187390) | Marine gutless worms symbiont microbial communities from Max Planck institute for Marine Microbiology, Germany - Inanidrilus... | ecosystem: Host-associated > Annelida > Digestive system >... | reverse complement strand
AGCAGAAGCCTGACTCGACATGCCGGCAGGGGTGGGAGACGAACCCACGCCCTGCCGAACTAGCCAGCCAGCCAGGCTCACTGCACTGCAGCTCCGAGAGCCTTAGCCCTCTGAGTCAAGTAGGCAGGTTACTTTCAGAAGTCATATACAGACATTTTATTTTCAGTCAGCTTACACCCTTTCAGCTGTCCATCTTGCCTAGAATATCTTCGTCTATGTGCCCTGATTCTTCTTAAGACTTGGCGCTGTATAAGTCATTTACTTTCTTACTTACTTACCAGTGCCCGATATCATTTTTTGGCACTCACTGACTTTAGTTATGTTAATATCTCAGCAATGATGCAATGTGTGCTGTAAGTGACGACAAAATACTGAAGTTACTGTACAAAAAATGGCTGCATCTATTAAGATGCGTTTATTGGGCAGACTTGAGCAGGCTCAAGGCATCATGTATTAAATGGGGGTGCTCACTGGCGCCATCTGGCTAACGTGATTGAACAACGAGTGGATGGTCTAAATGGGTGGACACTGGACACTGAAGAAATGGCTAAATAGATCAAGATGCAACTTGGTGGACCCACTTGTTTTGGTAAAATGCTAAATGTGTCACACCGCATTATCATTTTGTACTGTTACCCGAAACCATACGAATTGCTGTATAACATGCTAGCAACGCAGCCTCTTCACAAATTACTTTGTGATTTCCCGTTGTAAGTTCAGCTGCTAGTTTGGTTCAAGCTACAAATAAATAATAAATAATATCTAATAGCTAATCCATGCGAAACATACATTAATGGAAATGTTTCCAACAAATATCTGCTTGCGATCAATCCTGTGAGAGTTCGGTTCTGATGATGAAGCACGTCGTGTTGTCTGAAGAGCTGTGTCCATTGAATCACGTCGTGTTGTCTGAAGAGCTGTGTCCATTGTCAGCTGTACAACAGTCACACTTGCTCATACTGCTACGAACTGTCCAACCAAGGCTGCTACAGAAACATTTTTGGCCAATTACTAGCTCACATTGCCGATGTAGTATCAAATAACTCTCAGTGCCAAATAACTCGCGTCTGCGCCATTGCACGTGCACAATCTCGCATTGTCTCGTATGCAGGTGTTTATTTATTTCTTGCGTTAGGATTAGGGTTAGGTTTAATAATTTCCACTTCTTGTGCAAATCTCGTACTGCGAGTTATTTGGCAATGCGACATATTTGGCACGACACCGGCACCAGTTCTAGATGTTGGCTGTTGCTACATATGTCGAATGTAGCACGGTCTGTGTGCGTGCCGGTCTGATCGCTAGAAAAACAACTAGACCAATCAAAATGTCATCTGCCCAATCAACTGCCATTTGAGGGTAGGCGGCTGGGGGAAGGAGGAAGCCACACATATGTAGTCCGATAGAATAAGATTTCATTGGGGTACATAGGTGCCACATGGCAAATACAATCAAACAACATGTACTTGATTGATTGATTAAGTTAAGATTTAACATTCCACTTGACTTCCACTTCTACCCAGTACATAGCATTATAGGTCTCAGAGTTAACAGTCTTAGGTCCATTTTTTTCTACAGAATTAATTAATCTCCCATTAACTTAATCCTCCATTAAAACCAGCAGATAATGATGTTATTTCTCCACCGCAGTTAATGGCCGATCGTCAGTTAAATCGTCCATTAACTTGATTGCCCATTTTTGGCAAATTAATCTGTTAATGGACCATTGACAATAACGGATCTGCAGAGTTTTTGTTTTTGTTGTCCTCTAAAGATGAATATGAGCACAGTGAACGTGTGGCAAAGCATGAAAAAGTTATTTTGTGATTATAAAGTCTGTGAAACACTGTTAATCTTATAGTGCAACAGTACACGAGACGGCAAGTTGATGCATCATTGCACCGAAAATGTTTTGTTTAAAAACTTGCTCTAACTTCCATGGTAACAAATCACATGATTACTACTGCACACACTGACAGCCAATCAGAGACGGCGAAAGTAGGCACAGTTAATGAAACATCAACTAATCGCCCATTTACAAACAGGAGGTCAGAAATGTGTGGAAAAATGGAACTTGGTTAATGGTTAACGAACGATTAACTTCAACCATTAAGTTAATGAAAGATTAACTAATGAGAGATGTAATCTGGGGTGGAAACTGGCCCTTAGAAGACTGCAGAAATAGATTCTATGTAAGCAAGTACTGTTAAATGCCATGCAGCCTGCATCAATGACAACAACGAAGCAAATTTTTACATATGTCACATTCACATCAAATATGCACATAAAACATTCACAAAAAACTGCAGTTTAAAATAAGAGTCAACAAACCTTGTACTTTCTATTGTGGTCAACACCTAGTAAATGTCGTTGTGCCTCATGAATGCTAGAGAAAAAACAGCAGCACAGCCTGCAGTAGAAAGGTGCTGTAACAGCCACCATGTACTCAACACCTGAACACAGTAAGCAACAGTTTATCTTTTACTATGGTACATAGCATCGTCATTTAGTTGTAATGCCTTTTCTGCAAACTCTCTCCAAGTATTCTTTGAGCTAAATCTGTAAAAATATAGACAAAAACCGACACCTTGACAACTGTATAATGAAGCCGATGACCGATTGTTCAACAAGATTTTAGAGTCACAATATCATGTCCTGGAGCAACTGTTGCCACCCACACTCACACAGAGCTGATTTAGAAAACGGCCGCATACCAAACAGATCTCAAACCGCTGTTCTCATCTAACAAACTGCAACTTTTTAATTAGAATGTTGTTTGCTGACACTTACTGATGGTGTTTTTATCTGTCTTTATGTTTCTAGTGTGTATTTTTGACTCTATAACTTTTTAATATTTCTGTATTTTTAAATTGCGGTTTGTCATTAAACAAATAATATTATTAATTATGGCCAGTATAAATGTAAGAAGTCAGCTCAAGACAAGGACTGAGTAGGTGAATGTTTTTCTGTTACAGACTTGTCCGGATTGTCCTGGATAAGAGGTCTTAACGAATGCAGTTGTTGCATATTCCCAGTTGCAACATGTTAGGTCAATGAACTATTATGTGCTCTTCCCTGCCAAAAGTCACCTTGAGCAATGCATCATGACACCCCTGCAGAGCCAAAAGCCACAGGTTTTATAAACACTGGAACACTTTAGAACTCCCATGCCCCTTTACTGATCAGCAGGAAATATTGCTCATTAAAGGTGATATGATGACAAGTTCAACTTAGTCGGCTTCAATCCGTACTGAACGCCGCTGCCTGGCTGGTTTTCTCAGCGAGAAAGCACGAGGCCGTCAGTCCGCTGCTCCGCGATCTACACTGGCTGCGAGTGCCGCAGCGTATTGATTTCAAGCTGGCGGTGCTAACGTACCGCTGCCTGAACTCGACGGCTCCACCATATCTCGCCAATGAACTCCATAAAGTGGCGGACATAGACTCGCGACGGCGCCTAAGGTCGGAGTCTTCGTCGACACTCGTCGTACCGCTGATGCGCCACTCCACCATTGGCGATCGCACATTTCTGCTAGCGGCTTCACGTGTTTGGAACAGCCTGCCGTCGAGCGTCACCTCGTTGACGTCATTGACTGCTTTTAGGCGGCGTCTCAAATGAGAGCCTTTCCTGCGTTGTTTTGACCAGGACTGTGTCTGACGTATCTTTGCTTGTGCTCAACTCTGAATGCATGCTTTTATGTGTACTTTGGAAAGTGTTCTTGCAGTCATTTGGATTTAACGACACTATAATCTTACTCGTTTTATAATAATAATAATAAGTAGTTTCTAACTGCTTATTGCAATATAAATGCATTTACATAATAAATGTTGATAAATTCCATATCAAAATGCTTAAAAGTTAAGTTTAATGGTCATTTTTACTAATTTAGTTATACTTCGGCAATTTCCGAAATCATCGTCATCTGTGACGTCATAGTAGGAGAACGACGTCATTATTGTTAAATACAAACGTGTCTGCTATTGGGAACTGTTGTAAACGAACATTTACTACTTTTAAAGCGAAAAAATACAACAAATTAACGTTTACATATACACAAGCAATGAATATCTACAGCCGTTCCCGTTCATTTCTTTGTTTCCTGGTTATGATGTCATCACTTGCAGAAGTAAACAATCTTCTGGTGCACATTTTAGATGCTTTTTCGGTAATTTTACGTTTTTTTAGACATTCCTAAATATTCAGAAAGGTTTGATTATATAAAAGGAAGATGGCCAGCTGTTTACTTTAAAAACCAAAAAATTGTTGCATATCATCTTTTAGGCAAATTTATATATGTATTGTATGGTCTGTTCTTCCATGCCAAATTTTACATTAATTACCACTGTGTTGGCTATGCAAATTTGACTAAGTTTTAATTATTGTGGGGCTCCTGATCAAGAGGATATTTGGCATGGCAAAGAAAATCTGAGAAACCGCAAATGTAACCAATTTTGAATTTTGGAGTCTTTCATTTCCTTCACCAATCAGGAAGAAATCTGGCATGCAAGTGTGCATGGTGTGCTTTTCCACAGCAAACTCTTTGAGCGATGCATACTGGTAATGCTGTCTGAGGGAGTGAAAACCCAAAATGCTGACCGTACGTTCAAATTCAACAGTCCGCGATGGTGCTATCTAGCATTTCAGAGACAAAGCGAAACGAATAACAAACGACATCAAAGCTGTTTCTAAACTCAAAACGGCTTGATGGCAATATTAGCACAAACTTTACTATTAAACACTGATGGGGTGCTGGCATTGTCATCTGTCCAGAGCGAGGTGCAGACTTGAGCATTACATCGTGACATCCTGGCAGCATTTATACTATATAAAAGTTATGTCTGCCCAACTGATGCCACTGCCACTCACTGTCCCATGCTTCAGTAAATCCAGATTTTCTAGTACCAGCTCACCCGGGGAGACCCGAACAAAAGGCTATTAAATGAATGTTGTTGCTATTGTTGTTATTATTAAACAGTGTGACAGACGAACAAAACAAACAAAAACCATTGAACCTTACTGTCCCAGTGGCTTGCAACATCAAAGCCCTAATATACATACCATTAGTGATACAGAAGATTGTACTACATTTGCACCTATGTAATTTTTCTAGTTCTGATCAACAGTTTCTCTGCTATAGACTATAAGTGCTGACTCCTCCATGCCAAATTTTATCATCAGGGGTGCAAACTCTCACTCCTGCAGGGCAGAAAAAAACCCCAAAATGAACCCTGCAAATGATCTAAATACCGGTCTTTGCCCCATGGAATCCTGCAATTCAGCAACCTCCTCTGAATAATGCCAGTACATACCACTAGCAGCCACAGACATTTTTGTGTCACGACTTTGTGCGTGATCGACAGAAGATGATTCCTTCTCGACACCAGGCTGTCACATCACAGACACACACACTCATTGGCCAGTGTTTGGTCAGTCTTCTTTCTAGAGTTACTCCACGATCAGCCACTGCAAGGCTCTGCAGATGACCAGGTACTGACTGCATGCATGTCCAAGTTCCAACCAATAGCAACAAAGCACTCAAAGGCCACAGGCACACAGCCTTACCTTTACCTTACCTTTTCTTCGGGGCGGACCTTGTCCAGCGCTGAGGCCCCGATTGGGCCTAATGCGCATCCCCAAAGCACCCTAAGGTGTAGTAAACCTCCCAGAGGAGTGTGCGAATCTGATTAGATTCAAAAATTTTACCTTGCCCAGTTCAACAGCTGTAAGAGGGTGCATCCCTACAGGCACACAGCACTAACTGCAGAAATAATTATCACACACTGCATCTCGTTCAGCACCAGGGACACTAGCTCACTCACTGCATGTTGTCCACAAGATGACTGACTCCCGAGATGTGTTACAATGATGTCGCCCCTCTTTCCCCCTGATGCCCGATAACCAAAGTAATATGGAAATGTCAACAATTTATACAATACGAAAATCATCCAATTCCACACATACTGCCGTTTTATGGCCCTTTGTCTGGGACTACCCGGGTGGGCCCGGTACCAAAAAGAGATATTCATCCAATCACATCTGTAATGTGTAGTGTTGTACCTTAACAATCAATATGAAGTACATTCCATATGAGGTGACTATAGCCGTTATACCATGTCTGCCAACAAATGGTAGCTTGCTTTACACAAATTTAACACGATAACTATTAAATCACTTAAAACAAGAGGGCCTAGCAGTGGCTAGCATAGCGCAAGATGTTGTTGTTGAGATGACCCCTCCCCGCGATGACAATGCGTGGTAAATTTGGATCGGAATTTGAAACCTAAATTAGCTATAATGCGCCAATTCACTACCGTCACAGACAGACAAACAGACACTGACATCGTAGCATAAGCATGAGATGTATATATTACATCTCGCACTAACAACAAATACCTGTTCATGTGCCGCTGCCTGCAGGTGTTCCAGCAGATTCAGCATAGTTACACACATCTCATTGCAAAACCAACATCGGTGATACCTGCCATCCTTGTACCTCTCCGTTTCCTCATCAGAGGATATGTCATCAAGGTCACTAACATAATCCCTGTGTTTCATCTCCCGCCTCTGATGATCACGTCTCTCAGGAGTACCGCCGTGTTTCTTCCCGCTCTCTTGCTCCTTAAATCTGTCGTGGGACGAGTAGCTCTCATCTTGCTTATAAGAACCCTGTCTCCTGCTTCTAGTGGGTCTGGTGCGTGGTCTATCATCTGTTGTTCTGTTAGTACCACTCCTCTCTCTGCTCGTTTTTCTGTCACGTGCTCTGTCTTTTTCTACTTGATGCTGCAAATGTTTTGCCGCTCTGCCACTTTTCGTCTGTGGCTGTGCTCGTTTGGAATGCTTCACGTCACCACGCTGAACTGTTCCCTGCGTATCTTTGACACTGCTCGACAATTTTCTGGAGTCGTTCGACTGCTTCTTCGCAACTTCTGTTTCTGCAGTGTCATGTTTCATCTTAGTCGGCGACGCAGCTGCAGCTGCTGAGTTGTCGTCATCAGTATGTGGTAACGATGGACTCTCAGCAGTCAGCTGCTCTGGCTTGTTTTCACTGCTTATCACTGCCTCGGGATGCAACTTATCAGTGATACATGTAATCTCTTCTGCTACTAGACCACTAGTCGCCTCCGGCTCTGTACTTATCTCACCGCTCCTCACTGGCTCATTATCAGCTGCCAACTCAGAAACTTCACTCTTATCAATTACCAACTCGGCAGCACCGTTTTTCTCTTCCTGTTCACGCTGTGACGCATTCCCCGACTGGTCTTTCTCTTTCATGCTACTTGACTCAACGGATGAAATGACAGAAGCAGTCGTCAATTGTTCGGCATTATTTCCTGTTATGTCTTCACATTTCTCCTCCTCCTCCGCTAAATGAATGTTTGCTTCCTCAGTTGTATTTTGTGTCTCTCTGCCTTCATCATTTTTTATAGGCTGCTGTGATACAGAAGTCGCTTCTGTGCCAGTCGAGTCTGTCTTTGATGAATCAGTTACACTGCTTGACTGCTGTTGAGATTGATCTTTGTCACTCAAAAGCTCTGTCTGACTATCTTTTGCATGTGCTGGCTGTACTTTCTTCTCTATATGAACGGACATGAGTGGAATGACCTTGACTCCACTTTGCTTTCGCTGCACACTGTCCTCTGCTGGTTTAGACGTTGCAGTTTTCTAACAACAAACAAACGATACACACACGAAAAGACGACAGTTACTATAAAAATCCGATTACAATATGCACACTTCTACAATAAGCACCCCAAATTTTAATGGGAAATTTGTGGGAGTTAGTTGGTGTTTAACGTCCCTTTTCAGCAGAAATATGGCTATATCAGAGACAAAAGGTCAGGGGTGGAGAGCTATCCCTACCCAGTATAGGAAGGCCATCGATATATTAACCTCAACCGTGGCCGCCTTTTTGTTCAGCAGCCACCCAAAAAGGGAAAGGGATCTAGAGGCTCATTTAAAATTATTATGCCAGTGCTGATAACAGGGAGAGACAACCTTCACACCACAAGACAAAATTAAACAACAACAACAAAAATCAGCATTCATTCTTAACTAAAAATATAAAGAACGCAAAATGAACACAAAATTAAAGCCACGTTTAGTCGCCTCCTACAACATCTGGCGTGGAAATGGAGCGGGCTATTCTGAAGGAAAAGATACAGGAGAAGTGAATAAAAAAGGAAAATATAAGAAAGAAAAAGGGAAATTTATGGGAAAATGTTAGTTTAGCTGTACAATGCGCACCTAATCTACACCACAGTATTTTATATTTCTTCTTCAAACCGTGTAGCGCTTACAAAATAGATCAGCATTAACACTGGAACGGACCGACGAGCCTATGTATTTACTGGTTTTGGACGAATGGACATAGGCTTGTCGGTCTGTTCTGGTGTTAATGCTGATTTGTTGTTGTAATACCAGAAGACGAATTTAAAATATTACATAAGAACATGTAGTTAAAGTGTATATTTTGCAATGTTTGATGAAAATAATCGTTTACATATGGCCAGATATTGATATTTATGCAATAAAACTATTGTGAAAATATGTGTTTCTGTACTTCACATGCATTATACGCACTGCGGCTACCGGACATCTATTTGTGGTAATCAAATTTTTACGGATTTTTACCGAGCACACACTCGATGCCATTATATATAAGCACTGACATAACTATACATGTACAGGGTGCTCCAACAGTCCCCTAGAAAAAAATTCCTTTCTCCATAATTGAAATAAATTTTGTCACTAAATTAAAAGATTTTACAATTGAAGATTCAGGCCATATATGCAGCAAATTTCATTGCAATATGTCCCTTTTACAATTACATCTATCTGAACTTAAAAGTACATTTTTTCTTAGTGAACAAGTAAATTGTGATGTAAAAATAACAGAAAATGCACCAGATAGATATGCCAATGGATTGTCATGTATCGGGTGAGACCGTGAGAATGCTGTCAGAGGTACACACCAAAGCTACCAACGTTGCTGAGCTGAAAGACAGCTTTGTTGATAACATGAAATGACTTGCTGCAAGAGTTAATTGATATTAAAGCAATCGTATCATTTCACAACAGACTTCGATCATGTGTTTCTGCATCTGGTGGACACTCAGAACACTTTGTTGAAATACTGAATGAGCTAAGTGTACTGGCAGCTGACATTCATCAATGGAACGTTTGAACTGTCGGTGAAAACTGAAAAGCTGTACAAAGTTTCATTTCGTTATTTGTAAATTTTCGATGCACAACTGCATTGTTCACTTGGAAAACTAAACTTCAAATTTCAAACTGCTGTATCTCTTAACCATATTAGTTGTTTAAATTTTAAATAAAATTTGCAGGATGTTGCACACTCACATGCAAATTATGAAAGTATGGCTCAAATCTGTGCTACCTATGCTGAAATACATAATTTATAGGGGGCATTTTTTATTGGTGAACCCTGTATAACTTCATAAATGGGCAACTACTAAGGACAGCATTGTACACAAAACACAGCTTCCTTTCCTCGATAAATCACTGGAGCAAAAAAGATGAGTGATTTTCTGTGATCAACTATAAGCTTTGATTTTCAGTTTTCTTCAATACTTGACACTGCTAGCTAAGGTAAAGGGGAATACCTACTGCAATTAAACTAGAGCAGCTCTGTTACATGGGTAAAGAAGTCAGATGAAAGAAGCAGCTGAAAGTACGATCATTAGAAAAAGAAAGGCAGAGAAGATTAATGCAACAACTGCGTTTATATGAAGAACAAATGTGGCTGTAGAATATCATTTGTAACAACTGTGTACACTGTAAGAACTTAGAACAAAGTAAATAATTCAACAGACCTTTGTTTCACTGGAAGACTTGCTATCAGATGCACGGAGTCTGCTTGTCTTTGCTGGCTCCGATCTCTTAAGTCTGTCTCGGGATTCACTGTCAGCGTCACGACGTTTCACCGCTCTAGCCGTCGACTTGTCAACTACAACATGGCTCTTATATTTTTGTCGAATTTTGCCAGTATCAATTTCATCAAGTGATCCACTGGATATAGTGCTAAGTGATTCATCACTTTCATGTCCGTGTTTATAACGGGAAGTAGATGAGTGACCAGGTCCTTGCACTTTGCGTAAGAATGCTTCTATGTTTTTCTCCCACTGCTCATCTTCATCCGTTTGGCTTTCGACATGCTCCGGTTGCGCAACTGATGAACTATTAAGAGGCTCTGTAAACTTTGGATACCGATGACGTTCATGAGTTTGTCGAGGTGGTGACAATAAGGATGGTCGTGGTGAATATGACTTTATTTTTGAATCGTTTCTAGACCTGCCGTCATGCTGCAACGGTGGCGGAAATGCTGTCCCGGTGTGATGTGGCCATGGTGCAGATGGTCTCATGGTCTCATGTAGTCCGACGTAATACCTCGGTGGCACTGACGATGGTGGAAATGCTTGGACATTATCACGCTGTCCTGGCAATGATTTTCTGATGTTATATTGCCACGGTGATGGTGACATTTTCCAAGAGTCATGTTGCTGCAATGAAGGTGATGCTCTCCTAATGTCTCGTCGCCGTGGTGATGATGACTTTTTCCTGTAGTCATGATGCTGTGACGGTGGTGACGTTTTCCTGCTGCTGTGTCGCTGTGATGATGGCGACACTCTGCCATGTCGCCGAGGTGAATACTCACATCTCGACTTTTTCTGCTTCTGATGGTCTGTTGACTGCTCTGATCTTTTTACCGCTTGTCTTTTATCTTCTCTACTCTCTGACGAAGATGACCTATGCCTTCTTCTACTTTCTATGCGTTCCTTCTCTGGAGATCTCGAACGCAGCACGCTTGTATTGTATTCACGAACCCTCTGAAGCACTTTGTCAATTTCAGTAAAAGCTTTTTGCTTCCCTGAAAATTTATCATATTCAGCTATAGCACTGGCTTGTAGTGAAGTGTTAAGATTTTGGCTTAACTTCACTGGATCACTTCCTTGCACTGGAGGGAATGGCTGAGGTGGAGGCACAGGCTGAGGTGGAGGAACAGGCTGAGGTGGCAGTTCTGGCTGTGGTGGAATGTTTGAAATACTGCTGTACTGCACGCTGCTAATATAAGACTGCTGACGCTCTTTTGGAGGCGCAGTGTAACCGAATTTAGACACATCGTAATTAAAACCAATAGATTTCAGTACATTTGCAATAACTGGATCACAGGTTGATGACACAGCAGTGGGAAGTGGCTTGTCACCACTAATTGATGTTGGGCAGTATTTCAGTGAAGAATATTCCCCACCTAATCCACCTGTCTGCTTCTTGGAAAGTTCAGGCATTACATGACCTGACAAACCAGATGCTCTCTCACCATATCCAGTGTTACTGGCAAAGTATGATACATTTGTAGATGGAGAAGTTGATCTCGAAGCAGCTGTTATACTGTCACTGGGATTGTAAGTAACAGTACTACTGGAGAAGGTTTTTCCAAGCAAATCTAAGTTTTTCAACAAACTCTGTGCTAATGAGCTAGATGCATTCAGGGTGGCATATTTTGAATTAGAAATATTGACCAACAATGGTTGGCTTACAGTTGACTGACTGGCAGCAGGTGCTAGATCACGCTGTGGCTGCAAAGAAATTGGATTCCATTTATCGACTTGAGATAAAAGACGGCCAGTCTGGTGTACAATCTCGTTAACTGGTGTTCGCAAAGGCTCTTTGTAAGACCCCATATACTGTGACACAGGCCGAGTTTCTTGAAAATGTGGGGCACGCTCTCTTTCCAAAGTGCCATGATACTGACGGTTGTTTACAGTTATGCTCAAGCTGCTGTCACCACTTCTGTCTTGACTATGATCCACTACCTGCAAAAATCAGATTTAAAAATACGGTGAGAAACGAAGTTATCATGGCTTACATGGTAGTATAAGCTGTAGAATTAGAACAATCCACAAAAAAGACAGGACCATTTCAGTTATTTTATGTTGCCCAGACCAGCCAAACACTACCAGTATTATCAGCTGTCGAAACTTTAAAACAACGTACGTAATTCAGAGTTCAGACTGAAATTTTATAATGCTGAGAGTTAAAAAGCTGCTACTCACAAAGTGCCACCAAGAGCCCGCGACAAGGTTGACCTACTCCCCACTATCCAGACTCAGGCTG
>Ga0209782_1001547_pt1 | contig 12131 bp, 9 predicted proteins | sample WorMetmaBAHAMAS1_FD_187390 | JGI IMG/M metagenome (GOLD analysis project Ga0209782, IMG submission 187390) | Marine gutless worms symbiont microbial communities from Max Planck institute for Marine Microbiology, Germany - Inanidrilus... | ecosystem: Host-associated > Annelida > Digestive system >... | reverse complement strand
AATCAAGACCGCAACGATAATTAGCTAATTAACGTCGCTGTCTACTTGCGGTCTTGCAGTCTTGCGGTCAGGTTTTAGTGAGACCGGTAGTAGTAGTAGTTTATTACATTGAGTGTTCTGTCATCCCTTTGTCTTGATGGCAGTAACATGATGATGGCACTCTGACGTCAGTGATGTCATTCTGTTACGTGAAGCGAATTTAAAATGACACGTTCGAAATCAGTGACTGATTCATACAGCCGATCAGCTCATCTCAGCGGAACACGTTACATCAGCATACTTCAGCATTCAAACACATTACTAGCAGTACGTTCAAATCAATTCCAATCCATGTCCTACTAATGATTACCTTAGCTTTGTTCTCCTTTTTACAGAGGCGTATTGCACAGTTTATTTCCTCTAACTCGTCAAATTTTACTAGCAACAACCTACGCAATAATAACTTAGCTTTCCGCTTTCAGCATGATCTGCGTTTTTAGAATAAAAATGACAAATAATTATGTTTATATAAATACTGCACCATTATCGAATATTACCTGTCGAATTGAACCATTTCCTTCAACATACACCTCTTTCTTGTCTCTGGGTGTTTTCACAGTAACTTTTATCTTATCATCCAACTTCACACCCTCTTCCGCCATATTGTTTTGGTACATAGAAACGACAGGATACATAGAGATTAGAGAATCCTTCAAGGATAAAAAGCCAAAACTATCGTACATACATATATCTGGAAGTAGGAGCCCTACCTATGCTCTGGCACTGTGGTAGCACCGTAGTTGTGTCACTCACCGGGTTGTGACAAACCAACCGGTTGTGCGTGCGCTAGGCTAGGCTGTGTGAGTGACAAACACGTAGAACGATGAGAGTTTGCAGCAGAGTACACAGCCCGTGCTTATGTTGCACCACAAGTTCGATCTTTTCCACGTGATGCGACCAGAGTAGATCTCACAAGTCCAGAGTCCAGACACGTCCACATATCGCACCGAGCAGCTAGGTACTGACACTGATCAGCGTCCGCACCCTCTCACGAGGCTGCGTCTGTCACCAGGCAGCCAATCAGCATGTAGCACGCGGGGCGCCTTAATAAGTTATGGGTCAGTTGTGGCCTACCGGTCCGATGCCAGAACAGTGACCACACTCGGCCAGGCGGTAATTGATGGGCGTCCTCTGGACTGAGATCCAGATTGGTCCGGCCGTTTCCAGATTCGAATTCTAGGTCCCACCTCCACGGACTGCTGAGACTATGTATCAACGCTGGGTACAGTCTATACAGACTCGTCCCCCACCAATTTGTCACCGGATTGTGACAAACCAAACGGTGGTGCGTGCGCTACGCTACGCTACGACAGCGACAAACACGTGTAACGATGAGAGTTCGCAGTGCACAGCACGTGCTTTTATTGCACCACAAGTTCGATCTTTTCCTCGTGATGCGACCAGAGTAGATCTTATACAAGTCCAGACACGTCATCAGCATATCACACCGAGCAGCCAGGTACTGACCCTGGTCAGCACCTGCGCCCTCACGAGGCCACGTCCGTCGCCAGGCAGCCAATCAGCGTGTAGCATGGGGCCTTATGGGTCAGCTGTGGCCTACCGGTCCGATGCCGAAACAGTGACCACGCAGAGCGAGGCGTATGGGGTGATTTATTGGCGTCTCCAGACTGAAATCCAGATTGGTCCGGCCGTTTCCAAATTCGAATTCTAGGTCCTACCTCCACGATTGGTGACGTCGCTGTCGGCGTCGTATGGCTGAGACTACTAACGCTCCAGCGTATGGCAAAAATTGGGTCCATTGGGTATACAGACTCGTCCCCCCTTACAGTAGCACACAGTGCCATATTTATGCTGTGGTGCCACTTTTGTCCAAATCCAGATTCAATCCACAACACAAAACGTCCACAGAAAGCTCTGTTATTGCAGAAGGACGGTGTCATGTGTGACGCAATTTGTCAGTAAAAGTCGATTGTTACAAAAATATACGAACAATACCATTTGGAAAGTCGATTGCAACTGTTGCTTTTTAGCGCTTATGCTATGATGCCAGTGTCCGTCTGTCTGTCCGTCTGTCTGTGACGGAAGTGCATTGGCACATTATAGCTAATTTAGGTTTCAAATTCCGATCCCACTTTACCGCGCATTGCGGCCACCGTGCTGCTTGTGGGTGGATCATCTCTCGCCATGCTAGCCAGTGCTAGACTCTCTTGTATTTAGAGGCTATCTCTAATAACTTGACTCCATATTTTTACAAGTGCTCACATTTGTTGTTCTTCTGTATGCAGTTATGTCACGTAGTGAAAGTCCGATATTATCTGAGGTATGGACCTGTTCTAAGCAGACTTGCAGTCAAGTCCTCAAAGTTCAAGTTCCAAGCCCAGATCATATACGATTAATACAAAATGCAGTTAATAGCCGCACTCTGAGCCAATTGCCTAAGTCAGCAGGTGGCAAAGGTGAATTTAGGCACTTCCAGTCATAGAAGCAGCATGCACGCCGATGGTTACGTGACTGGCAAGGTATGACCTATTATTAGTGTTCTATAGTGACGTTACGTATAGGTGGAACCACTGTCATTAAAGTCTATTAAAGCAGAATTCCCAACAAAGAAAGCCGCATAGTATTAATAGACCCAATTTAAGTAACCTAGACAAGCCATAATCAACAGTGATCAGTCAGCCAAGACTGCAGCACAAATGTGGTACAACACAGCAAAAGTAAAACAAAAATGTAAAGGTCACTACTGTAACTTATTTGCGTCAGTGTTCTGACATCTGTTAGAACTTATAAGCTAGTCTAATCCATGGTTGCTATGGAAAAACAAACTGGCTGAAAAAAGTTTTTAAAAAGTATACTGTAAGTGCCTAGAACTGCAACGGTGCAAGTAATAGATCAAAACAACTTACAGGAAGTGAAATGTTAAGTAAGTCAGACACTTGTTGTTTTAAGTTAATATAATAAGGAATGCCAGTGACATGTCACATAATACAGAACATGTGACGTCCAACTGCCAATGGCATATATCAGTCTCAGAAAAAAATCACTTAGTAAAACTAGCAATCTAAGCTGTCATATCGACCTACGTACCCACACAGCTGCACAGTCGATAACCTTGACCGTTCATTTTTTTGACTTCGGGGTCAATGCATGCCAAGGTCCTGCTACAGAGTATAATTGCACCAAGTTTGGTATTGATATTTCAAGTGTTTTTTTTCTTTTAGAGCATGGACAGACACACACACACACAGATGCAACTGATCACACTAACCATGCTGACTGCCAGAGTGGGTAAATGAGATATCTTTTGATTGCTTCTCAATAACATTTCATCCAAAAATTATCAAAAATGATTCATGTTCGTGTAAAGTTAAAACAAGACAGAGGTGATATTTTTGAGACACAGTGTACATTCAGTAACCATATACATGTAGTGTGTATGCTATATAGCTTACACTATCATACACGTGATTAACACAGTCATATGCAAAGTTTCAGCAGATGGCTTGACTGTAATACAAAACTGCAGCAGTTTATTCAAATTAACGGGTCACAGACTGTTACATGGCTAACAAAAAGTGACAAAACCGACAATCAAATATCTACAAATGACACAACAAACACAAATGAAAACTCAGCCAAAAAGCCAATGTAACAGCACACGTTGAACAGTTGCATATGCTAACTCAACTTACGTTTATGTCATCAATATACGAGGTCGATCAATAAGTTCCAGAACTGTTTACATTATGAAACACTAAGGCAATGTGAAATGTCAAAGACATTTTGAAGATATGTGTTGACACACTTTTTCATGTGACCTCATGCCATTCCATCACTATTTTTAAAGTAAGTACAGAACTGCATTATTCTAACGTGACACTTGCAAAGTGAATGTTTTAAAATTCAGTGTTATAAAAAGCATATTAAGTGCAAAATACAGCATATGTGAATGGCATCTTTTACCACAAAAGAACAGCAATATAGCTACTATAGTACTACAACCTGCTGCTGCTTTTTATGTGTGTCAGTCCTGGAACTCATATACAGAAATAGTCTTCATTGCTGACACACATGGCCTTATCCAACCAGAACCAGCAACAAAGCATCCTAGTTAAAAAAGCAGTATAAATCAGCTTCAAAACACACACGCACACACACACCACAGACACATGATGCTGTTATGCATTCATTCACTCACGCACAAGACAAACTAATACACATAATGCACTAAACCAATTCTAAGACACAATACACCTCAAACTGCGAAACAGTTCGGCAACTACTTTAACCTCATCAACTGCGGTTAAAACTTAAAATGACTACTAACCAGATGTTACCAGTAAAAATTACCATTCACATTGTCTGTAACATACAGCCTTATCCATGAACACTCAGCCATTGCCAGTATGAACTGTGACTACTTTGCCCACAGGAGGGTGCAAAGTATTGTGATGAGTATGTCTCGTTGTCTGTCTGCTGGCATAACTCAAAAACTACATGGTCAATCTTCACCAATTTTTCGTACGTTACCTGTTCAGATGGGTCAGTTCTCTTCTGAATGTTGTGAAACGTTATATACATCCGGTTTCATGGATAACGTGATGTTTTCATAGCATGGGGCCAGCGGGCTAGAATCATGATGTCGTATTTCAATAAAGTTCACCACATGGCGGCACCAGTTGGACGTCAGACAACTAGTGGTAGGTTGAGTTCATCGGAATGCAGCACCGGAGGCAAAGTCTGCTATCTGAAAATGCTTGTTAATACTAAACTAGACAAGTCTCAACTGCTGCAGATGGACCATGCGATGCACTGCACCATGTCTATCATGCTGTTTGATAAATTGGCAACAATCATCATTTGAACGAAGTTGACAACACTCGACGTGCTGTGGCAAAATTTCTAAGTCCAGTGTTTGGGACAAAGTCTAGAGAGAGGTACACTTCACTTTGTAGATATCGGAATTTCAATTTATTAGCGCGAGATGTAATATATACATCTCGCGCTTATGCTGCGATGTCAGTGTCCGTCTGTCTGTGTGTGATGAAAGTGCATTGGCGAATTATAGCTAATTTAGGTTTCAAATTCCGATCCAAATTTACCGTGCATTGTGGTCGTGGTGCATGCGGGCGTGAGGGGAGGGATTATCGCCGGGAAGAGTGGAGGGATCATCTCGCGCTATGCTAGCCACTGCTAGGCCCTCTTGTTTAGGATAAGGTGACAGTTGCCTCTCTATCTAGGAATAGCTTGATCCATTCAGTCATTTCAACACAATACAGCTTGTCACAGATAGGGAGACAATATATACATCTCGCGCTTATGCTACATGTAATATGGCACTAACATAGTGTTGCACGGGTAATAAAAATTAAATACAAATTAAACTATCTAAATATCCGATTTTGTGAAAATTAGTAACAGAATCCAGCCAGGCAGTACTATCTAATCACAAACACATAATTATATCAAATAAACATTTACACGATGACAAACAAGCACCAACATAAAATACTGAATTCTTAAAAGATGTAAAAAGTCATCGAAGAGCACAACAGAACAGCAGAGTCACCTAGCACGCAACAAGTACTAGCTCCTACTGCTACTGCAACTCGGACTCTTAGTATAACGTTAATGGACTGTGGATGAAAAACTGGTAAGTGGATATCAAGGCATAAATGTAGCTGAGTACATTTCAGCATCAATTACAGAATGTCTGTGGGCAGCATTGGTGTTTTGATTCAATGTATCGTTTGATAACATGACAAGGATTAGGATGAAGCCAACAAATGCACACACTAATATAATAGCTTGAATAGTAGCAAAGTTTGCTGCTGCAGCTTCTGCAGCTTCTGCAGCTCAACATATGCTAATGACAGAGTTACCATTCTCCAGGAACTATAAAATAACTTAACATTTTTCCTGGACTCTTCATGGCAGTCCTAACCATATTTCGTTATGTAAGTCATGCATACATTTCATGCACACATTACTCTCAGTGATTCCAGGACACTTTATACTGATATGTAAAGTGTACACACTCTACAAAAAATGTATCCAATAATTTAATAAGAAAAAAAATCCTATAAAGAGTGATGGCAGGCTTGCAACAGTCGACACTGTTTGAGCCTGAAATGGTAAAACAGCAATAAACGGTTTTCCCTCAAGATTTTTCCCATGGTGCTCCATTTAAATTCAAATATGGTCAAATCCCTGACAGCTGTTGGACTCCCATGATATTTCCAGTTTTCAATGCAAGTGGTTACCTTGTAATGATTCACACATAATGTCAATGAAGGATCCCCACATGACAACAATCCATACACAAACACTTTAAGTTACCGTAAGGGGTGGCAGATTAACTCGCAGACACACCAACACACCGAATGGTCAACTCACTGAAAGTGCAGTCTTCTCACCAATGAATCGAGTCACATCAGATCTGCTGATGACTGCATGCGACTTCCTTATAACCATGTCAACAGCATTTTTTTGACTCACACATACACGACGTGAAAAACCACAAGTTTGTGTCTATCATCAGATGGCGCAAGTTCTCGTCGGCAAGTTGACTCTTGTATCGGTGAGTTGGCGTGTCAGCAAGGCATATGTGCAGTATGGCAGGCATTTTATCACCTTCCAGAGTTCTCGGTATGCTTTCATTTGCTGCCTTAAGCGACGGTGACTGACAATAACAACAATACAGCAAGTGCTTGTTTTTCAGCCACTTTTTACTGTATCAGAATGACCAACAACTAAGTGCAAATTAAAATCTGAACTTTCAAGGCTGAATACGGATGTAAAAATACCAGGTTCTAATTCAGAATTTCTCCAGAAAAGACTGAATCTGTTAAATCACTATAAAATGGCTTTTAGCAAAAGAATTTACGAAAAATGGCAGACTGGATCGAGATGCTGTTTTGGGTGGTGGGTCAGGTGGGCACAAGGAATGATGTATTAGATGGAGTCCTGACTCCAGATTTGCCCACAGGAGACTGCAAATTCTGGCGGGAAATGGGGTTGCACAAATACGCACAGATAGAATGTAGCATCAGATGTGCAGAAATAGCTTAACAAATGAAACTGCCATTTATTACGTGAGTGGAGTGAGCCCAAAGCAACTGTGTATTAGATGGGGTCCACATTCATCATGGGAAAGGGCAGATTTGGTAGTTTTTGCTGTCATTGATTAGCATTCGACTTTTCAATGCATTTGCAGTGGAGCAATGTATTCCAGGGTTCCCACTCAAATCTCACAAGAAAAATTGAGGACTTTTTCAGGACCTGATATACCAAACAATCAGTACCTACTTTTACACCAATTCGGGCCTCGACCTAGTAATTTATGGTAATACTAAAACAAGACACTGTGAAATCATATGCAACAGCCTTGTTGTCAATTGATGATAAATGCGAATGTAACAGTATTACTACATAATTTGCTTCATAGGGGCCTAACTAGAGCACCGCAACCGAAGTACTAGCCTGACTAATTTTTCAGCACTTTTCGATCAAACATCAGCACTTTTTCAGGAATTTCTCAGGACCAATTGTCCAATTTCAGGACTTTTGAGGACCAGTGAGAACCCTGGTATTCGACTGACTATGACTGAACATGATCAGTGCTCAGTGGCAACGTGGTCTGTCGCTACCATCACTGTAGCAACTTGTCAATTATTATTAGTATTACTATTACAGTAACCAAGCAAGTAAAGAAAATGGGTGGAAGTATTACAAAGTCAAATCAGCATACGATGGAACAACAAAGACATATTACAGACGTGGCATCACTTCATCTTATGTCCATCAGTTCCATTTTGTGCTGTACATGCACAGTATCTACCAACACATGGCAGTCGTCAGCTGAAGCATTTCCACAGACAGCAAGGAGCATATACACGCACTAACAGCACGATCACGCTACTGCAATTGTACACAAATAATGACATGGAACATAATCTCTACCTGTAAACATGTACACTGTGGTCATTTCACTTTCAACTATAACTCTGCCAAATCTTAGATGAACTGAGTTAAGTGTGGGCTGCTTTGTTTTAACCACAATGAAATTCCAACAATCACTCGATCAAAATTGTTTCACCTACAGAACTGCATGCCCACTACAACCTGATAAAAACATCTTATGGACGTGATCCACTGAACACTTCACATTAACCAATGGCATGTAAATCATGATGCAGAAGGCCACTACATTAAACACGGGATTCAAAAAGTTTTTCTTACAATGCAGTAACTGCACGCAGTGCACGGAATGCTGCTGATTACCTCATTTTAAACAAAATGCTGCAAAATTTAACCACGATTGTTTTAGAGTACCGTACAGTTATGCCCCGTGTGGGCGCAGAAAGACATGAAAATAGGGCCTTCTACGGTTCAGGCCAGAGGTTGTAAAGGCAACCAAACCTGGCTTTGTTTTTTTGTGTTCATTGTGTGTTGTGGTTCTGATGAACGGTTGCTTTTGTTGCATTACATTTCACTTTCACAGTACTAACCAAGAGACGGCTGGAGAGAGCATCTCCAAAATGACCTATTCTGTGGCAAGTGGGGCATAAAACCGTATCTCAATAGATCAATAGTACAAAGATGGTGCATGGTATAGGTAAAGGTACCCAGTTTAACGACTCCATACATACTGTAGTAACACAGACTGTCGGCATCGAGGCAAGTGGGTTTGAGCATCATTGACCAGAGTCGGTATGCAGTTGCACCCGACTGGGGATCAAACCAACGACCTCTTGATCGCAAGTCCGATACCCTACCACTGCGCCACCATGCCACGCTTGTGCACTGTAACACCACTTGAACTTTAGTATCTCCTCCCTAATCTGAATGTGCTCACTGCCATCAGCAACGGTATGTTGACAATAAAACTTTTGTTCCAAGACAATCATCGAATTCTTAACTCGCAGGCAAGCTAACAGAGCTTGACCTGTATAACGGCTCTAAAATGAGGTTGTACATTAATGACGATATGGATACGAGACAATTCTTTCCTGATTAGTACAAAAACTATTCAACTCCAGATTTCACAGAGATAACATCAAAAGTAACCTGCACAAATATGTAACGGATGACAGTGTACTTAAATATAACTCTAGTAAATGAAAGTCTATCGATGCAAAGCAGAAAAAAAACACAAAACAATGCATTATTGTTTTGAGTATATCAGAAAATTACAAGTCTTCTCTAGCGACGTAATGTTGGCACGCAAACACGCTGATGATCGCATACTTTGATCTACAGCGGGAAATAAATATTCATAATAACAAGCGACTCTTTTAGTAAACAAAATAGAAATTAATGCTACCATCATACCACAGTAAAAACCACGACCGACAGTCAACACTTGGCACACGCACTGACGAAGCATTTAATACAACAATGAAAACGTCCTCAAAGAACGTAACGTAGGCCTGACTACTGTACTTAGTTAAGTCTTGTTCAAACAAATCACCGCCCGAATCTAACTATTAAGACTGAAACTCCCACGCGATCTCATCATAAAAATCTTAGGCCGATCAACAAACAATAATCCGTGTAAAAAAAAACCACACGTGCAGAAACATCTCTGGCATTTCATCGAGAATGGACGCACGCTGTCATTCTGGGAGGAACGCATTTAGTGATCAGTATGACTTGGCTCTACCTATGCCATGTATTCACCGGCACGACCTCGTTTTGGTCTCTGGTCGGTGCCGTAATCGCCGATGAATGAACCGTCCTCGGTGAACTTGCCCGCATCAATGTCACCGTATTCGTTCAGAGACGACGCCTCATCACTCGCCTTAGAGCTCACCAGAGACGCCCGGCTGCCTTTCAGTGGCTCGCTGTCACTGAAATCCAACGTCACAGCGATGCCATAATCTTACACAGAAATGACACATCTCAGCACACCGTTAGTATCGTAATTAGATTCTGAAAGACTTCACTTAACATCAAGCACACCACTGTTAATTGACTGCACCCACCTCTATCGTTTCTTTGTAAAGTCACCAGTGTCTTATACACGTGTCATCCGGAAGCATTATTAGTTGCCAGTTTAAGATAAACTTCAAAAGTCTACTTCATTTACACACAGATAAGACCCTAGCAGCCCAAAAACAAATACAATTTTTACAATCATTTTGTTACAGGAGAAGCAAAATCGATATTGAAAAAGTATATACAATTATGTGTAAAACCACGATAACAGATCTCTCACTATAAGAAGCATCTGTATATTCGAGTATCTAAAACCCTCCTTAACGAAAGCACTCTTCCCACAACCCATTCCAATGGGCAGCAATCTGCAGAGTTTTACCAAGTATTTCCTAGATCCCACTATATGACGTACTTGTCAATAACAGTTAACAGCTTATATTTTAAGGCTGGTTTCTTCATCAGAAAGACCATCTCCAAGATGTATCAACAAGGCTCAATGCACTGTTGTCGATATTTGTGCGAGTTTCCCAATTTTTCACATTTCATGGAAATCCACCCAGATTTTTCTTGAGTTATTCAGAAATTATTCAGTTGTTCGTAAGCATACAAATGGTGGACAAAAACAGTATCACAAGTCTGTGTTATTACGCAGCAGACTACAAGCCACAAATCTACTACGTGTTCAAATGTCGGAAAAAAGAAAACACTGAAAAAGATGCTACTAACGGCCTGCGGTAGTCATGAAATCCACTGTCGACAAGCTCCTTTTCAGGATCATTGCCATTCTTTCTCTCCTTCTCATCAACTAAATCCACAAATAACAACATTCATACACAACATCCTCAGTATCACACACAGTTCTAACTGTCAGAAGTACATCCATACTGCTGGCCATTCAAGCACATAATCTGTCAGTGCTGCAGGTAGGCAGTTCATCGCCGAAAAACTGCTAGACATGAACAGGCGAGGCCTACAGGTCAACATGTTCATGTGGGCAGTCGTATGAATTACGATGTTTGGCACTAGCAGCAGCAACAGCCACTGAAACTGTCTTATGTAGTTCCCCTGGCATTGCGTTTAAGTGCATTCACATAAAATGATACAATGTCGCCGTATTTCTCGCCAGTTGTGCAATGTGCCATGTGAGTCTAATTGGTTACACGACTGCATCATGCCATCAGTGAGTTGTTATGACAGGGGTTAGCAGTTGTCAGCACCACAGGCACTAGCTTGGGTTGGAGAGAAGCTCTAGTCATACTAATACATGACCTACGGAACAACCTAATTCATGGGGCAAATTGGCTATTTCGCAGTGGGTTTCAGAACTTATGCCAAATTTGTTGTGTGAGCACAGGAAGTAAGTATCAGACCTACTCGCCAGTCACTAATTTATGGCCTAGACCTACTATGCATTGAAGTGAGGCATGTATCAAATAAACTCTATACAGAAATTATTGACCTAAGTCATGCAAGCTTCCACAAATGAAACTAAATGTGCTGAAATTTAAAATATCACAGAATTCACAAAATTGTACTTTTGCACAAAAATGGTCAATTTTGTCAAAAATGTCATAATTGCGAAACTAAATTAGGTTGGTCCACGGGACGGATAATTCATGACTGTAAGGATAGATTTCTCGCAATATAACAATTCAGCAGTCCGCATTAGAAGTACATCAATTCAATCACGTAAAACATTTCATGATCAGATGATAATATTGCCGAAAGAACACAATTTTGACACTAACAGACTTCAGACTGGGCAAAATTAATGCAAGATATCAGCAACAGCACACCTTTATACGTATCACCGTGGCGACACAGCAGGTAGCAGCAGCAGCAACAGATGAGAAGAAGCAGCAACAAGATGATCAATATCAGCAGGATCAACCACCACCAATTATAGAAGAATACCACTACCGTTGATTCCTGCACCTGCTCCTCTGAACAAGCCACAACAAATCTCAGCTCATTCTGCGATTACACAAACTGAGACATACAAATTGAACTTTTATTGAAATTGCCAAGACAAGCAGAACAATCCTATATTTATCTTCATGCCTGAACTACATTAAGAATTATGTTCAGACGCATTGCAAATATATTTACATAAATTTAAACTACACTAAGAGCCAAGAATTGCGAATAAAAAAAAAATTAGCCAAAAACTAAGACAATAAACTCAATAAAAA
>Ga0209782_1001546_pt1 | contig 12131 bp, 8 predicted proteins | sample WorMetmaBAHAMAS1_FD_187390 | JGI IMG/M metagenome (GOLD analysis project Ga0209782, IMG submission 187390) | Marine gutless worms symbiont microbial communities from Max Planck institute for Marine Microbiology, Germany - Inanidrilus... | ecosystem: Host-associated > Annelida > Digestive system >... | reverse complement strand
ATATACAGGGGCGTCGATCCCTATGGGACAGGGGGGACATGTCCCCCCAATATTTATGAAGGGGGGGACATCCATGGTAATGTCCCCCAAATATATCAGAAGTGATATCGTTTAGGATGTCGACTCAAATGACAGCAACTGTTGTTTGTTATATTTTAACGCAAATATTATGTGTAGTTTCACAAAAAACCCTTCAGCTTAGACCCCCTACCGGGGCTCCGCCCCTGGACGCCGGACCCCCAGTCTTCTTTTGTGTCCCCCCAATAATCCTGAGAGATCGACGCCCTTGGTTATATGCTATAGCACGGTACATGTATATGTTTTCGTTGTATGTCCGTCTGTCTTGTCACAACTTCACAAGTCGGTGTTCTACTGAAACGCCAATCACACCGTCACGCAAACAAGATCGTGTGAATGCACGATAGCCCATGCAGTACTCAAGTTTTCTGACGCCAAAGATCTCGATGAAATTCGGACGGGAGTCACCCCAACAGAGAAGCTAAGCGAAATGCGTAATGACGTATAGCTTAAAATCGGAGACTTTCGATAATAATTCGCTGTATTTTTAAAATGGTACAAGACTGACGCATAGTTTCTAGTAGGCTAAAGTAAAAAGTCACAATTATCTGGCGCACCAATATGAATTATGAATAATCCCCCAGGGTAGTTCGGTTGGGTTTAGTCCTGCGATTACCCTAAATGTGGGTATAGGCTGTCGCGCGAATTCGAGGTATATCGTCATCATATTTGTGTCTTATACACTGACAATGTATGACGCTATCTCGCTGCCATGGTGTATACTCAGAAACATAGGCCTGCATGCAAACATATCTGTTACATTCTCTATTTCAAGCACGTTTTTAGTCGCCCGTTCGTAGGGCCTATACATACTACAACGGACGACATAAGTAACGATGCTAGTTTTTAGCGCGACATGCTATATGTAGGCTATATTAACGCGTATGCTACGAGCGTGACGTCCGTCCGTCCGTCTGTAATATTGGTGGATTGGCGGAGGAAAAGTACAAGCACCGGAAGCTTATAAGCATCCGATTTTGTGGCCAAATTTGCGAAATTGGCTGATCCACCTTCATTCGTCACACTTGCATTCCGAACAGACCTGCAAGATCGCAGTTCCGATTTCAGAATAATTCAGTGACAGTGATTCCTCTACAACGTACAGAAACGTGATAAGATTCTGTCCAGTCACCGCGGAGTTTACGTCGTTAAAATGTGTCGACTACTAAAGGCGTGGATCATTAAGCTGGAATTCCACGACGCCGACACCGACACGGACATCCTCGCGAAGATCCTTGCCGACACGTCCGACGCGCGATTTCCTGAAGCTATTTTTATGGCAAGCTCAACGACACGCCGACATTCTCGCGACGATCCTCGCGAGGATGTCGGCGAGGAAGTCCGTGTCGATGCCGGTGTCGGTGTCCATGTCCGTGTCGGCGCCGTGGAATGCCAGCTTTACTTGCACGGGGGTCGGTTTAAGTAGCCTACGTTCGCCAGAGGCGGCACTGTAATAGGGTCTACCGCGGTCAGTAATCGGGTTTGTTCCACGTATACTGCACTTCGCTAGGCCGGGCTGGCTACGCACTGGCCTTTGCCGCGCGCATTTCTAGTTTTGTATATTCATGGACGAGAAGAGACAAGCGAGCGGTCGTGACGTATACGGTAGTAGAGATAGACGGCCGGTTCTGGACCATTTCTCTTTCCGACACGTGATCCAAGATGGCGGACCGGAAAGAGAAATAGTCCAGAACCGGCCGTCTATCGCTACTTACGGTGAAGAGGCCGAGGACGACGACGAGCTCGTTGTCGACAAATCGACCGACGGCGGTCGCGTCGCCCGCCTGTTTGACGCCTGGTTCGGTCTTCCTCAGCAGCCAGCCGACCATCTGCCGAGCCGTTCGCTCGCCCACGTAGTCGACCGGGTCCGTTCGAGCCGTCGAGAACAGCTTCAGCGTCGGAAAACCGGCGATCTATACAACACGACACCGTATGCGCGACGAGTGTATCCGACGGCTCTCGGACAGAACGGACGAAACGTAAGTTGGCCGCCGCGTCTGGGAATCCGGTGCACCGCTGCATGCAGGTCTGATCTTGTCGATGGCCCGTGCACGACACTGCAGTGACGCTGCTGTGGTAGCGGCGTAGTAACTGCGCGTTAACGGTAGAAAAAGATGGGACAGATGGACGGACGGACGGACAGACACCAGATCGTTGCTATATGCTTACCGCAATGAACGCGCACCTTAACTACTGGACCGTTACTGTGTCAAGTTGCCAAGTGCTGTAACGCTAAACGGAGCTTACGACGGAGGCGAAGCTTCGCCAGTGGGTCAACAGGGTCACGTAATCTGTTGCAGTGGACGGTAGGTTGGCAGCAGCAACGACACGGGGCATTAACGCGGAAGACAAGAGGTCGCAGGATAATGTCCCCAGTTAATTACCACCGCTCCACGGTATCTTCAGACTTCATTAAAAGTGTTGCTGTGTAATCTGTTCGAAGCACAGCACGACCATATTAATTAAGCTTATGCCTAGGCCTATCGGTCAATGACGAATGCAATCTACCACATGTATATACCACACACGTACCTGAAATTTTTCAACTAAGGCCGTTTCGACCATTCCGTCTACTTTAGCCAGTCGAATGTTGGTTCCTCGGAGTAACGCTGCCAGTTGACTGAATTCCGATTCGAGAGACTTGCATTGTCGGCACCAATGGGCATCTATATGCAAAACAAAAAAAAGACTAGACTGTCACAGAGAGACCTCAACGAAAAGATATAGGACAGAACTGGGCTATGGTGCATCGCATAACCTGCCCGCAGTACACCTTGCACGATGGACTCGTCCAGACTTGGCGCCTGTTGTGGACAGAACGCAATCAGTACCACATAACAGGGGTGTTGCGTGTGGTAGCGTCACCCACGCCACCACAGGGTCTAGGACCATTACAGGAAAAAGCATGCCATCATCCACAAAACCGGAAGTACATAACGTATTGCAACGCCGCTAGAGGACGACTGGGCCACTGGCACAAGTAATTAACACGCACAAATAATTTAGTGAAGTTCGGACGTGTGATGAAAAAATTACCTGGTAGGCTGGTAGGCCTATTCATACGGACAGCTAGCCAGACAGATACGCTCATCACAATAATCATGTACCTACATGTACCTGGGGGAGGCGGGGCTGAGTAAAGACATATAGAATTAACAGCAAGTGAGAGAAGACAACGTGATCATGTACTCACAGAACTCGACGAACAGGTGTTGCATTTCGGCGACGGAGGCGTCGAAGTCTTTTATTGTCAAATTCAATATCGTCGCGTCATCGCTGCTGCTTCTGCTGCTGCTGTCGGCGTGGGACAACAACGTGAGACACAGTATCATCATCGGGGCCGACACGCACCGACTGACCGCACAGGTTGTCATCGACCTCGATGTTGCTACGGTTTCTGCGTGCCGCATTTCTCATGCAAACCTGTCTTGGCTCAAAACTACTCCGACGACTGCGTCAGCAAGTAGAGAAACCGACGAGAAATCATTTCAGAATAGGCTAACTCGAATTTCCGTATAAACTACATCATCATCAGGATGCTATCCATGTCACCCTGTAGTTTATATCTTTATACCGTTAAACGTTCAGTAGTCGGCACCCATCGTTGTTACATTATGCTAATTCTGGGCGTTATTACAGTGTCTTGTTGCCAATGAGATGCCGTGACGCGTTCACGAACGACGTCCTAACGAAGGCCTGCACCCAGACTGCGTCAGCATATCGGGCTATATAGGCCCCGGCCACACCAAACCACCGAAAACTATGCCGATAACATATATTTTATTAGTTCAGTCGACATTTTCACACGACGACGCATCGGCGAAGCAAACCGTCGCTCGGCGTCGCTTCGTTGACGGCGACGCACGCCACCCACACGAGGGCAACGAACGTCGATAGCTCGCAGCTGACGTTTGGCATTTAACCCACCTCATCGTCGTCATTTCACAGCTGTTCAATAACAACACATCGCGCAATGCCGGTGTGGGCCTAATGGTGAAGGCATTGGACGGTCGAGGGTGCAATTCCCCCGCCCTTCCGCTTTTAGCTAAAAACCTTCGGCAAGTTGCATGTCCACGCACGTGCCCGTCGCCAAGTAGCATAATTCGTTACCGGTCAGAGGACAGTAATGCCTTGACTTGGAAGGTAACCGTAGGTCTGGCGTCGCACTCGCTATGCGTGACAGTGACAAACTTAAGTGGTTTGTCCAGCTATGGGCTCAAAGCCTAAGATAGGGAGTCTGGGAGATAAGCCAGCCTACACACCTTAATTTTACAACAGTACGTAATAGCTATGCGTACACAGCAAACCCAACACATCCCCATCTTTCGGTCAAATAAACGTAGCCCAATCCGTATTCTCCCAGTAGGCTAATTGTCTGAGGAAATTTTTCTCCAACAGATGTATCAGCCCTCAGACAAAAGGGGAGGAAACGTACGCTGGCTGCGATAGGTACTACCACCTGGTAAGTCGCTCTATAATGCATCCCATGCACACCGCGTTAATGTTAGCTAAAAATCAGAGATCAGTCCATTGCATTACCACACACACTTACCACTGTGTAAGCAGCCAGTATAACACCTGAACCGTGTTTAATTCTGTTTATTTTTCCCGATTTTTAAATAAATTCAAACTAGATGTATCTTTCGTATATTTTATTGTGTGTATGTGTATGTTTCAGTGCTGAAGGCAAGTGTAAATTGGGCTGGTCTATTGAATCTTTCTGTCCTGTGTTTTTGTCATTAAATTCTCATTAGATTTATGCATGTAGGCTATCTGTGCACTGCTATACATGCATTGTCAATCTGGTGAAAGTGCAATATTTCAAGACGTAGCAGGCCTACTTTCATCAGCATCGTGTGCCAAATGATAAGCAATGTGTATTTCCTCTTCTACACTAGTCTCTTATGGTTTCTAATTCAGTTATATACATTCAGTTATACATCTTGTCCAATTCATAGAAGTTTTCATCATAAACTAAAAGCAATATTCTACAGCACATTAGGTTACAGGTAAATTAACCTAAACCTACCTAGCTAACTGACAACATTCATTGAACATTCTTTTCTCCATTCAGCACTACGTTAGTAAGTCGATATAAATAGCTAAAACAGTCAGAAATTTGATGCATACAAAATTCCTAAATATTAATACACGAGTCATAGTCAGAAAAGGATTAAATAAAGCTGGTGTATTTTGATCATCTGTACTTGAGAAGCTGGCAAAGAGGCATATTGCCTGCACCAGTACATCCTCTACGTCTACGTTTTCTAATTCAGTTATGTCATTATGTGGACACTGGTAGCAAACCGATGCTCCTAGGATGGTGCATCAACTTTTTAATTTAGCAATCATCTCTAACAAACTGCATCTGCAAAGTATTCGATATCCAACGAACATGTACGGATGCACTGAGTTATACCGTTTATTTCAATTACAAACAGAAACCTCTTGAATCACTACTGGCTCAAAACATGTCAGTGCCAAGGAAACGACTGACATTAGTAACGTAAATACTGCACTAACAATGGACTGTCGAACAGCCTGTTGAAGACGATACTACTGCGCTTTAACTCTGCTGCTAGTAGTAACACCCAGATGCATCATCAAATATGGACACAATGTTACAACAACCACACTCAGTCTATATGCATACCACAGTCGGGACGAGCATTCTGACAGTGAAGGCCCTATAGTATTTAGAATATCACGCAGAGGCTGTTCAGCTAAGCAAATGTTTAACAGAAAGTTTGAGAAAACTGTCTTCTCACGGCTTCAGCGAGGCAGACATAAAGCTATGGCTTCAACCCTCACAGCTACTTTCTGACTATTCAAAACACTAGGATGGCTTCCAACTATTAGCAATATGGTCAGAGAAAGACCACAACAGAAGATTCAACTGGTTAAGGACTAAATCCATGAAACAAATCCTGTTAACACGGTGCTGTGGTTCACAATTAGACCAGTCTGCAAGGCCTCTAACTCATATGGTATCCTGGTCATACATAAATAAAACATATACAACAAAACGTATGTACACAATGCTAGCAGCAGGCATTACTGAAGTCCACTAAATTAGATATGTTTCCTTCGTTACAACTAACATATATGCAAAACAATGCTATTACCATAACTCTAAGAGAACTACAATAACTTTAGAGATGACTGCATGTTGTACATCAATATTCACAAGATGTCTTAAAGAAAATAAACTTTCCAACTTTGCCTCTATGTCCAACTCATAAACAGTACTGGTCAAAAATATGCCCCGGAAATCTGACGATTACTGTAACTCGACTACTCAGACAAAAAAGTCAAAGTTTCCTTAGCAATACTGATGCCGTTCAATATCACGCACTGCTCTAACCACGGGCTTCATAATGTGCTGCTGCAAGTGGGACTATAAACAGTGTTGGCCAGGTGCTTGTCCTGGAGATGCGGATGATTTATACATAAAGTGTGAGCTAAATCTGAGTGGCCCTTTGCCACCGAACTAATGTCACAGCTGCTCCGTGTGTGATAGAATGAACTGCCGTAACTGATTTGCGCTATACAGAACCCAGGATGAAGCGCAAAAACAAAGCTAAACAACAACCGATAAAAAAGTGACAGCAGCGGTAACAATCAGACTCTGTATGTACATCACATGAGCAAATATTTATTTATTAGCTTGTGCAACTCAGGAAGCTAAACTACATGAGACATACAATGCAGCTCACCCCATCAGTGCAGTGTTGCATAGATAACATGGGAGCAACTTCTACAAGGTGACACAAAAAATTGGCCATTAACAACTGTGACACTAAAAAGTGCCACCGTCTCTTTCTTGTAGTTATGCCAAATGATAGACAATTTTCAAAAAAAAATCCACGATGAAACTTGCAGCACCATTTGTAATATACTCATTATTAAAGATCTTATCATCATTAAATGTGTTGCTACACTACCTTGTAAAATACACGGCACTTTTTTTACTTACAGTGTCCAACGGTCCTATTTTTTGATCACCCTGTAGCGTCTGATGGATGGCAATTAATTGCATCATTGACTTATACGATTACAACAACTGAATAAACTCAGTAAGCAAATGATAACATTAACTAAAGCTGCAGAGAGCCAGAAAAACAACCGTAACTGGTGGCCAACCATATTCCCGTCTCAGTCATCACTGACATTTAACGCTGGACTAGTAAGTTAGTAAATAAGAAAATATAACTTGCAAACATGCACAATGGTCAGCCGAATCCAAATCTGAATAGATGCTACGTGTAATACTGAAGACAATTACAAGTCGATACCGGTAAACTAATGATACTCTCTGTAAGTAAGACAGACCAAATTTATCACGTAAGAAGGTAAAGCAGTAGCTTTACTTTAGTTAACACAAACGAACATTTATCGCACACTACGTATGATATGGACAATGCACACATATAGCACACGACAACAGGCAGCAAAAATGCTTCAAATCATGCAATTTCACCTAATACCCACCAAAAACGTGTATGAAACGACTAATGTTAGCGACAGAACTCCTTGATGCAAACACCATAAATGTATATATCTTCAACGTACACCACAACAGAGAAACATGCAATTTGATTTCAACGACTGAGCCATGTTCAGTAAAGGTTATAAGTATAATTAAAAGTTATAAGTATAATTAAGTACGAATGCAAAAAAACTCCAATGAAGTATTAAAGAGTTGCTGTTAATGGGAAACTGAGAGAAATGGCAGAACTCGGTCAACAAGAAGAAGAACTGCACACCGCAAGCAAGACAAGTATTGACGTATTCATAATAAAAACTGCACAACAAAGCCGACATACAAAAACACGAAAACATCACTAGCTACTAGTGTTTTGGTCGCATACTAGCCAGCAGACACACGAAGCACCAGCAACGATACACATTAAGTACGAGATGCTGAAAATAGCACTGGTCACAATGCACTGTCCAGTGGTTTTGGACGATGTACATAATGCTGAAAGACGCCAGTCAGCTCGAAAAAAAATCAGTGTAATACCACAGTATGGGTATGATGCACTGCATACGATGCATCTTCATACACTGCAGTCTTTTATTGACACTTACTGTATGTGTGATGTTTAAACCACACTGCATAAAACAATTACCATTATACGTTATTATAGAGTATCTCTTACTTGACGATTTCCAATTATACACACAGACAGCGGAGAAGGACTGACTGCTCTTACGTCCGGTTTTTCCACAGAAAATTAATCTCCCGTTAATTTAATCCGGCATTAAATCCGGCAGATAATAATCAATTTACTCAGATGTCGTTTTTCCACCGGCAGTCTGTCAATTAAATCGTCTGCCGGTGGAAAAACGACATCTGAGTAAATTGATCATTATCTGCCAGATTTAATGCCGGATTAAATTAACGGGAGATTAATTTGCAGTGGAAAAACCGGACCTTAATGTTGAATCACATGTAATTAACGATAACAGACAATTTAGTTCCGTTCTGCACATCCGCCAGCACGAGTCTATAAACACCGAATTACAAATGTCACACACAACACAAATGACTGTTGATTATACGGCAAAATGATGACGACTTGAAAAGAAATAAATATGACTACAGTATAAGATAATACTCGTTAAAGCAAAAATAATTAAAACAATAATCCAATACTGACGTGTGACTAACAAGCTTGAAAAATAGCATAGGCAATGTATGATTTTGATTTTAAACATTCAAAATTAATTAAAAACGAAAAAAATGCAGCTGATTTTGGTAACTACAGCTTTCTAGTAATCGCATCTAAGTTACAGAAAATGAACAACAAGAGACAACTCAATAAAACATTACAACCTGTTTGACACAAATAATAAAATACGATGCCAACCTGATAAAAGACATACCCATCTCAGTTAAGCTCTCATGCTATAAATTTTGTAACACACATATTTCAGTACTAAAGAAAAGTATTATAACCGAAGGACACACTGAAGCCAACAACATTTAACAACTACTACTACAGTTCAGTTAAGAGCCCACACAACTTGCAAAACGGACCACACTTGGAACAATTCTAACACTAGAACGAAATTTTGAGTAAGTTTCAGCTGGTTATTCGTTGAAAACTGGTGCAAAATATCAATATGCATTAGACAGACAGCAACCACTTATTTCTAGTTCTTTTCTTATTCTGTCTGTAATATTACACACAGTCTGCTATGCAACACAGTACAGACCAGCAGCAAGGCCTAGTAGATACTCTGGGTACTGTGTTGACTGGAAGTTCTAAAATGCCTCAAGTCCGTTATCATCAATGCGATCACCGATAAAAACCAGTCACGTGAGACGAGAGTCTTTCCACACAAAACTGGTTCCCGCCAGTTTCCTAGTTACTGGTCTTTCTGTTCAGCTGAATCAGCAGACGCAGCATTATCACCGTCTACTTCGTCGTTGTGAGAACCATTTTCTCGACCTGGAGATGATACAGCACGTGCAGCACGGCCAGCGCGCGGTGCCCTAGACACAGACAGCCGACACAGGTTGCTACAGTTCGAGTGAGGCATACACTTTATATCATATTATTATCCACTACAGTACACAAGATAATTGGTTGGTTGGTTGGGGGTTTAACGGCGCTTTTAACACAATTTAGGTCATATCGTGCCTTTAAGGTAAAGACTATATTGTAAATATTACAGATTTAATAGAAATTAATTCTTGGAGTAAGATAAATGAAAAAAAAATGTACACAGAAGTACACCATTGAAGAGAACTCTAGCATCTCTCCCTCATTTAAATGTGCGAAATGCCATTGGCAACAACTTGTAGGCAGTAGAAGTTTGCTACAACATAAGCCTCTGGTTCTTAAAGCCTAAAATCCACAGGAGCAGTTTCCTCGTAGCATCCTCATAGCAAACGTCACGAGGATGTTGTTAACATGTCATAAAAAATCGGAGTGTTGGACATATTGGACGAGGATGCTAGTGACTTTCAGACCATTTCAACATGTCAATATCGTCTGGCGTGTCGCTGCATGTGTTCACAACAAGTTGTGCATGTTGGACTAATGGAATTTGGAGAACGACACACGCCACATCCTCGTAACAAGTCACGAGGAAGTCGAACGATGGACATATTCACAAGGATGCTACAAGGAAACTGCTCCCGTGGAATTTAGGCTTAACTGGATGCCGGACTGCCAGCTAACATCTGTGTATGGTTACAAAACCATTGTGTCATTGTTGTGGTCCTATTTTCTTATTTGCACGTTACAGTATGTTAATGCATGCCACCAGTTTCTGTTTATCTGCAAAAAGTTACATTTGCTCAACCATGCTGCATCAACTAAGGAACTGTGGGGAGAACGGCAGCACCTTCTAGCATCGTGCCGTTCCTTACCATGACAACCTGTAAGCTGTAATCGAAGTACTGAAGCTGGTTGCTTTTCTTGAACTTCAGTGCAAGTAAATATTCATAATCTTTTCTGTACGATGTCTAAGTTATGACTGTGTATATTATTATCATAATGCTGCATTGCAGCAGTAAATAAGTGCAGCCTAGAAATGCTGCAAAGAAAAAGTGTATGCAAAGAATCAGGATATGCATAAAACAAAAGTCTTCATTTCAATAGTTGTTTTCATGTCAACCTAGTTTAGCTAGTTTTCCCCTAGGTTTACTTCCGCAATTTGGTCTGCAACGAACTTCTGACGATAAGTGACATAGGATTTTTAATGAACCAGAAATCTTTGCTATCATGCAACCATCAGTGTCAATACACTAAAGGTAACACTAAGCACTGACACTAACCAAGGACCTGACCCAATCCTTTTTTCATCCACAACCGGACTTTTAATGGAAGGGACATTCCACTTATTATACCGGCTCTGTAATGCCAGTACCAAAAATCTGCACGGTCTAAGTAGCAAGTGAACCAGGAAACATATGTGACAGTCCACTTCACTACCTTAGCTACTGAGCCACGGATGTCCTGATCAAAGAACTTGACAAAACAAACTTAATTAACTAATTATTATCTAAGTAACTAAGCCTTAGCACTAATCATGCAATATGCAACAACCAGCATTTTACAACCAAACTTCAGTGCAAGTGAATCCTCATAATCTTTTCGGTACAATGTCTAAGTTATGACTGTGTATATTATTATCATAATGCTGCAGTGCAGCACTAAATAATGCAGCCTAGAAATGCTGAAAATAAAAAGTGTATGCAAAGAATCACGATTTGCATAAAACATTTGACAATCACTGCAGAGAAACTCATACTATCAAAGAATGCACGCCCTTGAAACAGTATGGTGTAAGGAACTAGCATGCAGGTATCTGGTGACTGAAAGTAATTAGCAAATTACATTCAGAAAACTGACGATTCAAAACCTCTGTAAACTACAGACGTGAAAAAGATGCAGGTGTATGGCTGCTCGCATCAGCAAACAGTCAGGAAATGCAATTAGCTCAGCAGTTAGTATATACTAAGCAGCGATCTAGCAAAGGAAGATACAGTTACAGGGTGGCACAGAAAAAAAGTGGAACATGTGTACACTTTACATAAATATTTGCTCAATGGTGGTTTTCTGTGTGTGGTGTAATATTTTGCATTGCAAGTTGACAGAGCACGGGATGTGCAAAAGGATGGTAAATTTGATAATGAAAACTAGAAGTTAAGTTCTCTCAATAAATCAAACAAACCTTGGGAATCGACTCAGATAACTACAACTGAGCAAATAATTATGTAAAGTTTATTTTTATGTTGCACTTTTCTCTGCACTATCCTGTAAATTAGTGAATGAAGCAACACGTCTTTTAAAGATTAAAAACTGCATATGCACATAAAAACAGTTAGAATTATCCATACATATTGATCTCATTTTGCACAAAATGGATGTGGGACAATGTTTGTGAGAAACGATGAACAAAGCCTTAATTACATTGGAACACCAACATTCAGTATATTATGCACCAGCATGCTTTGCAGACAGATTTTTCTGCCATTATGATGATGAAAATATCTATCTTAAATTCTCATTTACACCTACATTTTTCCTCAGTGC
>Ga0209782_1001545_pt1 | contig 12133 bp, 6 predicted proteins | sample WorMetmaBAHAMAS1_FD_187390 | JGI IMG/M metagenome (GOLD analysis project Ga0209782, IMG submission 187390) | Marine gutless worms symbiont microbial communities from Max Planck institute for Marine Microbiology, Germany - Inanidrilus... | ecosystem: Host-associated > Annelida > Digestive system >... | reverse complement strand
GATGTGGGATATTGCTGCGCATGGCTGCACATAGCGTGGTCTGTCTGTCTCTGTGTTGGTCACATGGATCAACTGTGCAAAAATGGCTCAACCAAGTGTTACACCATTTGGAACGCAGAATTGTATGGGCCCAAGAACTACCGTATGTAACGATGGTGTAAATGGGCGCCACCTGGCCAATATCATCAATGTAATGTGGCCTGCACTACAATAACTGTAGCAACTTGTTTTGAATTTTATCAACAATTGCAGGTTTTAGTAGTAAACAAGCCACGTAATTAAGTCTAATTAATCAAACGTTTACCGGGATGGCCTTCAACACGACCACTGACACTTGGAACCACTGCCGCATCGTCATCAAATGGAGTGTCGCAATCTAACCGGCAACTTCTGTACCCGATACTTCGAAACACCTACAGCCAACACATGCTTACCTCCACAGTGGCCACTTTGCAAGTACAGCTCAATCAGCCAGCAGTCCTCAAATATTATTCCAAAAAAACCTCTGAGCAACTGGCAAAGGTTTTACTATCTTCGTTTATATTTATTTGCCTTATTTTTAACTAAAACTTCAAATGACAAAGTTAACAGAACCATAGTGAACTACTCTGCACAACAAGCTGAATATCATTGAAATATATGACACATCATCTCATTCAACTGATAAACATATGCACTAATTCTGTGGCATTTAAAGATAAATGCTTAAAATTAATAACACAAGACTAGATAGAAAACTTGTGAACCAACCAGGCCACAAGGGAGCGACTCGTTAACGCGTGTTGAAAAAGCTTTCTGATTCTCGCCAATAGGACCCTGTCACAATGCAAAAATCACTCTGTTGAATTATAGTACAGTACAATTTGTAAAATTGGGGTCTTATGTGGGCTCATAGCACCCTAACTGTATGGCTCTCACCAAAACTCACATACAAACTGGATACCCTTGGGCTGTCGACTAGCCCCTGAAATGATTCCCATCAACCAAAATTGTGCCGTTTGAATTGTATTCTTATCACAAGCACCCCGTCAAAATTACCAGTTTTAGCTGTTTATTTTTGCACGAAAACTCCCTGTGCAGAAATTAGGAGATTTTTCACCAGTGTGTGCATGCAGACATCGATTCACGTCTTTTGTTTCAAAAATGGACTAAATCGGTGCAGGCTAAGTGGCCAAAAGGCTGCACTCTTTGCACTACAGAAAACAAATCAATTCACGTTTAGCACCATTAGACGGAACACCTGGGCAATAAAATAAATAATAATTACAGTGTCATACAGTCAATACAGAACAGCCGTTAATGGCAACAAATGTCTAGTTCTTGTGTTCAATGCAAGTACGGTCATGTGCCTTAAACAGCCCTCATCAAGTGCCTCAGATGATGAGAAAAGAACAAAAGCACAAACCATACCCATTCGTTGACAAACTTTTTTTCACTGATAGGTAACTTAATTCAAATTTGGCACTTTCAGATGGTGTCTAGTTTAGAAATTTGGCACTTCTGGGACGAACAGCCAGTAAAATCGATTAAGTGGATAATAAGTAGAGAAAAGTCCTGTACAGCACCTCCTCCAGTCGATTTACACCAAACTGAATCAGGCAAACACGACTGGAATTCTTCTTGGCAAAGAACTTGTTGGGACTTCGTAGAAACACGAGGTGCCACTGTTTGGTTGCCTCCGACACTCGCTTGATCTCGACAGGATCGGTCGGAGCAGTGCCGAGCGCCGTCTTCATCATCAGTTCCATCATCCGCTTACGTGCACGCGGAATTTCTGTCACAGCACGGTTTGAACTGACTTACAACAGAACTCCGTGGCCAATCAGAGGGCAGATTATTAGAACTGTTCTGTGCTGTACGGTGTATAACAGTTGTACACAGTGGCATGCTCACGGAGACGAGCAGTTTTTACAGCCGACTATTTCTCGGTTTAAGTCGACATCTTGCTGAAGGCTGTGGATAAACAGAAACCATTTGTTGAAGATGTTCACAACCTTGAAGCTGGCATAAATGAACCAACAGATCAAAATCCTGATGCCATCAGTGCTTTGACACTGTTGAATGTGAGACTCAAGACAGACAGTATCCGGCATGTCAAGCATCAGGCAATGAGCTGCTGCTGCTGGCGTCGTTAGCTGTCTGCAGTGAGGAGCAAATGGTTTGGATATGGTCGTCCACGTGCTGCCATAGTCACCCCCATCGTCTCTCTCTACCTCATTAACATCCATAATCTTACTACCTCTCTCACGATGGCTTATCCAGGCTGTCCTAAAAAGAGGCCATTAAACGAGTATTTGTTCTACAATAAAACTAAAACACTATCCGCTCGAGGTTGCATTGTCACGTAGCCAGACAAAGTAGCACAAATTTCAACGAGAAAAGATTCACGTTTCCAACCTTCTACGTGTTTCTCAAATGCAGCAAAATCGGACCGAGTGAGGACGGGTTTACACTTGGGCAGCTTCATCAACTCTCGCAGCTCGGCAACCGTGAACGCAGCTTGCACGGGACCACGTCGACCAACGAGGTACACCTTCCGCACTTGACTCTCTGACAGAGCTTCCAGTGCGTAGTCGGTTATGTCTGTTTTCTGACATCAGAAACACAGTAACTGTACACACAGCAGAACAATGCACTACACAAATCAAGACTTCTAACAAACGACAACGTCCACGGTTGTTCAACTGCAGTCAGCCTAACAAACAGTTTCAATGTTGCATCAATACAGAGGTATCTGGCCTGTAAATAATCCTTCCACAGCAACTCTCAAATTTTCTGTGGCAATCTTTAAGTGGACCTGTTAAAAACGGCATGCTAAACAACGCAGGAAATAGCTTCGTGGCATGTAAAACTATCAATCCAACATCCACAACCTAAGTTCCTCATTCTGAAACCCTTACAGACCTCCCGATCTAAGTGCATCTTTACGTATTTTCCTAACACAGCCTTAGTTTTTGTTTAAGAGGCCTTCTTTTCTGGTGTCACTCCACGTCCGGACTACGGATGAGTCCAACTGTTTGCAATAACTGCATTCAACGGTATCAAAGCACTCAAGAGCGACTCAAAAGAACTGACTCAACCCGTGGTTAGCCACTCGCTGGCCTCATGGTTTTTGAGCTACCAACTGACAGGTGAAGTTACGGCTGCTGCATTCTTTTTGCCGTTATGTGTGATTCCAGCGTCCCGAACACACACACACAGCTTGAACATCACACGGAATAGTATTATATGCAACAAATAAATTTTAAAAAATTTACCCTTAAGTCGTCGACAGGAGTAAGTAGAATTCGAGCGATATCAATAGCAACATTGCCCTGACCCAGAATAACAGCTGTGTCAGTATCTAGGTCAGGTTGCAGCTAACAAAGCACAACGTAAGTCCTCACTTACTGACAGTAAAATCCATAATCAACTGACAAGTGAAAAATACAACAGTGAACTTTTTGTGATATCATGGACCATCACTATCTCCCATGACAACATGAATCTCTAGAGACTTACAATTAAAATATTCAGGACAGCAGGCATGATACTAAGCAGCTATCTGCTAGATATCATAGTAATATCAATATTTTCATTAGTACATACAGCATTTATATGCAACTGTTTTACCAGCACGACACTATGCTAGCATGGCATTGGCTACAGCCAGGTATCCATCTGACATAATGCAGTATTGTATTCAAATGGCTGAACAGATAAAACTCCGTTCTTGCTCAAATCTATCCTGTGTTTTAACAGAACATGCATATCTCCAAAACAAGGGAACTTCTCTCTGGAACTTTGTCTCAAACTCTGGTACTGACGACAGTGGCCAGTCTATCACACTGAGCATGCAGCTTTGTGTACCACACAATGGGCGTGACAGATGGCATCACAAGGTTCTATCTACAGCTGTGTGACTTGTATACAATGGTCTTGACTGCTTCTTCACTACATCTCTCAAATAAACCAGGCTGCAAAACACTTGTGATAGCCAGTTCTCCACCAGTTTTCTTCCTCCATTTTTCTCACAAGAAAATCTTGGCAGACACTTGGTTTTAAGAAGCCAGTGTTGTTCTTGTCACCAAAACAACAATGGAATGAACCACGGAGATAAAGTCATGGCCAACCAGTACTGGTCTCCAACACAAGAAAGCTTCATGAAAGTATTTGTATATATAAAATTATGTCATGATGTGAACGGAACAATGCTGCAACTATATAAAATCGTTTCAAAATAAATAATAATTACATTTTTGTGCACCGGATGCCCATTGTACCAGCCAACAAATGAACGAGCAGACAGCACGCCTTGTAACTCCTAACAACCAAAACAACGTAATTCATGAATATCAGCCACATCTACAACAGAATGCATCATTCAAAGTGATAAAACTTATCAAAACAAATCAGTATACACCAAGAAACGAAACATCTCTGAAGAGAGCACCACACCGCTACGGGAACTCACGTGCCATATGGGATCACACAGTGTTACCTGCCACCCGGCAGAGGTAACATTCCCGCCATTACCCCAGCCAATTAAGGTAATGGTAAGTGCATTAATATTATATATTAAGTTAATGTGGGAGTTAACTTAAAGTGATGATACAATAATCAAAAAATGGCACCAAACATTACTAACTACAGACATATCTAGCTAGCGAACTGCTGTGACTATCAAGTAAACAAACTTCAGTGCCAGTTAACAATGCATTAACTTAGTCACAACACAGTGTACATAAATCAATTTCTAACCAGCACACCTTCCAAAATATATTCAACATATGGCACGTTGCAGCTACGATGAATGTAACAGATACTTAATAATCTGCTATAATATACATTAAAGTAGCCTAAACCTACGACTACAATGTTTTTTTGTAGTCAGTATAGTTCATCACTTCTATTCACTATCTACCTCTTCATGGCACTGAATATGCCATTAAGAAACTACTCACTCACTATAGTTCATTACTAGTATACTCTGAGTATTCAGCCGTGCATTAATGATAAAACAAGTCAACTGTTAACTTAGAACTTTATTATTTCTGACATTCGTTCACAGCACTCTTATACCAAGCCCATGCACCACACTGGTAACAGTGGTCAGCATGGCATTACTGAGCCACCAGTGTTGTTCACACTGTGTATCAATCAATATACTCAAATAGTGAAACAAAAGCCAAACTGGTGAAGGATAAAGTGTGGAAAAGACTGTCAAAATAGCAGACATACACACTGATGTCAACCACATGCTTTGATTGGTATTGCACAGTGCAGCCATTACAATGGAATGAGAAACAGTGCATGGGATGCGGAGAGATGCCCGCGGCATTAAGCAGGGTAAAGATATGGCCAATAAATTGATAAAACCTATTAGTAGATAATCAAGAATGCTGCACTTCATCGATATGAACATTACCAGTACTCAGCAGGTACTACATATTGATGAATTGTGTGACAAATTTCACAACATTGAAACCCACTCAACATCACTAACATGTGACAAGTAACCACTACGAGATGTTTAATGACAGGAGAGGCATCTGTGTGTAAACAAGAGCCTCACATCAGTCTACGTGCCTCGCCTTGAATGCCCAACATCTTGTCGTCTTCAGCACCGTACGCCTGCGTGCACAACATCAAATGCATCACTTCTACTACACATTATTCTGCTAATGCATTAAAACTTAACGACAAATTCACGCAAATATGGCAATATTACAATTGTATTTTTACCAGTGCGATGGTAGTGCAACATGGTGCTATGGTGCTGTGTCTGTCTGTCTGTCACCAGCTGGTATTGTATCAAAACAATCAACTGAGTTATATTTTGGCATGGCCACCAGTGGCTGATCACATGCAGCATCCACCTTTGTGTACAACATGATGGGAATGACTCGGTGCACAGCACAGGTCCATCTGCAGCATCTAACACTAGTTGTAAACCAAGAACAAAGTAGAAACTGCACACGCACCAACACGACTGCAGTGTACGCATTACGGAGTTCTGCCAGCGACACGTCTTGTCCGACCGACACATTTCCCAGAAAATGACATCGGCTATTACTGGCAGTGTTTGTAAAGGTGTTGATCACATTCTAAACAACAAGCATGTTAAACAACAAAAATTAAAGAAATCTGTGTATGCACTGTAGCATTTTAGACAAGAATTAATCAGTTACTTTTAACACTTTAGTCAGATGAACCAACTAAAAATACAACAAGGAAATAAAAAAAACATACACATCACCTGCAGTTTCATTATACGAACCAACTGTGTGTGCCATTTTAACAGCCAACTTCTCTAGTTTGTTAATCAGTTCTGCTTTTATCCAGAAGAGAACCCATTAATTAAGTGACAAAGTTTTTTTCAAGCAATACAACATTCCTGTCACCCAACCTACAGCATTAAAGCACTTAAGGAAAACAGAAAAAAACATTAAAAATAATTCTCTCTTCATGCACTACTGGACTCAGGAAGGAACAAACCTTCTTCTTTTTATGCTTACTTTCTAACGACAGGACCCATATTATAACACACAAAACTAAGATAAAAAGGCCGATTAGAGCCACATAAACAGTTGCAAAAAATTACCACAATTCACTGTACAAGAATCACTGCTGCAATGTATATGTAGCTGTTAGTAGATGCAAATTTCAATTGCAACATAATATAACTACTGTTTTCTAATTATATACCAATCACTTGATTTACTGAGCAATGTTGTATGCACAACAAATGCTGCAATAAGCTCCAGCTAACCAGCTCGACCAATAACAACATGTAACATGACAAGTATCAGACAGGACGTAGTGGCAGAGCAACGATTGCAGATCAGTGAGAAATACTACAACATTCTGCATCACGCCAGTTCAGTTTCATACCTTCACTTCTGGGTGGTCGGGAGCAACCCCGTACCGAACCAGTCCAAAAGGAACCGGCAGCTTCTCATAGATATCAACCTGTACTTTAGAATGACCCTACAATAATTCATTTTGTACAAAACAATGACACACAAGAATTTTTGCCATTCACAAACTGTAACATGACTGCTAATTTACTGAATTAAACTAAATTCACATTTATGTATAATCTGTCCACTTTCACAAAATAATACAGAAAACTGTAAGCAATTACCAAAATTTTATTTGTTGCAGCACTGTACAGAGAATTAGATGACTTAATAAAAGTGTTATAAATCACGAATAGCAAACTTACAATATATCTCATTCTGGACCTAATAATAGTGACAATGACAATGCCAACAAGTGTGCATCCCAATTCAGAAATTATACACTATTTAAAAAAAATTAAAAATCATTAAGTCGCTTTACATGTAAACAGCAAAGACATATCAAGTTGTACCGACTTTAAGCAACTGCTGAGCAGTATAAAACCCGGCTGGGCCACTGCCTACGACAGCAACACGTGGTGCCACTGCAACTGAGCTGAAAAATCGAGGTAAAGATGACTGCCGGCAAAGGAAAAGACCAACTAATCGTCTCATTGTCAGTAATCACCCTGGAAAACAAAATCAAGAAGCAATCATTATTCATTGAAATTTAAATAAATGCAGCTGTGTTGAAGGATACTATTATGCAGCATAGTGATAAGACACCTATTAATAATCGGTTAACGTTTTCTCAAATGATCAAATATTTAATCATGCAAGACTACTCAAGACTCAACTGTAACAGCAACATACCTCATCAACAAAGGGCATAAATGAATGCAAACTATTTAAGATGTAAATAAATTCTGCTGTTCTATCAATGTTCGTATTCACTATTGGCAGCCACATTTGTTGGCACTGTACGTCAGCTTATTGTTAGCTGTCGGGTGCGGGAGTTGTGGATAAGACCGGACATGGCAACCACGCATTTACCGGCGTCGCTGCAAAATACGTTTATTTCATAAGCTATAAACATTCCACGGCATGTCGTACTTATAAAGTTCGTTATAACATCTATACTGATCAACTGAAATCTTCGGCTACTGTTAAAACTATCTTTCTGTGCAAAATTTAAATAGTAAATCAAAAACAAAACAATTCGACCACACCCTCCTAGACCACGCCCACTTTGCAACCACGACTGACCTGCTGCAAAATAAGTAAAATTTTTTTATATAACCGTCGTTGCTATCTTCCTCTTCTTCTTCCAGATTGGTGCCAACTCAATACTGAGCAATATCACAATATCGATCTCGAGCTTCTTTTGATTTCGTTCTTTAACTTTGAAGAGAATTATCTGCGCTGGACTTTGCTGGTGATGGTGAGCGGCCGTTGCTCAACTTGCTGTCTATACTGCGGCTGTCTAGCAGCTCTTTAACTATACATTGTCAATGTCGTAGTACCGCGTAAAGGCGACAAGTTGCAACTATGTATAATAACTCAATCCCGCGGTAGGGGAGTGAAGTATTGTAACAAGCTGCGTGTCTGCGAGTCTGTCTGTCTGTCTGTCTGTAACACCATACACACAGGCCTATCTTAAGAACCACGCACGGCACATCCGGACTTCAGCGAATGTTCCGTGCATGTTGTTTCTGGCAGTAGCTCATTATTCCTCTAATACGTTATTTACTTCCGGTTTTGTGGATGAAATGACTAATATCGTGTTTTCTTTACAAAAGCGATGATAGATAGGTTCTATGCAGCAGCATATCAAAATGTGAAGAAGATCAGCCTGTTTTTTGCAGGCATGGGAAAGTTCGGTGCGTCGCGTTTGTCGTATATTGAGTCGGACGTAGGCTATAGTAGCCTAGTTAGGATGCGGCTTGCTCGTTACACGCTCGGCCGCGTCGTGCCAAGCAGCTACAGCAGCTGGGTATAGCAGCAGCAGCAGCAGCTCGTACGTATCGGTGAATAAACGGTGCATCTCGACGGGCGCCATCCAGTTGACGAACAACTCATGAGTCAATACGTCGACTCCGCAGCCATCGATATATCCGACTATAAACGTCGCACATCGATCGACGCTCAGCCGTCCTAGACTAGTCATCATCATCATCAACACGTCGGTCGCCACGCTCGAGTTGCAGCGCGTCGTTGTCGGGCGGTGTCAATTGGCTGTCAGAGTTTTGACGCACACTTGCGGTCAGCCTGTTCTACTCGTGTAGTACAGTGTACAGGTTATTTTAAGTCCGACTCAACCGCGGAAGTGTCCACGGAAGTGTAACAATTGCTGCTGACGATGCGCCCGTCAGAACACGCGACTCGATTGGATTACTGGCAGATGTCGCCGGCAAATACTCCACTCTTCCGAGGCAGCTCCTCCTGGCCTGTCCGTTCTGACAATTCCGATGCAGTCATTGATTATTAGGACGTAGTGTAGTGAGCGAGTAAAGAAATGATGGACGGACGACGTGTGACAAGACGATGACGCGCCGGCGGCGGCAGCTGGTGGTCAGTTCATCGCCGTCGTCCGTCGTCGACGGTCTGTTGGTGATGTTTCCTCTCATCATGCTCGTCATGTCCGTGGAACCTACTCAAGTCGACACGCCCCACTCGTCGGCCGTCACCAGGACTCTGCCGCCGTCCACCACGGCGTCGTGTCGCTATCTCATTGGCTTCCTGCCCGCACTGTCGCTCAGCAAGGGTCACAGCTCTCTATTATCTATATGTTTAATAGACCATAAAGAGTGAAAATTTGAAGAGATTTTTAAAAAGTTATTTTGATACACTTTTATTTCTTATTGTTTGCTATTTGTCTCCTTGTATTAAGGCCAACTAGCATTATTACACATGCAGACTTGTATGATAGCCTATCAGTACCGTCCCGTACAAGTAAAACATGGCTGTACCACTAAACAGAACGTTTGGAAATTGTCGTATTGCATATTTTACGGCTGTAAGTTTACTTAGGCTATATAGAATTAGACTTAAGGTTCATTCACACTCGGATGCAGTGCCGCACTAAGATCACTATAGAACACTAATAGGAAGTCTCATACATTGCCAGTCAAACGTGACTGCGCGGCACCGCACTTAACGCGGATGTGAAAGAATCTACAGTTCAGTTCAGTTGGTATTTTATCACGTCTCTAGCACGATCACACTAGCGGTCAAAGCTACGTTATCGAGCGGCAGCTCAGACCAAGTCACAGTTGTTCTGAATATTCAAAGCGAAAATTAAAAAAACAAACGTCACAAACGGAACATACGGATCCATGCGGAAACTAGTGTAAGCAAAGTGAATAAAAGCGGCGAGCGTTGCATTGTCGGCTGCGTGCGAACTGCGCAGGTCAGAACAAGCACTTTGTCGGCGCTATCGACTACGCGCTACGACGCGTCAACGCTGACCTGCTGACGTCGACGTGGACGGGCGGCGGCAGTGAGACGGCGGCGGCGGCGGGCACCTGTCAGCTCGAGTACCGGACGTACGACAACCACGCCGACACGCTCGAGTCACTGCGCGCCATGACGCGACTCTACGACGACGGCGCGCTGGCGTTCATCGGCCCCGAGGACACGTGTGCCACTGAGGCACGACTCGCCGCCGCATGGAACCTCCCCATGATCGCCTACGTGAGTCAGTCAATCACTATACTTAGTAATCAGTTCAGTTCCGTTCGGAAATTTGACGTCGTCGGCGCGTTCTTATATTCGACGACCGTCACGAGCGCGCCTGATGCATGAGGTCAAGGTCAAAGGTCATTCGGTTCGAAAGTTCGAGTGGAAACGTGCGGACGGAGGCGATTACGTTACGTCCCGTTCTAACGCGGTCGATAATTAGTACAGTGTGTCGGACCGACAGATACGCTTGCCCCGGCCAGATCAACGTTCTTCTTCTTATAGGCTACAGTGGGGATTATCAGTATGATTCGGCCGGCTTATATGTAACTCGACAACGATTCCTCATAGAGCTACAGAACAATAATAGGAAGTCAAACTCAACCGTTGATCTGTTGCTCCGCTGACCGGAAGTGCGCATAATCGCCTCGCTGGTTGGCGGTCGGTATAACCGGGCTATCGAGTCAACAAATTAGCCCTTGTAGGCTCACTCATCAGTCAGCGTGTCAGAACCGGATTTTGAGTTTTTAGCGCGAGATGTAATATATACATGTCGCGCTTATGCTACGATGTGAGTGTCCGTCTGTCTATGACGGAAGTGCATTGGCGCATTATAGCTAATTTAGGTTTCAAATTCCGATCCAAATTTACCGCGCATTGTGGTCGCGGGGAGGGGTAATCTAAACAACAACAACATCTCGCGCTATGCTAGCCACTGCTAGGCCCTCTTGTTATTTTCTGTAGCAGTGTTTGCAGTCCACTTTTGAACTTTCGGCGAGCTGCGCCTACACGTGAAGTCGTGTATTGTACGTGTGTGTAGTTTGCAATCTTACGCTGTAGTGGTTTGTCGTCTTGAATTTGCGCTGCTCTATATTCCACTCCTAAACTTATAGTCCGAAACTGCTGTCGAGGCATTCGATTTGCAGAACGGCCGCGTCACGCCATCAGTGACCTCCGAATTGGGTCGGGTCACGGGTCAAGATTTCAGCTCCGCGCTTTAGTCATCCAGTTGCTAATGAGGTGTACTCTCTCAGTCTGGTCTAGGCTGGGCCCGCCAATCCCGTGTCGAGTACATTAGGCAGAGAGTAATGCAACCATCTATATTCACGTTACGTGACTCGCGTAAACGCCGCGAGCGAGCACACAGCGAGAGCAGTCAGTGTATGGATGATTTGTTTTTAGTGGGTCGAGATGGTCGCATCGCATGATATAGCGTCCGTCGCCGTCACACTGCTATGCACAACAGCCAGATGCGAAATATTTCGCCGACTGCTCACTCGATCTGTCGCTCTTCCGTGCAGTTGCTTACGTCGAAGACGACTGATGGGACTGAATTATCTGTTCCCTTGAGCGTAGATCGCGATAAAAAGTAGAGGGGACTTCTCCCCTCTCTCCTTTCCCCTCCCCTCCCTTTAGAAGTAGACCCATTAAATCCAGATAGGGAGTCTGGGGATCCCCAGCGAGGTATGGGGCAGAACCTCAAATGAAATATAATTTGGTGTCACTTAACCTTAAAATTTGACATTGGTAGCAACAATTTTAATAACTTACCTAAGAATTAACTGATTAAAATTTAACAAAAATTGCTCGCCCCAGTGAACACCGATGCATGGTGTGGGCGTGTGGCACTTAGT
>Ga0209782_1001544_pt1 | contig 12134 bp, 9 predicted proteins | sample WorMetmaBAHAMAS1_FD_187390 | JGI IMG/M metagenome (GOLD analysis project Ga0209782, IMG submission 187390) | Marine gutless worms symbiont microbial communities from Max Planck institute for Marine Microbiology, Germany - Inanidrilus... | ecosystem: Host-associated > Annelida > Digestive system >... | reverse complement strand
CCAAATTTCTGAGTTCATGTTTCCCCAGGTAGTGCAGAGGCACTAGCAAGGGGAGGTGGGATAACAAATCACCATTTAATAGCATACTCACTGAGCAACATCTCTGCAAAAAATTACCAAAATCGGTTAATGTACGTTGAAGTTATAGTGTGCTACATCAGTCGTTTTTTTGAGACACGGTGTATTAAATTAATAAAAATACGAGTCATCACTTTAAAATGCAGTCCCAGCAACCAAAAGGAAGCCTAAAACATAAAGGAGCCAACCCAAACAGTATCTAGCAGAAACAAAGACCAGGTTTCAGTTAAGTCAATCCCTCACTAATCTGTATCAATTACCTGACATTAGTTCCTCTGACGACTCATGGTTTGGTGAGATGAATCACATCAGGCTTGCAAAAACCTAGTGTCTATTCTAGTCTACTGGAAAAACTGGAGAAAAAAATGATGGAAATGGTGTAGGCAACACTACCGAAAAAGAGCTTTAGCATCTTTCTGCCCAAACTAAATGCTCTAGATGCCATTGGCATTAAAATGCTACTCCAAACAAATGTTCCCATTAGCAACTGGAGGTGTGCTCATTACACAGGTGAGCTGCATAATGGTCATACAACAGCTTGTTGTTGGGAGAAAGAAGCTAATCCAGGTGGATAATCCTGGTACATCTTGAAAAATGGCCGTGCATTTGTGTGACCCGAAAAAATGGCAAGGTTTAGATAACTCGTGACTAAGGGCTGGGATTAGGTCAGAGGCACAAGATGGTTACAGTAGCATCGAAAGAGACTGAAGTGGAAGGGCAAAACCAGTGCAGTAGAAAAAAAACTACGACAGCGAGGGCTACAACACAGCCGACGAAGCTGCGATGCCAAGACGACTGTTTTCATGTTCGGCACGTGCACTGGATGCTCTGTGGGTGGGCGACAGCGCAAGAGCGGCACCGGGGTAGCGAGCCCACGCGACCCTTCGTCGGCGGGCATCGTCGACCGTCTCCAGCAAGTGTTTAGCGTCGACAGCCAGCACGTGCGCCGACTGCAGCATGCTCTTGCGGTAAGAGTCGTCGAGAAGAGTCGAGCCGTACTGCTGGGCCAGCCGCATGGCACCGATCAACTGCGCCATGTCGGAACTCAGCACCTGATGTGCCATCCGGATCTACGATGTTCACACAACCATCGGCAAATAATTCTACCACTTTTCTACTAACTACCGTAGTGCTGCAATTCCTAACCATTAAATAATCCAATTATTTGTTTTAATTTAAAAATACTGTCAGACTAAATTTCACGTGGAAACTGAAACTGCAGATTAGCAGATCTGAACAGCTAAAATACTGACTTTTAGCTGATTTAGCTAAGTAATTCCAATTATTGTCTAGCCAGACTGAAATGTCAGCACTGTGCCATATTATATGCAGTGCATAAGAAATACATCTACACAGTATACTTGAATCAGAGATACAAGAACATTTTGCTGCATAATGCCTCGTATTATTTGGAATGCATCTTCTAATCATATAGTCTCATAAAGGGGAATGAAACTCTGGCATAAGGCAAAAAGGGTGAGTAGGACAGTGTAGGTTCGGAATAACTGCTACAGAGTTACGATGGCAGTAGCCATAACGTAACTAGAAGTTCTGAACCGCACAGCCTCATAGTCTATCTAGCAGTAAACACTGTGTATGTTATTGCTGTATATTCAGGGTGGAACAAATAAATCAAGCTATTGATCACCACGAGTCACAGTGCCAAATGTTTCACAAAGTAGTGTAGACACGTTTTTCAAATGAGGCAAGAATGGAATGAATCTTCAACGACGACTTATATTTTCACTGCCAGTCTCCCAGTGAAAGAATTATGAAACTAGTCAGGATGTGCTACCATTATGGGCTGAAATGAAGTGGCATCTCTTTGGCTTTCAGTAGGCAATGGTCCGTGTTTTATGCCACCCCGTAGATAACAAGAAATCAGACAGAAATTCAACAGCACTGACTTCAGTATGGCACTCGAGTGGCAAGTTGACAATTTCAGCGTCGACACTGACCATCAGTGTCTTCAGTTCAGCTCCAACGTTCTATAATGCAGCCAATAACAACTGGCATTTGTCAGTTTACAGAATTAAAACAAGAGTTCGGCAACTGTTGGGATGGCCCTCCATTGCATAGCAAGCATCTAATGTTTTCAAGTCCGACGCCACACCTGCAGCGAATGTCTCCCATTCCGTGGTGGATTCCACCCCATCTAATACAAAGTAACCGTCCTCCGTGGTAACCTTCACACCAAAGACTACCTCAATGTATCATCTGCACAAAAATGTAAGGTTGGTTGGTTGGATAGAGCTTAACGGCGCTTTTAACACAATTTAGGTCATATCGCGCTTTTAAGTAAAGACTATATTGTAAATATTGAAGATTTAATAGAGATTAATTCTTGGAGTAAGATAAACACAAAAATGTCATCACAGTGGAAGCAACTTCAATGCCACCGCCAATCGTGACTTTGAATCGCTCGCTATATGATATGATACATAGCGAAGAGAAATTTTCAACATGTGCTAACTAACTGACAGACAGCCAGATTTGTCTACGGTGCAGAGAAGTCATAACAGAAAAACTGATAAAAGTAACGCTGCAAAACTCGCCGACCTTCACGAGTTCGACGTATTTGTCGGCCTGTGCTTTCTGCACGCTGTGAATCATGTCGATCACGGCGCGCGCGACGCCAGTCGTTGCCGTGTACACTGCGTCGTTGGTTCGATCCAGCTCAATCTGCTGCAGCGCTTCCTTCGTCACAATGGTATCCGCATCCAGCGGCGACTGCTCCTTACGTTACAACATACGTTTTAATCAGCGATCGACAGCAAATCAGCCTTGTCATCATCGACAGTGTTATATTTTGGAATTAAGGCCTACTTTGCTTCCTTTGATTGATTTTATTGGGTAACAGTAAAGGCATCTAACCTCTGTAAAAAACCTGTGCTACTAACTCGCAAGGGTCTCCTCTGAAACATATAAAAATGTGGGACATCTGGCTAACTGAGGTAAATGTAGTACAGAAAACGGCTATTACCAAGTAGGTGGTGTATTTTTCATATTTACTCGCATTATGTTCACAATTACTTGCACTGTCATGTGTTACTACTTTCTATAAATCTCAAAATAAACTACGCTATTAGGATAATACCACAATAAATGACAAAAAATGCTACAAAAAGAAGACAACCACTTCTTACATTCTTGAAACGTTACATATAAAAGCAAAAGCACTACAACACTACAATTCAAAAACAAGCTTTATCTGATATGATGACTGATTAAACTGACGGAGTAACTGGAGCAACTTACGGAAGAAATAACGGAAGACATAACATCAGGTGAGCCGTCTGATGAAGTCACGCTGTTGTATGCTCCTGACAGAAACATTAAACAGAAATTATTGATTTGCTAACATAACAAGAGAGTGGAGGTTATAGGTTTACTATGCAGCACTACAAATTTCCTCAGGGAGGGGAATGGAAAAGGAATCAGGAGGAAAAGGAAAAATATTACAACGGTAGGAAAAATGGAAAGAAAAGGAGACCAGAAAATAGAGAAAAGGGGAAGACAGTCATTTTAAAACTTTCTGAGAAATGCTGTTCACAGATACAGAGTCACAAATAACAAGCATTTTAAGACTGTGCTTCGTGGATAAAATAATTTCTGCAACAATGTTTAATCGGCCCAGTTTTTCAAAGTTACACCAGGTCAGCACAAGTCTCACTAACGTGCATTTTTACATTTGTTTCTTCCGTATGACAAGCGGACAACAAAAAAAAGCAAAAGAGAAAACAGGTAACCCATGTCCATCAGAAAAAATGGCCATTAAAACTGTGGTGGTGTCGGTGGCAGGTGGAATGAAACTGGTCGACTATTAATCACGGTGTTCCTAAGCTGATACTTGTTCACTGCACAGAGTGGGACATATTTTGTTGGCCACTAGCAACTCAGGCAGTCTTATTATTGGCCAACATCACCAACATTGCAAGCAGTACAGCACCTCTGATTCGGTTTCGACATACGGCGCTAGATAAATTTGCTATTGAATTGAACTGAATTGAATTACTAGATATGGGCTGTTCCTACGCACGTCTTAATGAAGCATGGTCTGTCTGTCTTCTGTGTGCATTCGTCAGACGGATAAGCCCTGAAAAAATGGCTGAACCGATCTAGATGTCAGTTAGGGAAGGGAGGGAACAGACTCGTGTCGGTCCCACGTATATAAATGCAACCTGGAAAATACGCTGCTGCAGCAGTGATATGACACGTACGGTTGACAGAAAGCTCTTCCATATTGCCATCGTCTTCAGCAACTGACGGTGAACGCATCTCTCGTGGAACCTACCAAAATTTACCACAGAAATACTTGTACAACAAGGTTCATATAACAGTTTCCCTATGTTACAAATATGTTCTTATTTTCCTAACATAAAAATGGAAGACAACAACCAAGTTCAGTTAACTAATACAGGCCTACCAACTCAATGTTAGCAATGAAAATTCCAGAGTTCCTAGACTATGATACAATATATTTTATAATCATTACTGATGTGAAAAAAATATGGCAGTAATTTGCTGTTGACACAAACAATAAGTAATAAAGCACTCAAAGTGAAGATTTACCGCTCACTGTTTACATATTTCAATATTGTCACTTTTTCCTGACTGCCAACATTATTCCTGGACTTTTATCATATTTTTCAGGTAGCAGGAATGACAAAACGGTGACAATCATCAGCAGCAATCTGGATGAAATACGGCCGTGACACAAACCAGATTCTCCTCTTCCTGCTGCAGCCACTTGGCATCTTCTTCACTCTGCAGTTTCTGCATCTGAAGTCGCTCAGCCAGCAATGCCGAATTACTTTCAGCCTACACAGAACGACATCCCAAAATCTTGAAAAAAGGTTGATCGTTCATTTGCCTCATCTGACCCACGACTCTGGAAAGGTCTACCTGATGACATCCAGTATGCCACATCACTCACAATATTTCGTCAAAAAACTAAAAACTTATTTATTTCGGCAATAATACCTGGACACTGTTTTTAGCTGCATTGCCATAGTGGTCACTGAGGTCACTTTAATTATCATCATCGTCATCATCACGGACATTTTTAGAGAGGCCTAAACAGTTAAAATTATTGCAAGGACCACTCCTTAGGCCTCTATATATAGTTTCTATTCTAATACTAATTGGGCCCATTCTATGGGGCCATAGCGGTCCCCTCTGTCACGCGTTGTCGTTGGCGTCGTTGTCGTGGACATCGATGCGCAGGCGGTGTGCGACAGTGGAGGCTAGCGACACCTGGTAATAGGCATGCGGCTGCTCGCAGTGGCGAATGAGCCCAACATTTTTCAAGTGCTTCTTGTTCTAATAATTCAATCAACTCAAAGAAGCTGTCGGTTAAGCTCTTCTGCATTTTCTGTGTCTATTTCGTAACTGTGGGGCAGTTTGCTCGAGTCAGTGACAGTGATTTTTCTCAGGTGTTGCAAGAATGACTGTCAGTCAGGCTTGGAAAGATCTGGCACCAAAGTAACTGGATATGTCTTCACTCCTCAGAGAAACTGTACAATGGGTGACTTTATCTTTCCAATTAAACAAAGTTTTAGGCTTAAGTTTTAGACCAAACTCTAAACTGAATGCCAAAATCCAGTTGTAGACTGAAGTTCAGATTAACTTCGTTTTTAGACTTGGTCTAAAACTTTTCTAAAACCTTTTCTAAGACCGAGTTTTAAACCAAGTCTAAAACCAAAAATTACGTCAGACAGACCAACTATTAACGTCACTTATTAACGAATGCGCAGTCTTCGCTTGCGATTTTTGTCTGTTGTTAACTTGTTTGTAAACACTAAATATTGTTCTTTTTCGTTCAGAATTCCAGCATTCGGCATTCCGGGGTTCACCTAGGCTCGTTCGCAACTTCGCTTGCTTACGTGATTACGTCATCTATGACACTAAATCCGAAAAGTAAAGTGAATTCTTTTTAAGACCGAACTTAAAGACTAGAGTTTAAGCAGATCTGTGTATCTAAATGCATTAGGTAAGTTCGGTTTAAAATGGATTGTTCAGATTAAGTTTGGTTTGGTTAACCAAACTTCGGTCTTAACTTCAGTCTAAAACTGTACTTAAGAGGAAAGTTTGGTTTTAGAATTGGTTTTAGACTGAAATTAAGACTGAATGCATTGTAACTTTACTTTTTTTATGCCAATTAGGTTTTAGACCGAATTTCGGTCTTAAAGCAAGTCTTAAGTGGAAAGATAAAGTCACCCAATGTGACTGCATTTATATACTGCATGAACACAAGACTCGAACGTGACTGGAAGGCATCCAGACTGAATAATAAAACACTAAACCAGTCTAAAAATAAAGCTAGTAGGCATGATAAGTCCAAAAACATCTGTTTAATTGGTGCAATTTTCTTGCTTATAACAAGTTATCTCCCATTCCAAAAAGTCATCAGTGAAATCCTTCGAAAACTGTTAACAGCAATTTAAAAAAAAGATTACTGACGGAAGCGCATCACACTGGCCACACGTCACAGACTTAAATAGTTTATCCACTTACAGGCTCAAAGCCTAAGGAAGGGAGACAAGAGTCCCACCTAAACTCAGCACGATGGGCGAAAGCCTTATCTGGCAACCCGCCATTTATTTGGCTAATAAATTCTCTCTATAAGATACGGCAATCTTATTTACTCACAGCACGGTCGTAAGCTGGCAGACCATCAGCTGTAACTGTGTGTCGTACGTTGGGCCGTGGCGGCGAGAGACCGGGCGTCTGCAGTGACTGCCGAACAAACGACATCGGCTTGGCGTCGACCCCAGCCGTCCTGTCGGCAGTCGGTCCGTGCTGGTCCGGCGGAGGAGGCACAGGTCGATGGCTCATTGGTAGCCCCGTTGTGCTGCTCCAGTGTTGATGCGCGAGGGCCGCAGCGGCACCGGGAGTCGACAGCGACGTCGCCGACAGCAGGTTCGGAGTCGAACCACTCGACGACATTTTGGTGCCCGGCCACGTCGGCTGCATCATACACCGTCACCGCCATCAGTACCCTCGGCAGTTTGTAGTAATGGTGCCGGGGTACTGAACTGTAACTGACAGACTCCTGGTGAAAATGCAATTTCATAGTAACAGCCACAGGCTAGTTGCCTACACCCCGGTCTCTCTGTCACCAAGATATTGTCTTTGATTTTTACTGTGTAATTGTACTGTTTTTGTTTGTTTAGTGTGTGTTTATGTGCTGCATTCTTTGCGTAATAATAAATATATATATATTACAATTTGTTATCAGAGCAATTAAGACAGCGGATATCCCTTCTTTCAACAGTCTGGGTCAACAATAAAAAAACCAGTGGATGATTTTCCCAGTTCGTAGTCAGTGTTTGGCCTTCTGCTGGCTTGGTGACAATGAGGCCATCATACCAGTAAAAATGTGTTATTTACACACAAAGGTTTCCATTCCTAAACAGCTGTAAAACAGCTAAAAAAGACAGTGGTGGCACTTCTTTAACAGTAACAGCGGCAGGACCGCTGATCAGACCTACGAGTGACTCAGCTAACTCCAGTTGTTTCAGGCATAGACACAATGACAACTAAGCATTTCTAACCAGTTTCATGACACAAGAAGACACATTCTAGAAAGATGTTACGGTGTCATCTTTTTTAGCAAATATTTTCATGATTGTAATACATGCCAAAACATTGATTGCCACAATGTTTAGCCACAAATTAATAAAAAGGCCTAACAGAAAAAACAGAATATCCAATAGATATGTAAAGAATCACTGGCACAAGATAATTTCTGGACAGGAATAGAAGTAAAATATCAACAGATAAAATTTTGCTCACCTTTGGTGGCGGCATCGCTCCATCTGGCAGATCTACAACATCGAGTAAATACACAAGAATCCTTGTGCATTCCATACATTGTGGTTACGACCACTACAACTAAAACATTCAACATAGTACGCTGTATACACCATCTCACTATAGGCCACCAGTAGTGCAACAACGGCTACCTATTGAACAGCAAGTGGATTTCAACATCGGTGTCATCACTTACTGATGCACGTTACTGCACCAAAATATCTAGTGACATGTTCACGTCGGTGACCGATAATCCAGTCCGTCGTCATCTCCGTTCTACAATTTGTGGTGACACTGTTGTACCACGAACATACACCGAGACGGGATCATGTCCACAATCTACGATCCACCACCACGTCGCTGTCTCAGTCATCATCCAGGACAACGCTTGCGAAGCGCGCTTTCCGCTGCTCAGCGCCTTCTGTGTGGAACTCGCTCCCGAGGACAGTCGTCGATAGTGACTCCATTGCAGTTTTTAAATCTAAACTAAAGACATTTCTCTTCTCTCATGCTTACTCTCTTTCCTCTTCTCACTCCCACTAGCACACTACCTGGCCCAGCACCTCTGAAGTTACGACCATATGACGCTATACAGATGTCTATATTATTATTATTATTATTACTATTATTATTAGGCCAATGCAGTTTCGCTGTCAAGGGACCAGTAATCTGGAACGGACTACCGACAGCAATACGCAACATGGACCTGTCACTGAACTCTTTCCACCAAGAATCGAAGATGTTTTAACTTCCACAGAGCCAACCAACGTGATCAGGTGCGCGCTCATGACAGTCGTCGACTATAAGAATGCACAGACATCAAATTATCGAACTAAACTGCACGGAATTGGAGGCTAGAAGGCAGAATGACATTAAATTAAAGTACCGTCAGGGTTCATCGGTAAGGTTACATGCAGTTGTCAATCATGCGCTGTACAAGAATTACAGTATTCAATTACATTCTTTTCACATATATTATAGCTTCTAAAAATTAGTAAGTAAGGAAGTAAAAGTATTTCTAACTGGCGCTAGCTAACAAAAGTCACAAAGTGCCGTGGTCCCATAACCAAAGAAAATGAGTATTTAAATGAATACGTTTAACTTCCACAGAGCCTCCTGTTTATATATCTCTCAGAATACTAACTCAACCAGCTTAACTAGTTCAGTATTAACTGGGCATGGTCAGCATACTAATGTAATAACGTAACATGACCAGCAGCTTCTGGAGGCTGATCCCATATTACAGCAGTCGCTGATATAATTCATAATCAGTCAATATTTTGCTGCATGAAAGTGTATGCAACTTACCCCAGAGTGTTGACATTGTTTTCATTTTCCTATGCTCACTGCGGCATTCGTAGTCTTTTCTCTGACACTCTTCCTCGTATATCTCTCTACAGCAGACACCCACTAACAATCAGCAGCAGTCAGCTGTGGCTCGGTCATAATCCTATCAAGTCCATTCAGACTGATACTAGTATACAACTTCCACGAATACTTAAGTGGATTTCCATGAGTGTGTGTTGTTAGCAGTAAAACACCTACAGTGCAAGCTGTTCCTGAAGTGTCACTAGCACTGGATGTAGCTCGGTCCCCAGTCTGGGTCAGATAAACTGTGAATGTGCTAGATATGCTATGATAATCTGTGGCAGGATTATTTGTGCTGCATATGCTTTGAAATTGTGACCATTTAATGCATGGGTCTGTCTGCACCATCAGCCCACAAAAGTGGATAAATTCTTAAAATTTTGCATCATTTGTTGTCGGATTACTTCTGCTAGTGGCCTATGATAATGGCAGATCATTTATGCAAAAGTGGGAAAATTAAATGTAAGAGTTTTAAGGTCAGGGTCAATTGTTGATATTTGAAACAGCGGCATACTAGCAACCATCAATAACAGTCATTTGCAGTATTCTCTATATCAGACATGACCATTCGTGACTCTAGATATGACCTTACAGCCATTATAGACAAGTCTACTGTATTATTTACTAAAATTCATCTATACACGGAACTTTGAAAAGAAATAATTTCAACTTTTGCACACTGCTGCTTTATTGCAAAAAACACAGTATAATTCAACTAACATCTGGGCATGACACTGAAACTCTTGCACGGCATAACAACTCATTACAAATGCATACAATAAAAACCTACTTCTGGAACAGCAAAAATAGTAAATCATGTTTAAATGATTAAAAATGGTATAGCTATAAAATATTACTACCGGCTTTACTTTACCATTTATCACTCCAGCCCATCATTTGGTCAATGAGCGATGGCGGCTCCTTGATGATAATGGCCCCGTGTGGGCCCGGGGCAATCCCCCCTTATCCCGTCACTTCCCCACCTTCTTCTCAATCTCTAGTATCTTTTACTTTTTTTCCCTTTCTTATTCATGCTTCATCTATCTTCTTGCTTTACATCCCTTCCAATTCTACCAGAATAGTCCCACTCCGTTTCCACACCCAGATGTCGTAGGAGGCGATTAAACGTGGCTTGTGTTGATTTTGTTACATGGTATTTTTAGTTAAGGATGCATGCATATTGGTGTTCAATTTGATTTATTTTTGTCTTGTGGTGTGAAGTTGTCTCTTCCTGTTATCGGTGCTGGTGTAATAATTTAAATGAGCCTCTCGATCCCTTTCCCTTTTTGGGTGGCTGCTAAAAAAGGCGGCCAGGGTTGAGGTTAATACATCGCTGGCCTTTCTATACTGGGCTCTGAGTATAATATAATTCAAGCCATCTCAGATAGCTCTCCACCCGACCTTTTTTCCCTGATATAGCCATATATTTGTGCTGAAAAGGGACGTTAAACACCAACTAACTCCTGATGATAACGACACGAAAAACAGCAATAACAATGATGAACTGAATCAACAGCGACAGCGGAAGAATTCTTACGACAGTCTCATTTTGACTTCGTTGGCCGAGGGTCGCGTGGAGGAGTCGTAAGACCAGCAGGCACACATGAGGTTGTACAGCGCCGGCGGCGGACAGCTCGGCGGCAGTGGCAGTCTCTCGCCCGCCTCGATCTTGTCAATCACGGCGCTGTTGCGAACTCCTTGGAACGGTTTGATGCCGTACGTTAGAATCTCCCACATGCACACCGCTGCACAAGTATGTCAACACTGCAAACTGATTTCCTCATTTCAAATCTCATAATCCATTTACTACGGGACTTATCCAAAAGTTTACAGCACTGAGTATAATATAATTCAAGCCACCTCAACCGTACAAAAAACGACTGAGCAAGATTGGTGGCTATTAACTCATTTTTACAATCAACAAATTACAGTAATTCACGTACCATATTTCTAATAATCTCTTATTAGAATGATATTACTACTGCCATTTTAAAGGCCATTTTCAGGTGATCTGCAGTTCATAGATCTCACATAGTTGTTTTCTCCCATTTGTTCCAGAACAGAACATTTGAAGCGGCAGAGAACTTTTACAGGCCATACGTCCTTATACCATCCAACAAAACAACACTGACAAATTATTTTAGGAAACTAAAAACGTGCAGTGATCTAGCCAGTTAGTTGCCTGGTCTCCTCATTGTATCCACTGCTGGACTCCTGATGAAAAGATCATTGCTCCATCAGCTCTCTAATGCCGGTACCAGTTTAAGTATTATATTTCTAATAATACCTAACCTGAGCGGTAATACCTGATGAATTTTATTCAACAGACTTTAGGTATCTGCCACTGAAGCATCAATGTACTATTATAGTTAAAGTGCAAAAATAAGCAACAAGAAACTCAAAAGTGTGCAGATAAAGCATCATACCAAGCATCCAGACGTCACTGCAACTTGTAAACCGACGGAAATTGATCGACTCCGGTGCCATCCACTTTATGGGAAGCTTTCCTTTACTAGCTGAAACAATCAAATATACGACCACTATATAACTGCTAATACAACTACTGGTAACATAGATATTAGCAAACAACCTTAAAGTTAAAAAAAACTTAATGAAAAAAATAAAGAGATGTTCTGCTATATTCACGTTACTCCATAATCAGAAAGTCAAAGATAAAGCTGCCAAGTGTCGGGCAACGTTAAATTGTTAAATTCACATAGCAATATCTAGTGCATACAAATGCAAAGCTACCAGCAATATGATTCAGCATAAACTAGCAATTTAACAACTTTATAGGTATGACTTTGTACAGCTTCAGCATAGATATAGTCAGTGTAACATTAATCCTTTCACTGCCATCTGTGATTACACTC
>Ga0209782_1001543_pt1 | contig 12134 bp, 7 predicted proteins | sample WorMetmaBAHAMAS1_FD_187390 | JGI IMG/M metagenome (GOLD analysis project Ga0209782, IMG submission 187390) | Marine gutless worms symbiont microbial communities from Max Planck institute for Marine Microbiology, Germany - Inanidrilus... | ecosystem: Host-associated > Annelida > Digestive system >... | reverse complement strand
ACTGTTTTTTTCTGAAAATGTTTACACTGCATTGGACTCAGTAAATCTGTCTGTGTTACCAGTGTTATGGAAATGCCAACATATTGTAATAATAATCAGAATATATTTACTGAATAAACTTGCTAATTAAAAAACATGTAATTACAAAGTAATGCAATAAATGTGTTTTGCTGTATGTCTGCTTACGATTATATCTCAAAAACCAGAAGTCCGAACTTTATCACGATTTTGGTGCACGATGCCTTTCGCTTTGTGTCCATAATGTATGGCTAGTATGAGTATGCCGCCACGTCTACCTTTGCCATTCTAGCTGCAGAGCACATTTTTTGTCCTGCACAATGTATAAAAGGCTGAGCTGGCCTGGGTGACTGCTACGTATCAGGACTGTACGTCTGCAAATGGCTACTCATCTTAGTACTAACGGGCTCAGTGTAGACTTGAATAACTTCATTAATGCAACTAATGTAACAGTAGAGTAGCAGTCACTTGCCATCAGTAAGCCGTACTGTGCCTCTGTCATTAATCATTATAATTATTTTGGTACCAGTTGCAGGGCAGTGATGGAAGCAGGACATATTTTATCATGCAGTTGATGATGTTCTGTGCAGTTGTAAAGTGAAAACATACAGTTGAAAGTGAAAACAGCAATTTGTGCATGAAATGAAATGATAATAGTGATGTAAAATATTAAAATAGTGGGCTTCATGCCCTCTGACTGCTGACATTGCACTTAGACCCCACTGGAAACTCTGACCCAGACTTCCATGAACTTATACAGAATGTATACAGTACTAAAGTTCCCTTAAAATATGCTTTGCTGGGAAGGTAACCGTACGTCTAGTTTGTCTTTGTTGTACAGTGCTGGCGATGACGTTCGCTGTGTGTCGGTGTAAATAACAGGTAAATCGTTCATCAACAGTCTACAAGCACGTGTACTCAAGAAGCTGCCATCTGGACCTTACAGTTCATCAGAGGGTCAGTGGAATGTGTGGCTGACCACTGCTTCAGACAGCAGCAGTCCAGCATCAGAGGTCGCACTGGTCAGTCTAGTTCTGTGTGGCACAGCTGGATGCAGTTCACCGTGTGCACTGATCAACCAGGAATCATCACACGATGGTAGACAACACCGTAAAACTGAACATAAACAAACTCGACCTTCTGACAAAAGTTCAGCAGCTTCCATCATGTCGTTCAAACCTTCTGCAGTAGATCAATGTCTTGTGAGTTCCTATTCATTTTAGAATTACACTTCCATAATAATACATCTGCACTGCAGTATCCGATAATTCTAAAGCCATGTGCAGTTGTTAAATATTTAATATTTTTGTCGATTTCTTGGTTTAGTGTTTTTAATAATATTTTTATTTGTTTGTTGCTTAGTGCCATAGATTGAGTCTACTTCTGTGTCAGCTTCCGAGTGCACTACACATATAAATATCTCATAGCATATAGTATCATAAAGAACACGATATAAACCTAGTGTTATATACTGCTATCTGTATGTCACTACATAACTGCATATTGATTGATTTTTAAAACTATTTTAAAGATGTTATAGTTTCACGTTTGTATTTTGTAGTTATTTATGAATATTGAGATTGTTTTCGAAATTGCATCATTTCAGATACACATTGACAACATTGGAGAGCTGGTAAAATTGAGACTTACTGTGCCGCATCAGAACTTTGCACCTTGGCACTTAGAAAAGGTAAAAATAACAAAATGCATAGCAAGATGTGTGTACCGCAACACTGAATTCACTCAGTTTTATGATGAGTAATTCTAGCCTACTTTTGAGAAATTTTTGCTACATGATAAAATTTACCTGTTACTTAGCCAACATTGACCGTACTGTCAGTATATGCATGATTTCTGTAGATTCGTCTGAAACATAGCCAGTCCAATTGTGAGTTTCATTTCTTGTGTGACAAATGGATTTCACTGTCAGACAGCAATGTGACAGGAGAAGATTATATCGTGGAGCTGCCAGCCGTTAGACCAGACGTTGCACCGCTTCAAGGTTGACACATAGTTGCTTGTAACTCGGCAACAAATTGCTGTTTTATCTGTATGTGGATGGTGTGGGATGCATCAATAAAATGTGAAATCACTTGCGTTATGGCATTTGATGCTCACACTTGCAGCAGCAGTTTGGCGTAGTGGAAACGTTGTTGATCACATCAACAAAGTTACTCTACATTAATCCCAGTTAGTACTAGGATCAGTGATCGACTTCGGGCAGGCATACCATCTCAGTTTGTAACCAGCTGACTAGGTCAACTCAGTCTTGCATCCTTCTGTGGTTGCTAAATTGAGTACCGGCATCGGCTGTCTGGACTAATTAGGCAGGAATGTCACCTTTACCGAGTGGTAGGTAACAATGTGTGATCCTGTATGGCATGTGTTCCCGTAGTGGTTAACTATGTTTACAAACTGCTATGCTCCGTTTGCTTTTCTTACTTCAGATAGTTGTCAGCATTCCTGGAACTCACTCACATGTAACTGTAAGTTTTCTGCACTCCTTAGCACTGTCAGCAGCTGTATTCTGAAAACCGAGTTGTTTTTTTTCATTGCCCGTAGTGAATATGAACACAAGCAGACACTATGATTGTGCTACCTGTGCTGATTTGATTGACTGATTGATAGTTGAGGTGTTTGGTTAATGTTTCGATATTTTTCTATTTTCATATTGCAACAACACTCATTTAACTGTCTCTTTTCCAGGGTTGAGTAAGCCAGTACCAGGATATCTTATTTGTATTACTTAAGTGAGAAGTAAATATAGTATGTATGAGTGTGTTTTATAGATGGTATCAGAGTGAATGAATGAATGAATCAATTAATCAATTGATAATAATAATAATAATAATAATAATAGTCTTTAATATAGCTAAGTCACAACGCTCGACCAACATCTGTCACGCAGGACAGCCAATGGTGCTTGACCAGCGCTGGGCGGCCGCCGACTCAGGCCCTGGCCAATCGACCTTGACACTGAGCCCGCCTGAAATAGCAGCTGAAGTCTATGCACTCATTTATCGACCCCGAAAGGATGAAAGGCTGAGTTGACCTAGTTGGCTGACCTGCAGCGGACGGCTTACCCACGTGAGTGGTCACCCGTCAGCTGCAGGTCGGGCGCTGGACGAACGAAATATTTCAATGATAAATCACAGGTCAACATGGCTGTAAATGCATTTGCTCTTAAAGCATACATATGCATAGATATACACATTAAGATATAAACATAAAATCAACATGAGAATATACATTTAACACATTTAACAGACTGGAACACACAGCATTTGTTCACTGAGATCAGTTCCCCTTTTCTTGAGAGTTTAGTGGGGGGGGGAAGTTGGTGGTTTCAGTTTCGGCATCAAACACAGGAACGAAACTGAGGCGGAACTGGCTAGCCACGGTTTATCTTGAAAACAGGCATTAATGCTGGAACGTGATGTATTACAGAGGTTACCTACTTGCTGATGGTGAAGACTGGCAGTGTAGCACGAGCAGAGACTGATGCTGTCATCTACTGCATTCTGACTGGCAGTCAAGGAACTACTGCTCGCATCAACCTTAAACAGCCAGCGTCTCGTCAAAAGCCGTTCTGTCAAGCCCAGGCACGCAGTCTATTCTCGTTGTTTCACTGTTTGTTGCGTGGCTAAATTACAGTCACGTTCAGATCTTTCAGATATTTCTTTCCAGTTTATTTAGATATTTTGTTTTTGTTTCAGTTATTTTATCATAACTATGTGTATACAGACATTGTTTGCATGACTGTGTTATATTTTTAGCTGCGAGTACCTTATCTTATGAACCACATGTCTAAACTTCACCAACTTTTCTGCATTTTTTGCCCTGTTGCCCGTTGCCGTGGCTTTGTTTTCCTCACATTGCAGTACTTTATGTAATGTACTTCCGATTTTGTGGATGACATTATGTTTTCCTCAAGCACTGGTGACACAGGCGGAACAGATGCTCAAAATAACTCATCATGGTCTGATATCTATGATTGCCTTGTGTTAACATTGCAGGAAGACGTGTTTAAGTTGAAAGCGTTGGACATTGGCAAGGTGTCAAGCGTGACAGTTGGTCACAGCATTGTGGGTCGTGGCCGAGGCTGGTACTGTGCTGGCATCTGTCTACGCGTTGGTGATAGCAAGAACCAGCTGCTGTTTCCGTGTGATCGGTCAGTAGCTGTACATAGTACAGGGTGTTCGGGTAGAAAACCCCTACAGTGCTACGTCAACGTCTCTGAGATATTGAAAGATTTAAAGTAAAATTTGTAACCTCAATGCGACTATTTAAAACTTAGTTCCAGGAAATTCTGAATGTTCAGAATATATTTAATCTTGTTGATCGAGGCACATGGAGTAAAACTGGATTAGGAACGAGCTGCTGAAAAGTGATGTCATACTGTGGATGAAGCTGTCCGTAAAGAAGACAATTTATGCTTTGTTGTTTTGTTCGAGGAAGGTTTAGCTGAAAGGTGATATAGATGTAGTGACTGAAATGTGTTGCAAAAATTGCTTTCAAAATTCCCAGCTTTTGTGAAAATACAGCATGAGATGAAAACTGTCTTGGTCTGCTTATTTATTGGAATAGCCTGTACATTTGCTAGTCCATGTATTGTACTACCTGGTGAAGATAATTAGTTTCCTCTCAGCTTTACATAGCTGCTCAGTAGGTGATATCACGCTTAACAATAATTAAAGCTGATCGACCGCTTACGCACGACACGTTGAACGCCCCTTGATTACTGACAAACAGACAATTCCAATGGACTGGTAATGGTTATTCGCAATTACCATTAGCTGAACTCGGCAAGCCAAGTCCTACTATCGACCTGCTCTGCACCAGTGGTTCAAACGGGAGACCGTAAACAATTTTCACTGTTTGACCTTGACCTTTGACCTACGACCTTGACCTACAATCCAGGCTAACCAAGGTGAAGATCGACCATCATGCCAAAAATCAAGGTCAAACATCAAACCATTCAAACAGGAGAGCGCCCACAAACAAATGGACGGACACATACACGGACACTACCAAACGTATTAGGCCTATTTCCCCTGCTACGTGGTCAATAAATATTGAACTGCCAATTCAGTTTAATTTAGACAAGTCACGGCTGTGTGAACAGTCCATTAAGCCTCAAATGATGAAGTGCAAAGTGTGAACATCAACAAAAATGAAACATTTCGGTATTGTTTTCAAATTTAGTGACATAACAGTAGCTTATATTGTACAAAACATGTACATTTTAGAGTCTTGTCTGTCAAACAATGTGTGTGTTTTAGCTGGTTTGACACTGGATGTGAAGATCGGAAAATTGAGCGCACATTGTTACCGGTGGGAGAAATATCCACCAACTCTACTGTACCTCCGAACGTGAAATCTCGTGAGTTGTTCAAGCATTTATTTTTTGTTTCATTTGTTTCATTCCATATTTGTTTACATCTTTATATTTCACAGTATCGACTACATAAGTAGCTGTGTAGAGCACTTGGTCTGGTAGTTTTTGTGTCTAAGAAAACTGTTTGGTGTGTGTTTACCCGGATAGTAACTTTCAAACAAAATGATCTTTAACCTAGAGCTTTGACTTGGTGGTTCACTTACTTTGAATCTGTCCAGGTCACATTTCAAGGTTAACATCATAGGTCAATGTTCAGCGTCATAAAATAAAGTTGTTGAAACGACATCATCAGCACTGAGTAGTGCATGAATTTAAACTGCAATGGAAATGTGCTTCGACTGAATGTCGCACTGTGATGGTCAGTGTGACCTTGAACTAGAAACGCGAGAGTCGTATCGATTATGCATATTTATGCCAGCAGCACACTTTATAACCCCGTGACCTGGACCTTTGGTCTTTTGACCTCGGGATCAATGCATGCCAATCTCCTGCCATAGAGTACATGTGTACCAAGTTTAGTTTTGGTAGCTCAAATAATTTTTCTTAGCGCACAGACAAGGGACACACAGAGTCACAGATGTTAGCAATCACTCTATCCAAGCGCGTTGGCTCCCGCTGGTCCTGGGTAATGCGGACTTCTTTAGTTTGATGTCATTTGACTGCGACATCTGTCGGTTTTTTTTTGTAATAATCATCGCAGGTGGCAGTCTGAAGGTCGGAGTGATGGTGTCGACAGCTGTACATAACAGCGAAGACGCTGAGGAGGATGTAAGCAGCCATGATGGCAGGAGCAAGGCATTAAACAAGAATGACAGTGACTCCAGTGATGATGATGATGATGATGATGATAGTTCATTTGAAGACTTGAATGTTAACTCAAACAACGGCAACGAGTTGCCTGATGATGAGACTTCATCGCCGACGATCTGTGTATATGGCAGCAATGGCATGGCAGGTCCATTTGACTTGGACATTAGTCAGTCAGACAGCCAGATTCCAGACAACGAGTCTTACTGTGAATGCAATGTAAGTAGTTCTCGCACGGAATTTCTCTTATTATGCCCTGGTCCCATCGTAAGGCATTAAGCAATACTGCAATCTGTCCATCTGTTAGTCCAACTGTCTGTCTGTACCATGCTACAAGTATGGTTACTATAGAACACTAATCGGAAGCCCAGTGCTGGAATCATGCACACTGGTCAAAGTGGCGGAACGTGGTCGAAATGACAATGAAGCCGTCACCGGCGCTGCTCGAAAAGCATATGCCAGGTGGCTGCACGTTTGCTTTGTTTTTGCAAGTTTTTGCAGTATATAAGCTATTTTATTTTATTTTATGTGTGCACCCATTTAGCAGATTAAAAGGATGAGATTTTTTTAAGGGTGATATAATGATATTGACCTTCAGTATTATTTTACTATTATTTAGGCAACATAAAATGCATTTGTTCAATAGAAAATAGCCCCGTCATCTCTCCAAAATTAGTAGAAGTTTTTGTCAGTATTTTATGACAAAGTCTAAGTTTTGCAGGTAGTTATCAACTTCTTTGTTGCAATATACATTTGCTGAGATGCTGTTGTGCTGACGTTTGTGTAGATATCGGTTGGTGATATCGGTGCTATCTATAAAATTCGTGTGTGTAGCGAGCAACATAGAGATCCACACACGACGCTCTGGTCTATTGGCCAGGTAACTTGTCCACTGTTTGTTGTTGTTTTCAATACAGTATGTACAAAATACAGTTCAAAACTGATTTATAATTGCTAGTCCATTAAAAACGGAATTGGAGGCGTTGTTATCCAACCTGACCTAAAGATTTGGAATAATTTGTGGCTGAATGTCCAGGTTACCACGTGTCTCATAGTTAGGTTAGTTTATCACCACTGGCAAAGTTTGGAATGACATTCGGCAAAGCAATCAAACCCGATAACCAGAGCAGTTCTAAGGCATGGCCCCCAGTCTGGGCGGGCCCCTCTAGTGAGAGGTCTGCCCATACTGGCTGCCCAAATGAAATTTTGTTGATTATAATTTGACATCTTCGATGAAAATTAATTAAATTTTTAATAAAATATATGTTGGTTTTATGTCAAAACTGCATATTTTTTGGTGACTGGCCCGCATTTGGAGACCCCTGCCTCTACTGCCCCTAACATGGAGGTGCTAGCACCGCCTCTGCACACAAGTATGAGAGTAATAACAATGACTGTGATTATGTGGTCATTATATTATCATTTCTCATAGAATGAGTGTGGAGTGTTAAAAGGCGTCACATTTCTCAGGCGACTTTCAATCAATCAATGAATCAATCAATCATTTATTTGCTCAAGATAAAATCAGAATGGCAAGAACACACACATGTATCAAGCGAGCAGGACAACAAGGCCATTTCGGCACCAATAGTTGCCCTTAAAACATACATACACATACACCTGCACATTTATACATTCATACACAATAAGCTACTAGACATTCTACTACAAGCTGCAGTCACCTTTGATGGACATCGGATTAAAGTAAATTCATGTGCATACTCAACTAAGATACTGGCACTGAATAGTGACTGATTTATGCATAACCATTCATTTCTGATACGATAACGATTTACCCATCATGGACAATGTATGTTAAATTTGGTTGTTTGCCTGCGCGGCAAACTTACCAGAATGGCTATATATTTTGCCAATGTTTTTCTTTATTCTTTAAATTTTTTTAATGTTTGACATTCTAGACCCGGTATCTCAGAATCTAATGAACCAATCTTGACCAAAATTTTAGGATTCATAGGCATATAGAAGTGTTGTTAAGCTGATATATTACTGCTTGATTGGCAAATAAATGTGTTCATTACTTGTGATCACTCAAGTGATGTTGCCCAATTTTCATCTTGTATAAATGTGGTGAGATTCAGATTTGTGACCCCGGAGTTCAAGACATAAGAAGTTGTACAGCTGGCGTCAAAAATTTTTCTGGGGTGAATTCAGGTACATTCAGTAGTGGGCACGGCTGCTAGTCACTGCAGCAATCAGTAAGTAAGTGTGTTTCATTAGTGTTTGTTAGAAGGCGACACTACAGCACTGACCATGCTATACGCTTGGCTTTGCCACGCATTTCTAGTGCTATAGAATATTTTACGTATGGATTTATCTATCAATTTTTAATTAAAAGTTTTTTTTAGACATTTATTGTTGTTCTACTGTCTGTGGTATTTGATGTAGCAATTGTCGTTTTGTTGCAGCTGACAATCCAGGACGTTCACACCAAAGAACTGCTCACGTTTGACTTTTCTCGTTTCATCGGTGAGATAGGCGGTGATATTTGCAAAGAACTGCCAGCCATTAGGGCCAACGCTGATGTTTTGCCAGGTGAAAATGATGACTTAATTATTAATTATTTTTTGATATTCACAGTATAGTATACCAGTTTACCAGTTGGTGATATTTTTATCACTCTTAATACAGTTTCAAAAATCTTTTTTCACTATTATAATATGTTACTTATTGTCCACTTCAAAGTGGATGATACTTCATGATATATTTGATGATAAAGTTAGATAATATTTGGTTTTATGTAAATTATTGTTGAAAGACTTTGCAATACACATATTAGCATTACAAATAATACGATTTCATCACACTACTGTAGAAACACTTATACACTATGTCTCAAAAAATGACACTGTAGCATACTAGGTAACTTCAATGCACATCAACCAATTTTTGTAATTTTTGGCAGAGACGTTACTGAGAGAGTAAGCTAGCAAATGGTGATTTGCTATTCCGCCCATCCTAACTAATTTCTCTGCACTGCCTGAGGAAACATGAACCCCAGAAATTGGGTCTCTTCAGTCATGCTGTATACCGAAAAAGACACTGCTTTGGCTTGCTATGTCTTTGACAATCATGAACCAATTTTAATAATTTTTGGCAGTAAGTAGCTATGGAGTTTGCGCTATCATAAACCTATTTTATTATTCATGTATGCTTGCTATTATTTCCTTAATTTCGCCCTGCAGGGCAAAAAATTAGCATTTTTGACGTTACTGGTTGTTTGTAAACATGCCGTTTACTAAAGAAGATAAGATTCTCATTAATAATTTGTTCGATTTAAAGGGCTATAATGGAATGGTAAGAATTTAGTCAGAGAGTTTCCCAGCAAGTGCCAGAACATAGGCTTTGTCTACCAGTTATCGCAAAAGCTGTTAGTTATTGGGTGGGTCAACCATTGTTCTGGCAGCAGCAGATTACGCAGTACCCACACAGCTAATAACATTAATCTTGTTGACAAACTGGTGTTACACAAAAATGGCCAAGCAAAAATAATATTGCAGAATGTACTTATTATACTATGACCTTATTGTCTACAAAGAATTAATAAAATTGGTTGATAAGTGTCGCAGATATAGTATGCCAAAGCAGACGAAGTATACAGCATGATTGAAAAGACCCAATTTCCAGGGTTCATGTTTACCAGGTAGTGGAGAGACATTAGTTAAGAGAGGTGAGATAACAAATCACTACACAATATGATAGCGTACTCACTCAGTAATTTCTCGACCAAAAATTAGTTAAATCGGTTGATGTGCATTGAAGTTATAGTATGCAACGTCAGTGTCATTTTTTGAGATACGGTGTACAAAGTCTACAACAAAATGCGAAAGTTAGTAGGTCTACAGCACCTTGAGTACGTGAAGGTGCTGGCCTGTTTTTCTGGTTGTTGTTAGTGGTCTCGTACAAGATCACAGTGGTGACTGGTGCCTCTGGAAACACTGACGACATGATGGAGCCTTCAGTTTATGTGGCTTTGTGTGGTAGTCGCAGTGACAGCGGACGAAGACTTCTGTTTGTAACTGACGACCGCTCGCCTAAGTTTCAACCACTTCAGGTAAGTAAACAGAGTATAGCGAAGTATAGCAGTTTGCAAACAGCCTCACCACTGTGGGAACTCACATGCTATGTTGGCTCACACATTGTTAGTTACCACCTGCTATTTTGAAGTAATTTTGGTATTGAGCCACTTTATGCTTTGTGAGGTTTACAAGTGCCAAAAATCATTACATTCTATCATTTTAATGGATGATTGCCATTGCTACAAGCAAAGATGTAAAATTTGGTCCTTGCAACTGACTATGCACAAAATGTTAGCATTATATTGTAGTATTGCTAAATTTGACCGACTTTGTCAGTGGAGATGGTGTGGACATTTTTTAACAAAGTGTGAGTGTCACTGAACAAAAAATGCATGGACTAAGAAAATGTTTTATTAATAACCAGATTTTTAAACGTCTGTTTCTAGGAGAGCACGTTCTTCATAGAAGCAGTGGATCTAGGTGATGTACAGAAGCTGGTCGTCGAAAAGTCTTCAGGTGCAGCATGGCATCTCAGTCAAATAACTATCAAAAGTGGTTCATTTGCGCCAAAGGAAGACGTGTTCCTATATGACGGGTATGCCACTTGAGTGACAAGTGTGCCACGTGCATGTAAAATTTGACAGTCAATGGTCAACACTGCATATTGGTCATTTGGTCACTGATATACAGAAACAGTTGGCCAGCTGACTGTTTATCACATTATAATTGTACACACTTACGTACCGTCACAACAGTATGTATTAAGTAGCTTATTTGTTAATAGACAAACTACACACTATACTCAGAAACTTGTTTAGCAGGTTATTTTTCTCTGTGGTTGTCCTTATTTCTGTGTAGTTTTGAAGTCCTTTCTAATGTTTAATTACAGTTTGAATATCACAGTGATACATGAAATGAATAAACAGTAAATGCCACATACACATAACACTGTGACTGATCACTTAACATTTGATTTTATGCAGGCTGATTGAAGACAATGTCGACGATTGCAGAGTGTCGGTTGAGTTGATGCTGTCTGAAACAAGACAGAGTAGCACTGTCATTCCGCTTGAGGAGTGCCCCGATTTGCCGAAGTCTGGTGAGTCTGACCTCTAGTAAAATTTCCGGAAAATTGCACCTATTTGTACATGTATATGTAGTTCATTTACCCAACCTGCTATGCATGCCCAGTGGGCTATGTGTTTTGCCGATGTTACTTTTTAGAAATATTTTTATTTTTAATGGTCAACTACTTAGCCTTGTAATCTCAGAAAGTACTGAACTATTCAGGTCTTCACTAATGTTTACAGTTGCTATGCCAAGGTTTGATTAACCGTTTATTTATTTTGTGATCTCTCAAGGGAGATTGCCATGGCAACCTATTTTAGAGTCAAACTTGATGAAATTAGCTGACTGCCGTCATCGTCGCACTGGTATTCCCAAATGGAGAACAATATCGGAACACCGACAAGTGCATCAACAGTGCAATGAATTGGCCTACATCATTTAGAAATTTTTTAGATTTTTTAGTGATATTTGATGCAGTAAATTTGGAGTTTAGGAGGCTAGAGTGTGTTTGCTGTAAAAGCGAATTGTCAAAAGTTGGCATATTCAGCCAATTATCTCAGCAAATACTTAAACCAAACTTTCAGGATTGGTAAACATGTGTGAGATGGTAGTAGTTTTGTGAAACCCAAGTCCAAGTGACTGAATGGTTGAGATCAGACATTCCAGTGAAAGATTGGCACTATGAAGTTGGTCAAGTATCTCTGTAGGCAGTGGAAGAGTGTTCAGCCGGATTGGTCTGTGGATGATAAGAAGATGTCCTTGGTCAGAGAAAGCATCAACAAAGCGCAGTGACACAGTGATGTAAT
>Ga0209782_1001542_pt1 | contig 12137 bp, 7 predicted proteins | sample WorMetmaBAHAMAS1_FD_187390 | JGI IMG/M metagenome (GOLD analysis project Ga0209782, IMG submission 187390) | Marine gutless worms symbiont microbial communities from Max Planck institute for Marine Microbiology, Germany - Inanidrilus... | ecosystem: Host-associated > Annelida > Digestive system >... | reverse complement strand
GACTAGACAGCGCGTCCTACTTCGTTCTGATTGGTCGCCGGGCGCTAGGTCGAGTCAGTTCAGGTGAATGAGGTCAGACGAGTTGAGACGTCTCAGTTCAAATGAAACTGCATGGCAGAGATATAGTCAACATTTGTTTCGTCAAATTTCCAAATTTTTACATATCTTCGCAATGTTAGCGACGGGGGGGGGGCGGTCTTACAATTATTGAGATCGCCAAATGCTCGGAAAGATATAAACAGATTTCTATTACCGGTAGGTTTCCTCAAAATGTCACATTTTGTCATTATAAAATTGGGGAGTTTATATTACCACAGTTTACCTTATTTTTAACCATCAATGTTTTGGGGGGTAATTTTCGGATCATTTTGACCGAGAACGTGTTCGCCAACTGAACTTCAGAGGTTTAATAACTTCGAAAGAGACTAAAGAGTGATTCATGGACGGCCAACATTTGGTGTGCTTGAAGTCAAAGAAGTGTACTAGATGTTTACCGGACTTGGTAAGTCTGGATTAAAACTTAAGGAAATGGCTCCATTAGAAGGGGGTCTTTTCGGCCGACGGTAAACTATAGTTAAGCAGTTATTAACGGTTAAACGTCGTAGAGCAAATTTTCGAACTTTCTAACTAGAGTGTCGTAAAACTTTCTCTGATAATCCAATTTGGTGTCCAAAATTTAAAATTAATTGCATTAAAACTGACTGAGATATTCCCCAAATTTTGAGTTCAAGTTTCGTCAATTTTTAGTGCGAGTTTTTTGTTTTTAGTTTAGTTTCTACTGCTGAGTTATAGTGCTGGTTTAAACCATCAATTTGCTAAAAAATGAAGTTTCCAGGACTGTTGACACCTGGAAAAGATCTTGAAATTTTCTGCACGAGGTAAATGCTCATGCATTCTTACTCTTTATTGTCGAAAGTGACGGAATTGTTAAGATCACACGCAGTCTCGTATACCACAAAAGTGGTAGGCATAATATCTCAGAAACGGTGCTAGAAAGAGATGTTGTAACAGCAGGCAACTAACAGGAACACTACTAGCAGCACTTGCGATGACCTTGAGTGTATTTCAAGGCCATTTCTTGATTGCAAGCTTTTTGTATTATATTTGTGCACCAGTTGTCAAGATTTCCAATGATAAAGCACGTTGCGTGGTCCCTCTGTAACAGCAGAGTTTCTTGTAGTTTCTATTAAAGTCGAATAGGAAGTCAAAAGTGGTAGTATCTCAAAAACGGTGCTAGTTAGAGACATTGCCACAAGCAGGAAGTGATATACGACCTATCTAAAAGCAACAATTGGCATAGGCTGCTTCGTAGATGCAAGATTTCTACTGACAAACGCGTCGCGCGGTCCCTCTGCAACAGCAGAGCTTCTTGTTTACCCATGCGACGCTATGCTAGTGCGGGCGTTAACTATGCGTATGTGTCTGTATTTGTGTGTCTGTCACGCGCCGGTATTGTGACAAAATGAACGGCTGAACGGACATAGCTCATTTTTGGCAGAAAGGCTTCCCTTGACCTATACTACACTATGTGGTAAAAAGCAATTCGGGTATCTCAAGAACACTGGACTGAAAAAAAATTTCTCACGGCACGTTCACCGTTGCTGGGTGCCATAAACAAGCGACCGCGTCGGTCTGTTGTTGACAGCACTTGACGCGGCGGCCAAGTGCGGTCGACTCGTCTGTTGATCACAGTCAGCGTCTGTCTCTATGTATAGCGCAGTTGTAGATTGGCGACGACTGGCAGCGTCTATCCGTCCATCAGCGAAACTCACTGGTCTAACTTCCAACGATCTTATGTTTGAGTAATGCTCCAATTCCACTGGTTTGATCTTGTGGTCAACAGGTCGAACTGATGGAGTTTGAGCCGTGATAGGCCTATTTGCCATCATCAATAGTCCTACTCTATCTGTGTCACGCGGGTCCGTTTGCGTCAGGTGAGAGTTATTATATTTAGTTATCAAAGTAATGAATGTTAAATATGTCGAGAGACAACGCTGGCTGAACGTTACTGATGACGTCAGGTCGTTGCGCGGTTGAACGTGTCTAGTGTTGGCTGTGCGTGCGTGCGTGCGTGCGTGCAATGACTGCACACTGTGCAGTACTGCTAACAGCAGCATCACGTCGTCATAGCATCATCATCATCATCACTACAGTGTGTTGCTCGTCGTAACTGAGTGCTATGCTGGACGAAGCTGGTCATCAGTCAGTCAGTGTGTCACACGCTGATCTGTCGTACAGTGGAGTTTGTGCGCGGTGATTTTGATCGTCTGATAGCTACACGTAGGCCTACATGTAGGTCGATGAGAGGTCATGGCGAGCACGAATCAGCTGCTAGCGACACTCTGCATCTTGACTAATGGCAAGTACTCAGCATCTAGTATCGCTCGACACACTCAATACGCAAATATAGGTGAAACGCAGCTTCATCGTTGATTATACGCCGTTATTCAATCAATTTCAATCAATTTATTTATTGACTGGTTGGAAGGTTACTATAGCCGGCAATAGAGACGTGGAAGCTGTGTCTAATGTACTTACAGCATTGTGTTCGTTCGATCGACCTGTAAAGAACGTCTACAAAACGACGTTTGTGAAGTTAAATGCGTCAAAATCGTGAAAGTTACGGTCGTTGTATATACGACCTACTGCGTGTAATTGGCTGCATTCACTAGTCGTCAGATATGCTATGTTGACGGACACCGAACACGGACTACTATCAGAGTCCGTGTTCAGTGTCCGAACGGGTTTGCCGTGATGAGGGAGGGACCCATTGACCCGTGCTGCCAAAGGTCACGGATTCCACGTACACGTAACCGAGTAGTAGTACTGTCTTCAGTCTTGCTCGTGACGTCCACAAATTCACTGCATCTCTCTGATGACGTCATTATCAAAATGACCATGTCCCCGAGGACCCACGCAGCAGGCAATCATCTCACACTGTCTATAGCAGTCAATGGCCAGACATCATCGCTGAAGCTCGCGTCAACATGGCATCTGACGATGCGTCACTTGACCCCAACCACGCCCTTTTGGGGGGGGGGTGATTTATCATTCATTTGGCAAGACTTGATTCCTGAGATATGAATGGGGCCTACAAAAACCAAAAATGGTCACGTGACGTAACCATGCTCCTTTTAGGGATGGTTTGTCGTCTGTAGGCTAGGACTAGCTACGATCAATCTGTTTATCAAATTTAAAGTTTCTACTTTCACCCACTACGAAGATACGAAAGGCGACGCAAAATGTAGAATTTTGTTTACGCCTACTTTTAGGTGTTTCTTATATTCTGTGCTTTGTGTTACGCTACTGTTGCAGCACAGTTGGTACGGCTTGCACGCTACCACAGTGTGCACTATCCAGCGCGTTGCCCGTGCTCACCGAGGACGTCATAGAAGGGAATATAATGCTCAGTTATAAGCCACTGGTCACGTCAGCAGTTGCTGGCCTGCCGGCATGCATGGGCTTTATTCACTGAGCAGACTGCCTGGAAGGCAACGCCATCCATGCACTGTGTTGTAAATGATGGCATCAGACGATCGGAGAGCCAAAAAGCGACTGTCTGTCGGACCAGCCACATTGGTCCAACATGCCTATAGCCGGCCTCATATAGGCCTACACGGAGTTACGAGTCCTGTTTATTATGGTTTATTACTCCATAAAGCAACCACACAAAAACAGATTATCACTACATAGCACAGTACAAAACATAACAGCACAAAAAGCACACAAATAGCAAGTATAGCCTACATATTGGAAGACCACAGCGTCACAAAATTCCAGTCGAGATACCGTGTTTAGTGAAACGTTGTGATATTTATGACTGACATCAGTGGGACATTAATGCTGCAAACACACTAGGCCTAGCTCTAGCTGATACACGAGTAGATGAACGATATGTCGACGACATGCTGCACCATGATGACGCCATGTCACTACAGTCTGTGTTGTCAGTCAGTTATAGGTTCGGCACTTGACCGGAAATGCAAGTTGCAGATGTGTCTCGAATATATCGCAAACGATCCCAAATAGGAAGGAACGTTGTCAGTTACTACATCATACAATACAGGACGCGAGATGGCAGATCAAATAGCGCCATTTCCGGTATAACCTTGAGTGACATTTTCATCTACACGCCTATTACTAACATTTTCCAATGCGACAATTGTGCAACTGTTGACACAACTGTAACTGACACTGCGCTGCAGTCCCAATTATTAATAGTGATGATATAAGCTTAGCGTCTTGTTGAAGTGGAAATGTTCGCAGTAAACTGTAACGTGCATATCCAATGTTCCAAACTAATAATATCAATGCTCGGTATATATATAGTAGTTCCACGGGAGCAGTTTCCTCGTAACTTTTTCGTACCAAATGTTACGAGGAAATCGCCAACATGTTACGAGGATGTCGTGCGTGACGGACATGTTACGAGGAAGTTTCGAGGAAACTACTCCCGTGGAATTTAGTCTTATTACACACCGCTGTTCACTGCACGATAATAATGCTAGTGAGACAATAGTTACTAACGAGAATGCATTCGAAGACTCGTTTGGCCTGCTATCTTATACCAAATTTGGTACCTTCTTTTAGCCCATTTATCGCAGATGAAAGATCTGCTATTCGTTTGTTGATATTTCGAGCCGTTTCGAAGTTATGAATTTCCGATTGACGGCCGTTCGGCCAATTTTGTCGCTATTTGGCGGTTTTTTCCCTGCGAAATTTTTTGGGGATCGAAAATTAAAATTTCGAAACATGTCCAGTTCTTACCTCCCCAAGCAAATTTGGTGCGAAAATTTCGTGGCGATCCGTTGAGGGACGATAATTTACGGCTGGATAAAAAAAGGTACAGTTGCAAAACATAAGTCGATACGCCTAGCGGCGGTCGACTAATTAGTGGGCAGCATGTACAGAACTTACGTCGACCCGACGTATCACCTGTACACGTCGGCAGAAACTGACGTCTCTACGACGTCGGACCGACGTCATCTGCTCATCGGCCGTACAGCGGGCCGACGTCGGGCCGATGCGGCACGACGTCGGCACGACGTCTGGACTTATGTCAGTCCAACGTCATGGTCGGTACTAAACAGCCATCAAACAATAACTGCTATAGCTAGAGCGCTTCGTGGCCAAAAAATAATGTGCAGGATGTAGGGGCGTTACAGCAGAAAATTTTGCGCTAGTGGACAAAATTCAACAGTTTTCGTGCAACATTTATAATTTGCCAATTTTCTCCCTAGGTTGCATCAAAACTGGTTAGGGGATGCCCCCAAATTTGGTACCGTCTTTTAGCCCATTTATCGCAGATGAAAGATCTGCTATCTGTTTGTCGATATGTCGAGCCGTTTCGAAGTTATGAATTTCCGATTGACGGCCGTTCGGCCAATTTTGTCACAATTTGGGGTTTTTCCCCGCGAAATTTTTTTCGGGGTCGAAAATTACAATTTCGAAAGATGTCCCGTTCTTTCCTTCCCCAAGCGAATTTGGTGTGAAAATTTCGTGGCGATCCGTTGAGGGACGATAATTTACGGCTGGATAAAAAGGTACAGTTGCAGAACATAAGTCGATACGCCTAGCGGCGGTCGACTAATTACGTATACAATGTAGGTTAGTAAGTAGAGCATACACGAGTTACTGTTGAGTGCTGAAGGCTGAATGAATGCTGGTGTCGAGTTAGCCACGAGAACCAACAGCAACTGACGCACATGGTGACGACTGTGACGTCACTGGTTGGTCGTGAAAACTGACCCAGTGCATGCGAGTTGGCGAGATGCAACACGGTGATGCGACGTTGTCGATAATGCTGTCGGCTGCAACTAGGACTGACTAATCATCAGTCGCCAGTAACTGAATGTTGCGTCACTAGAAAGTAGGCTGTATAGCCTCAAGCACGCAATCAGACTAACTTCATGAGCAGCCTATCATAGCCATGCAAGAGTTCTTCGTTTACTTTCCAGTCTCAATATCTGTATCGCATGCAGTCACCACGAGAACTTATAGTTATTTCGTTGATTGTTGGGCATTGCAAGTGTGCACTGGCAGTTAAACAGTGAGCAAGTAGGACTAAAGCATTATTCGCACTTCATTGTGAACGAGCGGCGTTAAAGGACGAAATTGTTTTACAGTAGTCTAATTACGTTTGGTTTTATGCGATCAGCAAACGGACTGTGACGATGCTTTCAGTACCCGACATAAACTCTGACTAAAGTCATCTTCACACCGGAACCGTTTAGGACGATTCAATTGACGAACTGCCGGTGGAAAAACGACATCTGAGTAAATTGATCATTAGGCCTATCTGCCGGATTTAATGCCGGATTAAATTAACGGGAGATTAATTTGCTGTGGAAAAACCGGACCTTAGTCACTTCGCCGTATCATTTCTCCACCCTCATAGTCCACTAAAGGCATCTTGAGAGTTGTTGACTATAATAGCTTGTATCTACAGTGTTTGTAAGATGGTTCCGGGAATATACAGCTTCGCATAGAAAAGCCGTTGACAGCGATGTATTAATAACATAGAAACACACACACACACACAGACCACACTACGTCAAGACAGCTGTAGCATTATGCCACGTCTATGATTAGTGCTGGCGACAGAGACTAATAATGATAATGCTAACAGTAGAACCTACAATTGACCACATTTATATAGCAGAAAATAAAGAGACTACTATACCTATGAGCGCTGGTTCATGCCAGGAAATAAGTAAAGGTCCATTCACACCGGGTCCGGCACGACACGGACACGGTGTGAAAGCGGCGACGCGCGGTGCCGTACCGTGCCGTGCCGTGCCGTGCCGGATCCGGTGTGAATGGACCTTAAGCGTTCGCGTGTTTGTCGTTATGACGTCACAGCAGCGTTCATAGTGCTGGGCTCAAGACCGCACAGTCAGAGCAGCAGCAGCGGGCGCGGTATTATCGCGGTATCGAAGCGTCGGTCAAACAGTGGAGGTCAACCAGGCGCCGGCGGCGGCGGTCGTGACGACACGGAGGAGGACGAGCTGTATGATCGCTACATCGCGCCGTGGAGATCACTGCAACTCAACAGTTCACATCACCACCACCATGACCACCACGACGACGACGACGACGACGACGACGACTCGACAGCCAGCGTCAGAGTAAGTGAGTGAGTTAACTACAGTGTTAATTGACTCTGCTCAGTGCACGGCTTCTTCTAAGGAATGTTTTAGCACTGCACAACTCCATCAACTCGTGCCTTTTCTCTCCCGACTGACGTAGTTTTTTCAGCATGTCTTCCGATTTTCAGTGAGGAGATGTGCCTATTGGCAGTGGCATCTCGTGATACGGGGGCTCAGCCCTATAGGCCGTGGTCTTGCAATATAATCAGAAAGCACGGGCGCATATTTGCAGCAAAAGGTGGTGGTGATGGGATCATATGGTTCGTACACTCACATTCATTTCCCACAGGCCTGCATTTCTCGGCAGTCTAACGTCTTTCAGACAATGTTAGAGAGAATCACCGTACTTCACTGGATCTCAGTCGTGCTCAGATAGCAGACTGCTCGTGGCTCAGTGGATTGTTAGAAAGGCAATGAGTACTAGGCCTAAACTGGACATGTTTACCAACGTCTCATAGAAAGTTACGTCAGCGTCAGAAAGTGACGAGTGAATATATAGAACGGTGAAGGTCGCTAGAGCACACAACTCCGCAACATCACAGTAATATCGGCACTCTGCATGTGTCGTTACCGCCGAACAGCAGGCACAGCGCCTTAACCCTTATGTTGCAATTTGGGTTTATTTTACCCCCCCTCCCCAATTGCAACATAAGGGTTAATACAATTGCAACACTAGGGTTAATTTATTCGGCACTGCACTTCACTGCACTTAGGTTACGCTCGTTCGGTCGTCAGCTGAAAGCTCACAGGCTGTTCGTCCCAGCACTAATCTGATGTGCTGGTTGCTGTGATGTCGTGTGCCACCGTCCGGCGCCATTGTGACTGTTTTATAGCGAGTCTCGATGAAACGAGAAAGTAATGAAGGCGGACTGATACCACGTGCATTCTTTGCACTTTCGCCAGGTGGTATCACGGTTATGTTTCGCTACTACCTGCTAGGGGGCGACACTATGGCGCTGAGCGGGCTATACGCTAGGCTTTGCCATGCATTTCTATGTTAAATTATGGCGATTTCTTGGACAGTCCAAACAGCATGCCGTTGAGCTGATAGCTGTAATGACTGTCGATCAGTCACCATTCATTTCAGTCGGTGTCGTCGGCATTTACAACCAAGATTGAAGTCGGTCGACGACGGACTGCAGGCAGGCAGCTGGACGTGTGCTGGTCCACGACGTCGGACCACTCGCCGTCTGTCAACTGATGGAAAGAACGTCTGCTGCATGGTGTCGACGGCTACACTCATCGTTGTGTGTGTGTGTGTGTGTGTGTGTGTGTGTGTGTGTGTGTGTGTGTGTGTGTGAAGGGTTTGTGGCGTGGACGGACGGTGGAAAGTTGGGATGAGGACAAGTGGCGAGGTCGTCGTCGTCGTCGTCGATGGTCGAGCAGTCAGTGTGGTGACGAGTCCAACGAGCAGTGCATCAAGCGACCACTGCACTGCTACTCACGCACTAGCTGTTCAACTCCACCGCGCAACAGCGTGACATCCTCGCGAAGATGACACGAGGATGCTACGAGAAAACTGGTTGCGTGGAATGTAAGCTACAGCGCTGACGCGATGGAGTCCAGTCCAACAAGCAGGTAGGCTATAGCGTGCGTCAAGCGACGACTGTTGGCCGGACAACGCTACGACCGGTCAACACGCCCCGTCCGCAACCATCTGACGTCGACCGTCCTCTCAGTCGGCATCTCTATCTACCACATCCTCGACACGGTGCGTCTCGACACGGTGCGTGCGTGCGTGCGTGCGTGGACACGCTCGTGTCTTATTCCTCGACTCAAAACCATACTACGGTTAGCGTTATCTGGGTCTATAAGGGTCATCGTGATTAGTTTGTATCTGTGTTCAGTGCATGAACTGTGTATATAGTGTTCAGTGAACTGTGCACGCCTCTCTCACCCTTTCCACTGTGTTAATGAGCGTTCATCACGTATCTCATCTGTCATTTCGTCTGACCTCATCTCATCTCAATTGAGTGTGCCGTGAAGCGACCCAATTCGCCATGGCTGCGACCAATAACACCACACTCAGTACATGCAGATGAGATGAGGTCTGAACACATCTTTATAGATGGCTTGGCGCAGCGTTGACACATCACCCGAGTTATAGTATATACGTCGGACCTGGTTAGTTAGTATAGAGCAACGTACGGGTAATGTGTACCCAGCCAACTCAGCCTCCTAACCTCAGTTAGTCGCGAATTCAACTTGCGCACCGGGCAATGCATGGTGGTGCATTGCGGTCATGTTGTCGAAGTATAGAATAGAAAGTGTGGCTGATAAAACTGTCTCATCTGTCTTTAGCGTGTACTAGCCTATACACGAGCGCTTTAGCGATCAGCTTTCCTATTATTTAACGCTGTTCAAATGTCCTGTGTACTAACTGAACACCAGCTTTTGTTGATGAAACGATTTCAGATCTAGGTTACAGAAATAGTCTATAATATGGACAAACAATGTAAAAATGAAATAATCACAGAAATGTAGGCTTCAGCTGCAGACACGTTGGCCCTACGTACTTAAAAATAATAAATTCGTCTGACGTTTCCGGTATTTCATGATGATAATCGTTAAAAGTAATTCACTGTTTAATATTCACTAAATAACATGTTGTCGTGTGTTTTGTGATTTTCTAGAACGAGAAGTTTCAGACATTATCGTCATTAATTGCAATTCGACTGGTAAGCCTATTTATGTGTGCTGAAAGTTATGTCTTCCGTTGATTGTTGCGTAAACAAAAACTAGAAAGTTTTCACGTGATTTTGCACCCACCAATCTAGCAACATTTTCAGCTTAACGTGTTATATTTCAGCCTTGTGTGCCAGTGCGTTGTGGCAAAACGGCTGATCGGACATGGATGTGGTTTGGGATGGTATGTCGGATGGGTCCAGGGATGAGGCAGGTAGTTGGGTTTGGGGATCGGTATCATCGGTCCAAGGGAGCGAGTAATTTTGTGCGCGAATATGGGGCGCCCCATCGTAACCAATGTGGCGTAGCGTGGCAGCCTGTTGCCAAATTAGTTATGGCAATCTTGTTATTGAATTGTGTTGAGTGGTGGTTGACTGATTGTTAGCGTTGGGTTGACGAGTATCTGCGCTGGAATGCTAGTGAGTATGAAGGATTGGATCGCATCTGGGTACCAGCACTTCACATCTGGACGCCAGACATATTCATCAACAATTTGTGAGTAGTCTCTCTTTCCTTACGACAACCATATTGGCTAACAGACTGCAAATTCCGCACTGTCAAATTTAAATACAATTATTCATTTCGGCATATTTACATGAAACAGTTGTGCGTATGATGTGTGGATTATTGACTCAGTTAGCGAGGTCATTTAGTAATACTGGATATGCTGACAAAATGTCATGCAGACAAGCAGATCCTAGTCTTGTTTGTGAGTTTGTTTGTTTGCTTATGAGTTTGTCTATGTCCGTATACTCGTTGGTATCACTTACATGCAGTCAGTTGACACCGCCCGACGTGACTCAACTCGGCCGTCGAGTTGTGCCATGTCGGGCGCTGTGAATTGGCTGTTGGTAAACGTGTATAGGCCAGCGTACATGTTGGCCCTTGTGTAGGCGGGCCGACATAGGCTACTTGTTGCTGTTGCACTAGTATCGACGACAGTTTCCGTGACTGTATGAGCACGAATGCGATCGTGTCGTCGGACGGCGAGGTGTTGTGGATGTTTCCCGCCGTCGCTAACACCTACTGCACACTCAACGTGCGCCACTTCCCGTTCGACCAGCAGAAGTGTGACCTCGTCTTCATCTCGTGGACTTACAACGGCAACAAACTCAACGTGACCTTCAACGTCACTGAGCAGCAGGCCATTTACTACACACCCAGGGTCAGTCAGTTGATGGGCCACAGTCTACTACGTCAAAATGAATTAGTAAGTAAGTAAGTAAATAAATTGAATCAAATTGATAGGGCATCATAATATCATGCCCTCCAGACGCCGCTAGCCATTAAAATTTCGCGATTTCGAAAATCCAAGATGGCGGCGGCGGCCATCTTGAAAAATAAAAAAATCGCAATATCTCCGAGGCAGATGGACCGATTTTGATGAAATTCGGCACGATGATGCGACTCAGCCCTCCGGACGTGAACACGACTGCCTGTCATCTTGAGAACTCGTTCATTTTTGACAATAAAGCTTAAACTGCAAGCCATGTGCCCTTTCTAATAATGTAAATATATTGTAGTTGAATTGCACTTTATTTATGAGTTATAGATATTACAAAGGTTTCAAAAGTGACTTTCAAACTCATTCAGGGTCATTGGCAATCATGACATTCGATAGGCCATATATGATTTCATATTTGTCTTCCATTGTAACTACGGCTCTATACTGCACCATTTCCCAGATATTATCGCATTTCTCAAAATTTAAAGACAGTGTTTCAGAGTACCACGTACACGAGTGATTTTCATACAAGCATACAAGCAGAACAAACTACTCGACATGCACTAGTTGGGGCTAGATTCACAACGTCGCTGTGTAGCGTAGACGTACGTGATCGTAGTGCGTCATCGATTCACGACACTAGCTGCACAGTACGTCGTCTCGCAGTGGAATTGCACAGCGCGTTGCGCGCGCGCGCTGTGTGTGAGATATCGTCCGGTGGACGCGAGCTCCGTCAGGTCGTTAGTGGTTGGCACCATGATGGAAATTGAACGTTGCAGCTTACGCCATGTATAAAAACTCCATCTATATCAACATGTCGGCCAACACGAGGGTAGGTCGAGAAACTAACTAGCAGTGTTAGTTTTCCGTCTTCACGTCGCGCTATCTCAAGCCATACACAGCAAGGCTGCGTTGTGCAGCAGATGTCCTGGTGCAGGGCAGCATGAGAGCACCAGACACTGCAGACTTTGCTGTCACCTGTTAGGCGCACTATTGGTCGGTCAGATGACTGCACTTATTGGTGACGAGATGAGTGACAAGGTCTTGACTTCAGAGTCCCTCGTGCACACGGGGAGGGA
>Ga0209782_1001541_pt1 | contig 12139 bp, 9 predicted proteins | sample WorMetmaBAHAMAS1_FD_187390 | JGI IMG/M metagenome (GOLD analysis project Ga0209782, IMG submission 187390) | Marine gutless worms symbiont microbial communities from Max Planck institute for Marine Microbiology, Germany - Inanidrilus... | ecosystem: Host-associated > Annelida > Digestive system >... | reverse complement strand
CAATTATATTAAATATTCACTAGACTTCTTACGTCCAATCAAAACAGGAGAAGCGTTTGAAGCCGTCGATTGGCTAGCAGATTTTCCCCAACAAACATGGCCACAAGCAGGCCGCCGGTAGAGTGACGTCATTTTGTTGAAGTCAGCCGACAATATTTAATATAAGTTTACGAAGTCAACAGCTGCAATCATGGCGGCGACCATGTTTGTTGGGGATCGTACGACGGCTTCACCTTCGCTGGCTGGCGCGGCGGCTGTGGTAGACAGAGTGCATGGCAGCTGATCACCATGCACTGACCCTCGGATCAAAAGGTCAAGATCATGTCGTTATAAAATGTTATGCCAGCATATCAAACTAAACTGAACTCAATCGACTCACTCCCAGCCGTTGCATACTCGTGTTGCGAGTAGTAACCCTGAAAAAGCTGTATATACACATGGCACATGTAGTGTACTACCAATCAAAGAGTCGTCATGTTCTGCAGCTGAGAAGTAAATTAAAGTCAAGTATGGCTTATTCCATGTCAGTTGTCAAGTAGTGTGATTAACGTGGCCACACTCCAGGTCCAACCAAAACAATGGATGCTGCATATAACTAGCATCAGTAAAACAGGAATGTGAAAATTAACTAGGGCAATTTAGCTCAACTCTGGGCAACAGAAAGAATGATCAGGCCGTTAAAAATCCTCTCCAAATCCTCTCAGAAACAACTAATTCACATACATCTGTTAGAATGGCAACGTGTGTGCAGACAACTGCAAAAAACGCCGATAAGACCTACTCGGGCACGTAGTCTAGAGTGCTGACTGTGGCGCCGTACATCTGCATCAGATTGACAAAGTCTCGACATTCGGTCTGCAGTCGACTGAACGCAACCAGCACTTCATCGTAGTAGATCGACTCGTCGAGACACTCGTGAAGTTTGGCACACAGCAAGTCTGGCAGACGACTGCTGCTCTGTGCTGCCAACGACTGCTGTCAAAAACATCGACACACACATATATGTATGACTTATGTATACAACAACAACAACAACCATTTAACAGCTACACACCGAGGTTGTTTTTTTGATTTTGGCACTATATAAGGCATGTACTCACTTACTTATTATACAGTAAATGTGTGGTAGCCTGAGCCCCTATCCAAGAACAGGACCATTTCATCGATTTCATCAGAGCAGTTTTACTGCCTGCATGGCCTCGCTAATGTCAACTACTGAATTCTCATCAGACAGAAGACACTAGAGTTGTCTGCCACAGTGTCGTTTACATAGTGTCTGTACCACTTGCATATATATCAAAACAGGAGATTACCACATTAGCCCGCAGACACGCTGGCAGCACATTTGATACCCTGTGGCCTTGACCTTTGCCTTTTAAACCCTAGAGAATCAATGCATGCTGAGAGCCTGTCATGCACTATATTGTGCTGGTGGCTTGGCATAACGGTAGCGTCATTTGTCACATGAACGAAGTTACTTAACGTTGAGCCAGGTTAGCACTGGGATGGGTAACCATCTTCGGGCGGGTATACCACCTTTGTATGTAAACAAGCCAACTACGTCAACTCAGCCATGGATCCCTAAATTGAGTACCAGCCTTATTTGGCTAGGGTTAAGGCGGGAATGTCACCTCTGCCGGGAGGCAGGTAACACTGTCTGATCCCATATGGCATGTTTGAGTCCTCGTAGCAGTGAAGTATGTTTGCGAACTGCTGTACTCCATTTGTTTAACTTTACTTTACCGTATATCTACCAAGTTAGGTATTAACAGCTCAAGCTGTTTCTAGACAATCATACGACACTCCCAAGTGGCAACTGGAGGGAGGATTTTGCGTGTGCCAAGTTTCATTGTCCACACGCCCTCATCAATGGCAAGTAATGCATCTGAATTAAACAGAAGATGCTACAGTTACAACTACATTCAAGAAATTGTAACTGATGCTACTTCACTGTATTCGATTTTTTTTGTATTTTTTTTTCAATTAAATTCTTTTAATTCCTGACAAAGTTAACGTAGTCACAGAACTGCCAAAATATGCAGCAATGTACCTTCACGGCGGCAGCCCACTCAGAAATAACGTATGCTGTACAGCACTTCTGCAAAGCCGACCGCGAACCAAGATAGAAAGTGAAGAGCTGGCAGAGCAGTTCAACAGGACTTCCTTCTGCAGCGACAGTTGGAGAAATGTCGACGACTCGTGCCAACAGTATACCCAGCATTCTATACGCAGTAGCAAATGATCATTAGCAACACCTATAGTAACAGCATCGTATTCATATCAGTGGCCAGTGAGTTTCCTGGTACCTCAATTGACAGACAGATGAGGCTAATGCAATTGGAATCCACTGATATGTTAACATGTTGTTGTCACACTTGAGCAACATCATTATATTGCAGGATGACTTACAACTTAAAGCTGGTTGCTTAAAGTTTAGTGGATGCTTTCAATACAATTTACGTTATATAACACCTTACGCTGCTGCTCGTGTCGTCAGCAACACGTCGAAGCATGATCGCGGACTATCTGAGTTGCTGCATGATGAATTGCACTGGTTGGATGTGCCGCAGCGAGTCGACTACAAACTGTGCTCGACCGTCCACCGTTGTCTACAGCACAAGGCTCCGTCATACCTGGAGGATCTGTGCGTACCCGTCTACGACATCACTAGCAGGCAGCACCTACGTTCTGCTAGTAGCCAGCAGCTCGTCATTCCGCGCCATCGTCGTACGCAATTCGGCCGTCGGGCCTTCTCTGTTGCTGGCCCGATGGCCTGGAATGCCCTACTGGACACCATTAGAGACGCAGCCTTGTCAACCTGTTCTTTCAGACGCTCTCTGAAAACTTTCCTCTTTTCTACTTACTAGTGTACCAGCGCATTAAAGGCTTTGCGTGTATGCACTATATAAATTTATGATTGATTGATTGATTGATTACAGTAGTAACTTAAGAGTTTTAATTTAATATTTAATTTTTTAGTAGAATTCATCAGTATTGCAGAAAATTGTGTACTAAGAATATGTATATACAGCATAGATGCACAAAGCTAAATTATTATAAATGAAAATTAATAGCAAACTGGTGTGCTGCAGAAACATGTTAAAGAGAATAAGATGACAGTTGATCGCACTTGGCAGCCGTGAGGCGAGTATGAACGACGGTGCTATCACGCTCAGCGGCAACTTCCCCTAGCACTACTCTACCTCCGATGTAATACTTCTCCTGCACAGGCGCAGCTGCATATTGCTTTGTATTGCTCGGTGATTGGTCCTACATCAACAGAACGCAAGTATACATACATTGCTGGCGGACAGTTGAACAGATTATTATTACGTAAAAATGCAGGTTTATACGAAGTTCAGACTATAGTGCAAACAGGCCAGCAAAAAGTGACATGTTCATCAGATCACATAACAGAAACACTGACACAAACACACACATGCAAACATACAATTGTGAAAGACAAAAGTTAACTATTCACAGCTTTGAATTAAAAACCGGCAAAATTAAAAAAAACTGGCACTTAATAAAGGCTCAATAAAATTATACGACAATAATTGTGCAGCCACTCAATAGCTAATGCAACATTTGTATTAACAACATGTACCTTGACGGTGTGTTTTGGCATGTCTACGAGTAAACTCATGTCAAATGGAACATTGCCAGGCTGCATCATCAGGCACATGAATACACTGAATACAGGCTCCGCAGCAGACAGCAAATCACTCGCCGGGCAACAAGACACCAGTTCACTCCAAGCCTACAATTATACACAAATGCACACCTCCTCAGCAGTGCCCCACATTACTGTTTTGGCAACTTCTGGAAAACAAGAAGCATATGAAAAATGTTGGGCCCATTCACCACTGCGAGCCGCCTCACGCCCATTCAACAGATGTCGCTAGCGGTAGTCGCGCACTGCCTGCGCATCGATGTCGACGACGACAACGCGTGACAGAGGGGACCGCTATGGCCCCATGGAATGGGCCCAATCATGTGCCAACAGCCAACACAGCCACAGAAGCAGTGCAATACAAGGCATCTCCACGCATGCAACACACGACAAACTGTGAATGTCAAAAGTTTACTTTGCAAGTTTTTAAGCACACGCTGATTTTGACATTTACTTGCGACAAACTCATCTCTTTGCAAGTTTTTAAGCACTACTAAAGCCTTTGTCATTCTTAGTCACTGTTATGCTGCAATGCACTTGTATGCTGTTAGACAAGAACTTGTCCAGCTATTATTTCTGTAAGCAGGCCATTTTGAAAATAGTAAACATAACGGCGATGCCATGTTTAAAGCTACAAAAGTTTATCATTTCAAGGGACCCTGGGACAGCTTGAAGAAAAGTGTATGTAAGTGTGATACAGAATGCCATACAAACATGTCAAATATCATGCCAAAATAGCTAGCTGTTGTTGAACAATAAGCATAACCTACAGCGACAATTTTTTGCTGCATCTTGCATACAGTAAGCCACACAGTAATAACTAAACAGCATACACATATTGTAGATGTAAACTGTTATTTTCAGATGCATGTGAGACTGCCAGCCGTCCTTCTGATGACTGCAGAGTTTGGACTACATTTTCACAGATGTGACACCGAGCTAGCGGTGAAAATGACACAGTTAGGTACTAATCAGCAGCATCACCTGAACAACTGACGGAAGAAGTTGATGGTCGGCTTCCAGCAGACACTGTTGATAAATGTATCTCAGAGCATCAGGCAGCAGAGCAGAAATGGAAGAGCCAGTATCAGCAGAATTCTGCACGCATAAAAATTCACAACAAAATTACGATAAGCTATGAAATGATTACTAAAGCGTGCTTTACTACGTATACAAAGTGCGCATCATTTTTCCCTGTTTTACAAGTAATTATGGTGCTAAAAATTAACTGTAGAGTGTTCAAACGTTCTGTCAAGAATTCTATTCGATACATGTTCACTGACCTTTAATTTCTCTTTCGCCAGCAGCACGGACAAGGTTTGTAACGTTGCTCGACGAACTGATGCAATGCTGTGACGCAAGAATGGCCACAACTTCGGAATCAACTGAACGGCAGAAGTCAACCCGTCTCTGCAACCACAAATTACCAACAAAATGCATGACACAAATCATGGCTCTGCACTGTAAACTTACAAGTCATACTCATTATAGGTGCATAATCAGTCAAAAAAAATCTTAAAGGCACGATATGACCTAAATTGTGTTAAAAGCGCTGTTAAACCCCAATCAACCAACCAACCGAGCCGCCAAAATTCCAGCGTCAATTTGATTGTTTTACAGTAATAACCAAAAAACTCCTTTTGAGCAACTAGTCTATTTTTTCAAAAACCTGTGTCAAAAACGACAAGCACAGGCTAACCCACATTCACCTCGATAATGGCAGTTTAAACTGAAGTGGAGGTAACTCGAATTATTTTCACAAAATGCTTTTCCAAATGCTGGCAGAGACAGGGTAACTTGAATTACATGTTTACGCACAGCAGACAAACCGCAGCGAACAACCAGACATAGCCAGTGCTGCTGGTACACAAGCAGACATACCCGGTGCTGGTGAAACGCGGATGAACTAAGATGGAAGACAGCAGCTCAAGAATGTTGTTTGTCGACGACGTGAGATCATCAAGTTCATCAAGAACAGACCACAAACAACTCACAATGTCGCCAACCTGCGGCACATCACAATCACCGACACAATAAACTCTTCAGTCATATGTCAACCGATAGACAGCCACATTATACACATCAACATAAAAATTGATACAATACTTTATCTGCTAACACTAGATTTTCCCATCATTCAGCAACGGGTGTCAACCAAAACTAGATCCAAATGCGGCATTACTATTGTATTGAGTGCAAAGTGCCAAAAGCGATTTCAGGCACTTCCGGTCATCACAGTAGCACACTAATGGTTGCATTTAACTGGGAAATTATGACAGAAGTAAAACCATAGTTGAGTAATCAGATGTATCAAGTCAGTAGAACCATAATATCCAACAAACAAGGCATCTACAGAGCAACCGTAGCTATGCAACATGGCTGAAAAAAAAAACAATACAGTGGAATATGGCTTCACACTTAAGTGGGCATCATCATAATGCAAAGTATTAAGCTGACACCATATAAAGATATCTATCTTTTACACCAATATCAAATTTATGCATTTTTGATCCTTGGCTGCTTGACAGTCACTCTGTGGTTATTACACTGTTCATGTCCACAGCCATAAGCATAAAGCATCAGTCTAGTATACGAGCCCATCCATCCATGGCACATACTCGAACCCACTCAGCAGGTGGCAGCACTTACAAAGTCAGCACAAGTCACCGACGAAGTGTACAAGGTCTGAATACACTTTATTCCAAACATGAACTTGTGCAAATAACTGATGCGGCTGAGTTTTTCACAGGCCAACTGGCCAATCAAGTCAAATCACTGAAGGACGCACGTCAACACACCTGACCAAATCAATGCCAGTGCAGTATCAAATATCATGCAGTGCCAAATAACTCTCATCTGTGCTATTGCACGTGTGCGATCTCACAGAAGTCTCATGCGCAGGAGTTTATTTATTTATTTAATATTTATTTCTTCGGTTACGGTGATGATTAAGGTTAGGGTTTTAGGGTTAGGGTTTAATAATTCGCGCAAATCTCGCACTGTGAGTTATTTGGCAATGCGACATATATGGCATGACGCCGGTCACACCTGGTGAGGCAGAGAGTTGACAAGAGCATCGACAACGGGCACAAGTGCGACGGCAGCGACAGAGCGGACGTCATCGGAATGATCAGTGAGGCTCTGTATCATTACAGGCAGCAGTGTGTCCAGGATAGACATCGCAATGTCCTAGCAACACGGCGCATACTCAACAACAACCATCCTATCACCCAATCACAGCACTGAAACAACTGCATGCAATCTAGTGCATGTCTTTCCTTCAGAGCTCTGATTCAGCTAACAAACAGACAATGGCATGTAAAACAAGAAGCATTTGAAAAATGTTGGGCCCATTCACCACTGCGAGCCGCCTCACGCCCACTCACCAGATGTCGCTAGCGGTACTGTCGCACGCCGCCTGCGCATCGATGTCCACGACATCGACAACGATGACAACGTGTGACAGAGGGGACTGCTATGGCCCCATGGAATGGGCCCAACAAGAGAGTCTAGCACTGGCTAGCATGGCGCGAGATGATTCAACCGCAAGCAGCTGGCGCCCGCAGCAGCACGGTGGCCAATGCGTGGTAAAGTGGGATCGAAATTTGAAACCTAAATTAGCTATAATGCGCCAATGCACTTCCATCACAGACAGATGGACAGACGGACTGGCATCATGGCATAAGCGCAAGATGTATATATTACATCTCGCGCTAAAAATTGCATCATACACACAGAAATTCCAGAGGTAAGCTTTTGACGGACTTGACTGACCTGAGGAAAAACCATAGAAAACAAATGAATTCATTAGTTTGCACAATATACACTGAGCTAATAGTCTATAATGAAAGCAAAAACAAAAACATAGCCAATGCAGTGCAGTGGAGTGCTAGAAACAGATATGCCTAGCCAGTTCCTATAGCGCTAAACTTTTCCATAAAAGAGAATGGAAGCAACTGTTACCAAACTAGCTATGAACTTGTACAGATCTGTGCTCAACGGCTGTCAATTAGACTTGCGGCTGTTTCACATCTCCGCCGACAGCAGCAAATTATATCTCCCATCAATTTTTGACCAAGTTTTATGTTTTCTCACCGCAGATTAATCTAACAAATGCACTTAAGGTTCGTTTTCAATGACCTACCAGAAACTAAAAGGGCATTGCTATTAATTGTTTATATTTTCATGCCATGCCCCCTACTTTCCTTATATAGAATAATTCATGTGACCTGGTATACCAGCAACCTACCAGAGTCTGATTGCGGTAGCTTGGTATACCGGTCACATGACTACTATGTTTACATACCAAATACCTACCAGCCACGCCCTGATAGGTTTCAAAAACACAATGTTGAAGTTTGATATCAAAATGATATGGTCTGTAATGTCTCAAGACATACACGTCGAGCGGCAAGGATGTACTTCAATCCAAGTAGGCCGCCATGTCGCACTTCCCATTCTGGACGAGTGACAAACTGAACAATGCGCCGTGCAATGTCGTAAACCGTCTCAGCATCCAAGTGGATGGTCGTGACACCCAGAACTTGCGCACACGTTTCACGCACAGGTGCCACCACCTACACATATCACAAATACCTAATTATAATCATACAAAAGGCGTCTATCACTTTACGTAAGAACAGAACTTTAAAATTACTATTAGCTATGTAACCCGTAATAGCAATTCCGATGCACTCAAACAATGTCGACAACTCAATCGCTGCTGTCATCTATGAAGTGGTGAACAAAAAGCATAATTGTCATTATTTTGCAGTTATGGTATAGTGCGGTAGATTAAGTTGACTACTGTCATCTTTTGAGCACACTATAAATAATCTGTATCTTATCTTACTACATTAAAACAGCAGACGGCAAAACATAAAAGGCATCTTTTCAAATTGCTACTTTCAGCAGAAAGCAATGAAACAAAAAATGTTCTTACAACTTCAATATGACTATGAAAATATAACATTCAGATAATAACAAAAAAATTTATCAAGGTTGATTGATAAAAATTTGTTGGCAAATTTAATAGTATAAATTATGTTATATCAAGCTGTTAGGATTATAATATATCACACCTATGATTTTTTAAAAGTCAACTGTTTAAAAAGGCTGAGATAGTGCAAGAATAGTATGGTATTTATTTCACGAATGCTTGTCAGATGTACTATCAGTTTTTGTTTTACATTAATATCACAAAAAATAAGTCACTGCAGCTCGATACTGAACAGAACAACCTCATCGGACACGAAATCTCCAAACCGATCAAGAGCCAAAACACAAAGAAGTCTAACAGACAGGTCCTCTAGCCAGCACTGATTAGCCGTCTCCATCTACAACATTAATAATTCACTGTCAGTGGTAATCAACTGATAAAAGCATTTTAATTTAAAACAAATCTTGAAAACATAATGCGATACTTTGCAATAAGTTAAAAGAAAAAAAACCATTTGATATGAACAATACAAATAAGCACACAGCTCACATGTTAACAACTTTGAAACAGAAGTTCAAAATAATACAATTATTTTTCTTATAACATTTGACCACTTTCCTCTTACCAGTTGTGTCGGAATTTCAGAAGACTTGCCAGCTCCAGTCCCATGCAGCTTGACAATGTGCCTCAATGCCGTCAGCGACCCATGTCGCCGCTCCCACTTGCAGTGAAATATATCGGACATCAGCACTTCACAGAAAGACTCAAATGGCCACTCATTTGCCTACGGAAATAATAAACGTCACAATCACATGATGTATTAATTACACTATGTGCCACTAAGTGATTCTTTCATGCGCCACACTGTAGCAAATTTGCACCGACCCTGAAGTTCAACTCACTTTCAAACTCAATACTTATGGCTATGTCACACTAAGTACAAAGCCAGTTCAATGTCATTTCAAAGTCTACATAGCACATAAATGCAAACAATCTAATGCACTATGTATGCTTATCGAGTCGACTGAGAAAATGTTTTTAAAATCAAGCAGGACACTGTCAAAAAGCTTGTCCTATCATGAAGAGTGGATCATAGCAAGTTACAGGCTATCACAACAGCTACGGCTCCGACCTCATGGCCAAACACCACCGAGTGACGTGGTACAAAGAGCTGGCATATTGCAGATGCTGCTGATGGCCAACGGCAGAGACTGGGATTAGAGTTAGAACTGATCTTGGTACTGATTCTGAACCACATCCGATCCACTGTAGATCCAATCAGTGCCGGTCTCTTTGTAGACCAGCACTGGTCTAACAGTACTGGTATAAGTAATTAGTTTTGGCGGCGTGTCTTTGAATTGCTGAATTTGACCACTACCTAGATGCACCAGTGCTTGTGCTGTCAGTCACACTACTGCAGCATTGTATTACCAACTAGTTGTCATCATTTACTGCAGGAAACATGGCACATTCCATCACTATTCATCACTACTGAACCTGAGACTGACTTGGCCGGTCTGGGCAACATAAAATAACTGAATCAGTCTGGTCCATATTTTGCATATCATTCCAACTCTAACTGGGCCGCCGCAGCACTTACATAAATTACAGCATTCACTACTACATGATTACACCCATGCGAGCAGTTGTTCTTATCACCAAATCTAGGACCTCTGTGAGACTTTTGCCAGTAACCTACATATCCCCAGAGGTAGCCAACTGTACATAAACTGAAAAGTAATGAGAAGAGTGTAAAAAGTTAATGAAACAAAATACAAACCACTTACTACTGTAAACAGCATCAATACTTCGTTCGTTCGTTCCATCAGAGGTGGCTAGGCTGTTGGCATTCTTGCGACGTGCCTCCAGCCACCGGCGGGTTTCTCTGGCAAGGTGCCAATGATGCGGCCCTCCTATAGGACCGCTGGCACCTTCCATCTGTTATCCACGCCGGCAGCTCTCACCACACCCAGACACCCCCAATCCAGGTGTGATGGCCTGTCACATTTTAAGAGAACACAGGCGAGCCCTCTGTACTTGCCAGAGAATTTAATCTCATGGCATGCAGACAGAAATCTGACTTGACATGCTAGCAGAGCATCAATACTTACAGTGAACATACAATGACTTATCTCATCCACACTGCACGACAATTCCGGCACGTTTTCAACAAGTACCTTCTCAGCGCCAGGCTGCTCAACAACAACACTTGTTGTCCGACGCATCTTGTGCACCGGAGCCTCCACGTTACTTGATTCCCTACGTCAATTTTATTTACGACAATTAATCACAGCATATACCTTCAAATTATCACTAAACTCATCTACTAAACAAGCAAAAAAATTATTCAGCTAGATAATAGAAAAGAAACTCATTAATAAAAACAAAATATTATCTTGTTTTGTAAGACATAATACTAATCAGTGTCCATCTTCACATCTGCAGTGACAGCAACACGAGTATTATGTCACTGAAACTTACTAATGCCTAATTTTGCACATAACAGTTGCAAATACACTGTGAACCGCACAATCACAAACAACACCAACAGGCAACAATCACAAATGGTATTTCAGAATGTGTAAAATCATTGAAAATTTTAATAAATTTATTACAGCAACACCATCTGTTCAGCTTAAATCTTTGCAACAATTCTTACAATTAAACAAAACAAAAAACACGAGTAATTCGTGTCGCATTTTTAAAATTAGTTTGTTTTATAGGACGACTGTACTATAGTAAGGTTCTGCTTTGATTTTACTTCTTTAATTTCTTTTTACAGCTGATCTTTGTTTGTACCCTGTGTATGATTTTATAATAAATAAATAACAGATTCAGGTGCCTGTGGTACAACATCAACATACAATCTGACAACATTACTGTAAATTACACAAATAGTTAAAACACGACACTCACTCATGCTTGACGGTGGCTAGCTGGCTCATTTTGCGTTTTGGTTGAGTGCATGCCTGAATGGTCTTACTTGAAGGATCATTCATCATCAGCTGACATTTCTCAATCCCTCGCATTACATCCTAACAATAACATGCAGCAGTGTTCAACTTATAAACACACATACACATGCTAATGCCCAAATTCTGTCACGTCCATCATGCTGCATATCATAACTACTTGAAACCAGGTTCTTTTGCCCGCTCGGCAAACTTGCCGGAAAAGCTATATATTTTACCGATGTTTTTTCTTTATTTAGTTATTTTTTTAGTGGTCGCCCCCGGAGTCCCGCTGGCGCAGAAGCCAATGGACCGATCTTCACCAAAATTTCAGGATTGGTAGACAGGTGAAAGGGCTTGATAACACCATTGAGCTTTTTTTGATTTTTCAAGGAACGTTGCCATGGCAACCAATTAAAACTCGAAAAATCGGCGTTTGTCCCGGACCAATCTACTTTGTTGCGCTGCCATTCGGAAACGGATTGCAATATCACAATTCCGATTTCGAACGGTTCACCACAATGAATTTCTCTACATTGTGTACAATTTTGGTGACATTCGGTCCAGAAACCCCAG
>Ga0209782_1001540_pt1 | contig 12141 bp, 9 predicted proteins | sample WorMetmaBAHAMAS1_FD_187390 | JGI IMG/M metagenome (GOLD analysis project Ga0209782, IMG submission 187390) | Marine gutless worms symbiont microbial communities from Max Planck institute for Marine Microbiology, Germany - Inanidrilus... | ecosystem: Host-associated > Annelida > Digestive system >... | reverse complement strand
GGCCTATATGATCTAATAAGATCCGGCCAAAAACACCGAAAACGGAGTCGGTCTACGATGGTGATTCACTCCTCTACACATAATTACGTGTAGGATGTTCATAAATGGTTGCTGTGGTTATCCTAAGGGTTGATTATGTGTCACTGTATGTGTGTGCGACTCTACTGAACTGTTTATCTGTTTTTCGGTGCAAAAGTTTCCACACGGGACAGCTACTTTAAACTAAATAAGGGTCTGAATCTGCAACAAAACAGGCCTCCCATGAGACGGTGTCGGGTGATGACTGTCTCATACTTATTTACAGTTTCAAGTTCAGATCTGCTTTTTAGGCACGATCTGCAGTTGAATCAGTTGTCGAGCTCTTGTTCAGAGATGCCATCCTGTGACCTAACCACAAGCATTAAAACACTGAAGGGAACAACTGATGCCAATAATCAATAACTGGACCTTGTCTTTTCATATCCATTAAAGGACTTTTGAGGCAAGGGATGCAGCAACATTTACAATGATGCCAGTACCCAATTAGTCCATTTTCAGATAACAGTAAATCATATGTGGTATGCATTATACATACGAGGACAGTATTCATACCTGCCGTACACATAAAATATAACGAATAATAATTACTGAGCAAATATTAAATGTTTAACCAATCAGGACTACAGTCATTGACTCATCGGGCAACTTTACAATTTTCTTTAGCAAAAGTTCACAATAAAATCTTGGTATGTAGACCTCATACAAAATATTCATGACAGCACATATAGACAGCATACGAGGAATCTGTGTGACGCTAGATGTACTCACATGACTGATTTCTTAAGTGTTTACAACTATTACACCCTCCACCTCCATTAGCATTCATATTGTATGTTATTCTGTCGTTCTGATTGTATTGTGGAACATAAACCTTCTCTTCTCTCTCTATTAATACCAGGGACACAAGCAGTTGCAAACTGTGGCTACAGTGTGTGCCAATAAAAAACAATCCCCTAGAAAAAAATTATGTATTTCAGTGAAGATAGCATGGATTTGGACCAAACAAAATTTGTACGTGAGTATTCACACAACATATCATGCAAATTTTATAGAAAATAACTTATGGTTCAACAGATATAGCAGTGTAAACTTTAAATTTCAATTTTTCAAGTGAACATGCAGTTAAATGTTGAATATTTACAAATAACAAATCAAATTTTGCATAGCTTTTCACCAACAGTTCAAACGTTTCATAAATAAATGTCAGTTGCTTATAGCTCACTCAGTACATTCAAACAGTTTTCAGATACATCCACCAGCTGCAGTAGCACACTGCAAAATGATATGATTGCAATAATATCATTGCACCCCATACACGATAATCGACTGGCATATCGATCTGGTTAATTTTTTTTCTGTTATTTTTACACGAAAATCTCAGTTTAATTACTTGTTCACTTAGAAAAAAGTACCTTTGAATTCAAATATATGTAATTTTTAAATAAAAACAAATATTGTAACGAAATTTGCTGCATACATGGCCTAAATCTTCCTCTGAAAATTTAGTGACAAAATCTGTTATAATTACAAAGATAAATGAATTTTCCTAAGGGTTGTGTTTTATTGGTGCACCCTGTATATCTTAATCAATCAGTTGTACGAATCTGCCCAGCACAATGTGTTTTGTTTATGTTCAAACATTCAATGCACTTAACTGAATAACTGAACACACTATGGTAGCGACCTTGCTTAGACTGTCAACAGTCAGCAAGAACAATTTTCACATAATCAAACACAACAATACAACTCTCACGCAAAAGGCACAATATCAACTACAAGTATTATGTACAACGCAATACTAATATTACACTTGGTGTTTGTTTTAGCTCAGTGGTACCCAACCTGTATACCTGTTGTATGTCATAGGCCGACGGGATTTTGCATCAACACAATGCTGTTCTTTTGGCCAGGCTATGCAATAATACAACTTCTTTACCTAAATTTGCCAAAAGATCAATATTTCAACAGTTTGAGTCTGTGAATCTGTGATCCCAATTGCCCCCATCACATAGAAATTCCCCAACGGGAATTCCTCCCGGTTGAGAACCCCTGTTTTAGCTGCTAACTTTCTGTCAGCCAGTTCTTATAATTCTTACCAAGGTTCCTTATGAAAATGTTTTGAGACAGCTAAAGTAGGACTTCCTGAAGCCATTACTGTCACCTAATCAATGGTGCCAAAGTAGTGAATGGGCAGCATCAACAGAAATGGTGAACAGTGTAACAGACACAAACATAGACCACACAAAATACAAAAATATATGCCATTTTCAACAATAACAGCAACATCAAGCAATGCAGTTATTTTAATGAAAAATACATATGTAAAGAAAATGAAAAACTAAACAAAAATTTAATAATTTGAGCCATGTTCAGATATCCACTTAATAACAATTACAAAAGTATAAAGTTGCTGAACTCATCGTATACATTTAAATGCTAAATATTTGTTACATTCATGCAAAGTAACGGCTGCAGCTTAGTCATAGTTAATCACCGCAACAGAAATACTGCTGGTGTGAGTGATGGCATACAAATATACCCGTAATGTTACATTAATTAAAGCTGCAGTAGCCAGCTTTGCAAAATACACAAGTTTACAGTATAGTATGCACTTGGTGCAGCTTTCAGGTTTTATAGCACCTGCGTATATTATAATTGTCGTAACATGCGAAGCTATGCCAGTATGGTACATGCCAATTCCATGTGTCTGACTGTCTGCCACAATTTGGTGTTCTACTGAAAAGGCTAAATGTAGGACCATGTGAACAACACCACTCACCGTGCACATGTGCAAACAACCAACAATCACTATTGAGTATGGTGGACACGGCCAAGTACTGTCAATGGTCAATAATGACCGTCACTGTTGATCACACTCAGCATCCAGCTTTGTGTACAGTTTGATGGACGTCGCATTGTCTATCGGCATTAGTGGATACTTGTTCCGGGTTGGTTGGGGTTTAATGGCACTTTTAACACAATTTAGGTCATATTGTGCCTTTACGGTAAAGACTATATTGTAAATATTATAGATTTAATAGAAATTAATTCTTGGAGTAAGGAATGATACTTGTTCCATTTGACTAAACATCCATTTTATGTTAGTACAAATTTAATTACCCTGCATCCAGAACAATAAGGGCGAGCTGGTATCAGAATAAAAACATTGACTCACTCCCTCTCTTTGTGGGTAATATCCAGTATATGTTACTCTCACTTAACTTGCAATATATTTTAATATCAAACACTACATAATTGATGCATCCAGCAGCTTCAAAATTCAGTAACAGTATTCAACTGATGTTATGAAACGAGACACAGTTGCAAAAGTACTAGTGGTAAATACGCGACAGAGAATGTGGTCAAAATATCAATCAATAAGAAATCTCAAAACACATTCGCTGAGAAATACACGACAAGCTCATTCTATGCTATTTATGCAGATGATGCATATAACACAAACAATGCAGGTGTTACAAAAATACACAAAAACTTTCAAGCAATGCTTATCATTTCAAGCTTATCTGTTGTACAAGGTTCTGTAACAGACTGCAATAAAAAAAACTCCAGTAGCAACAAAACTGAACATCTGTACAAGGTGTGCATTGGTTATGCACTACAAAGCAGCCATAAATAGTCTAGCAACTGGCAACGACAACTAGGAAAATGTGCAATCATATCGACATGCAGACCCATGCCTCATCCATCTTAACTGAGTTAACTCTCTCTCACCTTTTGACCTCAAAGGGTCAATGTATGCCTTATACCTGCCATAGACTACTACATGTACTTCTCTACTGACTTTTGTGTTGATAGCTCAAGCCAGTTTCCTTTTAGAGTGTGGACCAACAGATAGACAAACAGACAAACAGATTGAACAGATCACCCTATCCATGCCTTGGCTACTGCCAGAGTGGATAATTACACAAGTTGCACCAACAGTTATTCTACATAATAACACTGCATGAACTAAATTCAGTTTTTCTGAGGTGTACAAGCCATCGGTTTATAAAAGCAATGAACAGATGCTAGTCATCACATTTATATCAATCAGTGGCCTGTTTTAAGTTTAAAGCTAGCTTCTGTCCTTAGAATTTGCAGACATAATTTGGATATTTGCTATGTTAAAGCACCGGCTTTTCAACTAACAGAGACTAAAGTCAGTTTTGTTTTCGATAAAATTTTTGCAGTAATGATTTTTCACACAAGGCACCGCTATTCAGTTACGGATCGATTGAACTCGAAAAGTTTAGTACGGGTCGAGCAAGGTATCTATGGCAACCAGGCACCTTGGCAGACTATGTAAATAAACAAAATGACTTTGACTGAAGAGGACAGGATTTTGATAAAAAAAAATTTGTACTTGTTAAAAGGTTATGGTGCTAAAAGACTAATAAAGGAATTTCCTACAAAGAGTTGGAAACAGAGAACGTTTAATTACTTCTTGAAGAAATTGAGAGATACTAGTTCTGCGGAGCTTCGAGCCGGTAGCAGTCGGCCAAGAACAGAATGTACCGACGAGAACATTGATGTTGTCGACGAGCTTGTCTTGAGCCAAGAAGATGCACCATAGTCACACCACATGATTCGACAAATTGCCATGGAAACCGGGATACATCGCTCGTCGGTATTCCGGATTATCGGATTATCCGACAAGAAGTGCGTTAAAAAACGCCGAGCACAGACATTGACCACAGCCAACTGCATCTCACGACTCGCTCGAGCCAAACAGTTCCTGAGAAAGTTTCCGCAGAGCGCAGTCGACTTCATTTTCTTCTCGGACGAGAATTTTTTTTTGCTGCACCTGTCAACCTACAAAATGACTGCGTCTACGCAGCTGAGGGAGTCAAGAAACGCAACATTCCTGCCAAGAGGCTCCTTCGTATGCGACCAATGTTCAGTAAGAAGCTGATGGTGTAAGTTGCAATATCGAAGCTTGGTTGCACTGAACTGATTTTCGTGGAGCCTGGCGTGAAAGTGGATGACACTTACTACCGTGATGTGCTACTGTCCCAGTCCATGCTTCCTGTTATCCGTCAGCTGGCGGGAGACATGTACGTGTTCCAGCAGGACAGTGTGCTGGCCCACAGAGCCCAATCAACAGTCGAGTTCCTGCATAATGAAATGCCAGATTTCATTCCAATGGACTTGTGGCCGCCGTGTATCCCTGACTTGAATCCTGTGGATTATAAGATCTGGGGTTGCGCGCAGGAGCGAGTTTAAAAGAAGCCAATTAATGACCTGACTGAACTAAATCAGAGACTTATTAAGGTCTGGGCCGATTTGGAACAGACCATTGTGGACGAGGCCACTGAGCAATGGAGAAAACGCCTTAAAGCTTGCATCAAAGCAAACGGACACATTTTGAACAGTTGCTCTAACTTTTTAACTTTTTTGTGGTTATACTAGCGCAGTTTTCTTTGAACATTGTGTCAATTTCAGATAATGCTTTTTGCGTGAAACACTTCTCACCACTCTGGATACATCTCAGAGTGAATCTTGTTTGCATTAAGTCTTTTTGCCAACAAGACAACGAATAACTGCATGCTGTTCATTATGGAGCGCATTCGGCGGTGACGCCGCCTTTTTATTGCCTATAAATGATATCATAGTGACATCATCATAATAAAACGCACAGCTTTTATTCATAATGAAATTCCCTACAAAACGTATATTTCAGATTTTTTTGTATTTGGAAAATAACAGAATTTATGCCGACCTGCCTTTGGGGTGGTTTTTTTGAGACACAGTGTAGTTTGGTTCCAATATTTAACTGTTCTTGAGATACAGGGTTGTCTTGATGTTTACAGTAGCAGCTGTTTCAAAATCTTGCATCACATACAGCATAATGCTGGACCACCAATGAAAACTACATGGTGTTCCATATTAGATCACCAAATTTCTGTTGACTGAAAATTATAAGTAACTGTAAGTTTTTGCTGGTTTGGTTTGAAAATGTTTATTGACACTCCCTTTTAGGGATTTTCGGTGGATTTTATCCGGTAAATGGGTAGCAACACAACGTGACTCCAAAGGCACATCCTTGTGAGAAAACATCATATGTCATACTGATTATCAAAATTGGTACACCAGTCTGGAATCGGCTAGTACCTAAGAAACCAATAAAAAACACTAAACATATAGCCCACCGGGCAAGTTTGCCCGGTGGGCTAAATAAATTAAAATATGTGACATGTCACATGTTCACCCAGGTCACCCACTTGTTGCAGCACCGAGCGAATAGCATGTTTGGTCATATCTGTGATATAGTTTTATATTCTGAGTTTCACTTAAATTTCATTGAGGAATTTCAAAGTTATTATGGGTAAAAACAGGATCATTCTTATTACTCTGGCTATTTACTTTTATGACTGCTGTAATATTATAAAAGTTATTAATAAAGTATATTTGCTACCTTTGTTTTAACAGATGTTGCAATGTGAGCCTGGGTTGGTAGCCAGTTTTCTTTCACCATGTTCTGGAAAGTAACTATTCGTAAAAAAATATTGGCTTTTACATTTAGATACCTTCTTATCATTAATGGCAAGGCATTGAAGGGAACATCACGTCATAAGACCATGCAGTGCACCCATAATGGTGTTTGATTCCATAAAAAATGCAAAAAAAACGTGTACAAATCAACCCAAAAGATTGACCAGTGTAAAAATAACAATACTGGCAGTATGCCCTATGGACAGTGAAATCAGTGTTAACAATATCATAAAACAAACTGACGAAGCCGTTTAGGCTTTAGCGGTGGCCACACCAGTCAGCAGGCACTAATCAAACTGTTATCGAGCATAATTTCTGTACAGCACACGCTGACAAACGAACTAAAAATAAGACTATTTCAATGATAGAAAATATCAGCATGCATTGCATGTACCGGTGGCACGAGAGACTGAACGACCGATTAACAAAGGACTACACTTCCCGCCATCGCTGCCGCCGTGGCAGCTGGTGCGTCATCGAGGCAAGTCTCCGCAGTCGGCTGACTTCCAGTGCTCGGTCCACTCTCACTAATCTCCTGTGCACTGTACTTTGTGTTGTCAAACTGACGCAGGTGAATCTGCACACGTCCATCGCACATTCACCGTTGTATGGTCAGTCGTTAATTGATTGTTTAACGTCCTAGGTCGGATTGCACCATCCATACTAACTTAAGTAGTCCTTAAATCTCCAATTAACTCTGACTTAAGTAGAGATTAGTATAAACGCGTTGCACCATCGCTATTTAACTGCTAATTAAATGGATAAATAATTGGCGATTTAATGACTACTTAAAGTTAAGTGGCCATTAGCTAAGTGACGATTTAAGTGAGGTTGGTGCAACCCGCCCCCTACTCGACATTACATAGGTCATTACGGAGATGCTCTTGCCAGCTAATTTCTTGGCTCGTCCAGATGACTACTTGGATGAACTGCAAGAATGAATGCGTCAGGCTCATCACCTCACCTGACAGCATCTCGATCAAGCAGCAGAAAGCAAGAACCTAGTAGTGAGAAAACCACAATTAATACAATCAATCTCGGCTAACACAGAATCTACTACAACAAAATCAACGAAATACAGATCGTCAAACACGAAAATACTAGAACAAAAAATAAACCTAAACAATAAAACTACCCGAGTTTAGTCGTCTCTTATGACATCCGGCCTGGAAATGGAGTGGGCCTATTCTCAAAGAAACTAGAATACCTAGCAGTATATGATCGCGCCTCTATGGGTGACTACCATGGATGTGTGTTCCGCGTATTGGCAGTTTTCCGTCAGCTCTCAACACATGGTAAGTTTGACCCAGAATCCTTATATGAGCCTATTTAATATAAAACTTTGCACCCATATTTGGTCAACAAATATCAATTTTAGACCCCCCCCCCACTTACATTGGACTTTTTGGTCCATCTTGGTCTTAACTTTCACCCTATGGGTAAATATGGGGGAGGGGATGGCGGAGGGGGTCGATTGGGCCTCCAACATTTTTTTGTCACGGAAAGAAGCGTGACTACTTAAGTTGCGCCTTGCAGCGTGCGAGAGGCGCGACTAAAATTAAGGAGAGATAAATAAACAATAACTAAGAGAAAAAGGGAGTAAGTTGCAAGAAAAAGGAGGCAAATCATTAGGTAAGCAAACACAAATAATCTATATAGCGCCAAAATCTACAATGTTTCTAGGGTGCTCTAGATACCGGCACTGGCATGAGGTGTGTAATCTGATGTGATTACATTGATGCAACCACTGAGGTAGTTGAGATCTGTGTCTCTAGATGCTCACTGAGTGTAGTTGGTTCCAATATTTAACTGTTCTTGAGATACAGGGTTACAGAGATGCAGTCCTTGGTATTTGTACTTGGGCTGCACCCAAAGCCACAAATCTAATGATGCAATTTAACTCGGTTATCGGCTGTCCCACACACTGTACAGCGTGGCAGTGAATGCAGACCACAATCCAGGTGCATGCAGAGTGTTGTACTCTGCAGTAGGTCCTCATGTTTGTAGCTCACTGTATCCCTGTAGTTTGCCCGTCACTTTAGCTTCCAATAATGTGAATCCCCAAAAACTTTCATCCCACCTCTGCAGGGACCCAGCAGGCCCCACATGATGATTACATCACCCGACCTTTACAAAAAAGTCCTTAAAAATGATTGCATTATAGCGTTCAATTCTAACAAACTTTTCTTTTTTTATGAGAAGCGTCACTGACAGGCGGTTTACAAACATTACAAAAGATGACAAAAATGCTTTTATCAGGGTTCCCACTCTTTTAGAAAAACTCTAGGAGTTTTCCAGTCCAATTTTAGAATTTTCCAGGCGCTTTCGGTCATAGTTCGCAGCTGACATGTATAAAATACGAGACATTCATCATTGATGTTCACCATTCAAAACCAGTGTAAATCAACTTATCACACATAAAATTCCAGGAGTTTTCCAGGTTTTTCAAGTGAGTGAAAACCCTGTTTATTTCTCTTGCAATAATCTAGCATCAAATAAAGGAAGTAACTGTAAATAAACATGAGAAGCTGAATGTGCATATTACAGCAAAAAGCAAATACTGAAACTAGCTGAAGTTATTTTTGCAAAACTCTCATAGATTCCGAAGGGCTGTGAACGATGTCTGCACAACATACCTGTATATAGAGATTGACTTCGGTTGATCGACTGAGGTACGGGAAGTTGCCGCCAGTTTTGAGGTGGGCACGACGGGCATTCGGGTAGGTCTTGAACAGTGCACCTTTGCAACTTGGCGACAGTGCACTGTCGTCATTCACCTGTGACAGGTGTCAGGCAGGTGAATCATACGTTCACTGTTTTATCATCATCATCATCATCATCATCATCGTGTGGCTTATCCTTGAATGAACGCTGCTGTTTCCATGAGTGACCTCCATGCACGACGCTTGCTCACGGTAAATACTTCAGCTGAGATGTCCCCGTAGCTCGCCGGGCAAACGCAGGCAAGTTTCGTGGCCAAAAACCTAAAGAATAGACTGAAATCACCATCGGGGCACCCCAACATGCCCAGCAGGTAGACTTAGACTTTTAGTGGTGGCCTACACTGTTGTACAGTCACTGTGCAGCTGTGTGTCACGGCTTGTAAGATGCACAGACACTAGTTTCTTTGCAGCACGAGTCAAAATTGCAACATTTGTCGCATTTCGACATCAACTGAAAATGTACTTGTTTCAATCTGAATATGGACACCGGGAAACAGACTTAACTGATTTGCTATGTGATACACCTTCAGATTTCTAGTAGAGGGTGCAATATAAATGTCTCGTTGTAGGTCTAGCTGAAAATCACAAATTCAAAGAACTCATGGAAATCACAAATTCTATCATTTACTACAAATGTGACTGTTTGACATGCTCTACCAGGATTTGTTCATATTTAGCACATCTATTTGTGTAAAATGTCATGAATCCTTGGTGATAAATATTATACTTGGCTCTAAAATAGTCTGACTAAGTGTCATCGAGTGCATCCTGGTTAGCATCCTTCAGCATCAAAACAGGTGCAATGTAAGTAAGTAAATTAAAAAGTAAAAATTCTAGTGTAATGTAAAAATTCATTCAATGGTCATGCTTAATGCAGCAAAAGTTTCTCAAAGTTCAAGAAAACTAAAAAAACTTTTTGTAATTCATCACCGATACAAACACACAATAGACGTGTAAAATTATGGTTTCAAAAATCTCAGCCATTAGCGAAAAAAAATTCAGAAAACGTCAGGCAGGGGGTTTTGGACTCACACTGTAGGTGGGGGACTGGTGAGGCTGCACCACTTGGCACCCCCCCCAAGTGCCACCAACAAATCCATCTGATCATACTCGTACGAGTCAAGAGGAGTTCTCCAAATGCAGGAAAGAACACAAAATGAACCTATGCCACTCACGTCGATGACTGTAATTGGCAAGAGAGAAACAAGGTGCGTAGCAACGGACGACGATCGACAGTTTAACGTCAGACGTGACGAAAGTTCACGCTGGCTAAGGCTGTCTAACTGTCAACAGTAAACACAACAAAGACCCGTCACTAGTAATACACTGCACAGTTCAGTCTTGTATCCGAGTAACCTGCTACTGTAAGTTTTTTCACGGACCTAAACTGGCCTACATGGCTTCGTGCACTACAGTACATTTGTTGATATAATACTGCAGATAATACACATTTACAAACTTGTGGCATGGAGATATGTACGTAACACTATTGATGATAGCCAGCTAAGACAAACTGAACTGTATATTGGCTATAGAATGTTTGTTGTTGCTGTTGTTGTTTAACGGGGTGGCACTGCGGCAAAACGGTAAAGGATCGGACTTGTGATCAACAAGTTGCGGGTTTGATCCCTGGTTGGAGTGCAACTGCATAATGACTCTGGGCAAGTTGCTCACACCAACTTACCTCGACGCCAACAGTCTTCGTTACTACATGGAGTCATTAAACTGGGTACCTCATCTGTTATAAACATTTTCAAACTGTGAGTTAATGAGTTAATTATACGACAATTCAGTATGCAAGTTAACAGTTTTACATATGCCTATTCACAGTCACAGTCTGTGTAAATCCACTTACGTTTTCTCCAATATGTGTGTGAAACCGAGGTCAAAATGGCAGACTGTGTAAATGCCGAAAGTTACAAAAGTCCCAAACTATCGTCTGAGTGTCTAAATACAGAAATCAGTGTCGACTTACTTACACAATCTACCATAAAATCAATGGCATCGGACATCTCTGCATCATGGCTGCCATTCTCAAAGTTGCCCATCACCATTCGCTTCAGAACAAGAGCTGGCAGCAGCCAGTACCTGCAGATAACACAACAAACAAATGATGGAAGTTTTAATTAACTCTAACAGTAATTAACTACAATTTTTTTAAAAACAAATGTTACAAAACAATAAAAAATAGCAATTTTTGTTAATTTAGTGTTCCATTTAAAAACAACTAATGTATGTGGATGCCTGCTGTTATATTTCAGTTGCTATCAAACTTTTGTCAGTCTTAATACTTAATAAATATTAAAAACCATAAAAATGCCAACATATCTATATGATTCTAACATCTATGAAATCGCACAGTAGGCCTAGTACAATATTCTGTCAAGTGTCACATTCAAATATGAATGCCTAAAGTTGAATATCAGTATAAGGGTAAAAACTCAAGTGTTGACATTTTAACTGTGGGTCTCATTATTTGTATCACACAACTTTACACACAACTTCCCTCTCACAAAATGGGAGACATCATTATTTGTAAGCACAGGGACTATCTGTCCAGATTTATTCTACCCCTTTGTACTCCATCCTCCACAGCTGCATGTACGTGTGCTGTACATCAACATACATTAGAAAACTGATTTACTGGCTACCCAGTTTTTTTTACAATTCTATATACGAAACAATGCCTCTTATCAAAATCTCACCCTATGACCAATCAAGTTCTTAAAATTGGCAAAGCAGACTCTGTCTGGACAGTGGACAAGATTTCACCATGTGCATGTAATGTGTAGCAGGCAAATATACTATAGGACAGTAATTATATATAGTAAATATTCTAAAACATGCACAGTAGACAAACTAGAAACAGCTCAAGGCTGGATTGCAC
>Ga0209782_1001539_pt1 | contig 12151 bp, 11 predicted proteins | sample WorMetmaBAHAMAS1_FD_187390 | JGI IMG/M metagenome (GOLD analysis project Ga0209782, IMG submission 187390) | Marine gutless worms symbiont microbial communities from Max Planck institute for Marine Microbiology, Germany - Inanidrilus... | ecosystem: Host-associated > Annelida > Digestive system... | reverse complement strand
GTCTTCTTGATGACTGAACTCGAGTCTTCAGACCATGACGGAAACGACACGATCGTATCATTCAACACCTGGGTACGCAGACAGCAGACTTTCACGACACACACACACACACAGATCACTGAGATGATACTGTCATCAACACGATGCCTGTCTGTCTGCTCTACTACCACCACACTACTATGTGTGCGCCATCAAACCAGACCCTCACTACATCTTCAAACAATGCGACGAATATGATGCAATAATTTCATTAAGTAAATCATCAAGAAGTCCTCAATCTTCGAGTAAGTAACTGGCAAGTTTTGACAAAGTGAGTACCAGCTTACTGTATTTCTACAGAAAACACTTGATGCAAACAATATTAATAAAAATTAAAGCTGTACCGAATCGGGGGTCTTTACTATTCGGCCGAATACGAATAATTAAGATCGTTATTCGGCCGAATGCGGATAGGATACGAATAGTTGCATTGAACGTCAAAACAATGTCATTGTCGTTCATCACTGTTAACGATAACATCGTTATACTAGATAATTCATTCACATTCAATGTCATAAATTTATTTTAAATGTCTTAAATACATATGTACTTGCAAAGTCATTAAACTCGCTAAAAACTATTTCATTTTCAAAGTTAAGTGAAAATGCACTCAGTTTTGTAAACAAACTGTGACCAAAATAGTTAAGATTCTGTAAGATGTATATGATTGGCCCACATCAAAAACAAGCTCACAGTTTCACATTAAGTTAGCTTTAAGAAAAACCAAGCATTCAGGATTATCAGCCAGTAAACACGTTCACTTGTCATCAGCAACGTCACCAGCGGACTGGCTCACTAGGCACGTCAATGACTATTCATATTCGCTTTACTTTTAGCAGTCTTATTCGGCCGGATACGAATACACTATTCGGCCTACTATTCGGTACAGCACTAATAAGAATCTGTTCGTGCGAAGTGCATCATACTTCAATAAAAAAAACCTGTACAAGTTCAAAGACAACGGAGCTTCAAGACTGATGAAAAAAAATTTTCAACAAAGACCGATTTTAAACCAGAAACCTAGGCAATCAATGTCACGAGTCAGATGAGAACATCGTGAAGTAACCTGAGAACAAGCTGCACTGCCATCATTCTCCCTACATGTGATGCTACATTGCACCAACCCATTTCCCTCTTAAATACATGGTTCCTTCGGTATACCCAACCACCAACCCAGATGGCATCTCGATTGAGTTGGCCATTTTTCCACAATACACACCTATAGACAGACAGACAGACAGAACAAACATGGAAATTGACCAGTACCAACAGGCCGCCTATGCTATATGTGTGACCTTGCGTAAAAACGTGACATCACATTACGACGCTGTACAGACAGACAGACAGACAGTGAGAGAGAGAGAGAGACGTAGAGAGACATAGAGAGAGAGTGAAAGGTAACAAGTTGTGAGAGTGACCTCATTACAGAGGTCAGTGCGTCCACTGCAGCGCGGTGGCACGTATGAACTTGGCACGCCGCGGTAACTCTCCGTGTACTTCTTACAGGACGCAAAGTCTACAGCATCACAAGCTGTCAATCACTGCACTGTCTGCCCAACCAACTCCGTCCCTGATATAGCAATATACTTGCTAACTTGCAACTAACTTGCACAACCAACTAACATGCTGGCGGCTTGTGCAAAAAGTGATAACGGTAACTGTATGTATCATAGCTCTGTCGCCATAAAATTTAACTTATTTGTAGAACAGTCTATTAACAGACGCGGAAGCTGAGATGCTGATGCAGCAGACGATGACATCATCACACGATGTGTTCATCCTCCGACGGCTCAGTAACCAGTCAACACCGTTTTAAACGTTTATTTACAAGAAAACTTTTCACTCAACACCAAAGCGTTCAACGTGTTACAGACAATAACTGTGCTACATAAATCTACTTACTTACTTACTGACGAGAGACTGGCTGGAACGACCATCTCCAGAATGACATGTTTAGTGTCGAGTGGAAGTTGAGACGTCAACTCGCGTCAATCAACTGACTGAGTAGTCAACTGAGGTCAAGTTTAACGACCAACTACGTCATTCCACAGATGCTCTTGGCATCTCGTGATGGCTACATACCGATGTCCATGGCAAACTCTCCAGTGAGTCGGTCCTTGCTGGCGCCGCTGCTGCTGTGACTGCTGCTCATCGCCGCCGCTGCCGCTGTCTCCAATGACGACGTTGCGCTGTCCTCACGCTGACGTATCAGATCCTTCAGACGCTTCTTCAGCTCCGGAGACTTGCTAACAACACACAGACACACACACATGCACACAGACACACACATACAGACATACATAGAGACACGGCTTAGTTGAGCATCGACGTATTGATGTGTAAAATGAGACTGTTGCATAAATGTACAAAAACTGACAACAAACACTGTGATAATCATTTATTTCTTGAAGACAACCAAGACAGACTAACTGAATGTCGTCTGGTGTCATTACATTGCCGCCAATGATTAACTGTGAATTACTAACCACTACGCCGCTGAGCCACGCCGCCGTCCACAGATCTACAGTACAGTAGTTACTGTGAGCAGTAACTCACACAAAGAACGGTTGAATCATGATCATCAGTTCAGCGCTGGAGATGACCGACATCGTGTACAGCTTGATACATCGCAGGAAGTCCGTGTACATCCGATCACTGTTCACCGACTTACGTATCTACACGATAATGCACCGCGTGTCGTGGTAACTCTTCGCAAATATCACACTCAATTTCACACAAAATTCACGGAAAATATATGGAAAATTACAGCCGCTACTGGCTTGTACTTCAAGGTGTTATATAACCTTTAACTAATAAAATGCTTCTTTACTGAGTTTCATAAAACTAAACACACCTGTCATGCTTTCAAGTAACTATAAAAATGACATCTTCTGGTACAGACAAGACGCTCGGTCTTGCTCTATGTAACTTTAAAAAATGGACATCAACTTAAATTATCTCATTGTAATCTTTTTGACTTCTGCACTCAGTAACCCCATTTACACAAAAAAGATAAAATTATTTTAGTTTATACTGAACAGCTTTGATAAATGACCAGAAATAAACTAAACAAGTTCCTGAATTATCAAATCTCACAAGATGCACACACGAAGATCCGAGACTATTTTACAATTGTTTTCATCACAAATTACTGACACTGCATCAAATATGTTACTGACATTGGAGCAAATTTTTTTCAAGTTATTAGACAACGAGTGACTATCTTTCGGCTCGAACCAAGATTACAACTTGATTTCAGATCAAAGTTAACAGGCGATGTTGTTTGTATTATGCCTTGCCATCAGCTGGTGTACTGCACTGTAACTACCGCATCACTACACATACAATCTGTGATGTAAGTCGACTCTAGCTATGCAGTCGTCAGAGACGTCGACCAACCTTGTCAAAGAAAGCAAAGTCGGTGAGAGAGCCGTATTTGCCGGCCTCGGCAAGCGAGATGTCTTTAGGAATGTCTGCCTTGATTCTCTGCACACAACGATGTATTGACACCAGTATCATACAACAGTTGACTGATTGACTGATTACGTCACACTCAACAGAAAACATTTCCCCGCCAAGCTCTTGACTAGATACTGACAGCTAGGTACAATGGAACCAAGCAGTGAAACGATCGACAAGTCTGTGAGCCAACTTTAAAAACATACACAGAATGTTGAACCTGAACAAGTGACAAATTTAAGACAAACAAATACGCAAATGTACAAACATGTGTGTGTGTGTGTGTGTGTGTGTGTGTGTATCGTACACAGCACAGCAGCCACACGATGACAGTTCTGATAATGTTCACCTCGAGACACAAACATCACTGACTCACTGATGATGTCTACTGAACGTCTCAGATACTGACAGCAGCGTGCACACAGAAACATTTGCGACTCAATCTACTTAACTAGCACGGTCAACATCACACAACTCTATGCCCTACATAGAGTATAGTGATACCTTGGCTGGGACGGCTGCAGAGACGGTTGCTGAGAGACGGCGCCGATGAGCAGTCTTGACAGCTGATGATGTCTTATACACACCTGATGACACCTTCTTGACTGACGACGACCCACCCACACCCGCCATAGCTCGACCTGACGACTCTATGCCCTACATAGAGTAACATCCACCCACGCCCATCACAGCTTGCCCTACAGAGCTATGTATGTCCTGCCAAAGCTAAGGCTTTCTAGTTGCAATTGTGGTTGTTACGTGCGGGTGTCAGGTGCAATATGTCGTTAGGAACATGTCATACCTTAGAGACGTCAATCATTTCTACATCAATCACGTGTTGCGCCGACACACACACACACACACACACACACACACTGTTCTGCTGCTGCTGTTGCTGCGTGGTCAATTCCAGTCAACATATCTACTATAGCAGTCCTGCTCTCAACACACGCAGTTAGTGTGGACCGCGTGCAGTCATTCTCAATGTCGACACGTCACACTAACGTCAACGCATTGAATACTTCGCCACCAGTCATCACCCCCTGCACCAAGGACTCATCTAGTCTTGGCATAGTGGTTATGTAGGATGGGATGCAACCAATACCATACAACAGGGGTGTTAGACCGTGCATGACACTGCAGCGTCATAGCATGTATCACGCATTATAAGAAGACAAAACGTTATCAAAGCCAGCAGTAGTACAGAGCGTATTGCAACGTCACAAGAACATACAACGGCTACACGCAACATGCAGCGAGAAGCTAGCAAAGTTCGGCCAGGTGGTTTCTGAGATATGCATGTGGACAGACAAACATGCTCATCACAATACTGTGCAGCCGTGCTGGGGATGCAGTAGTGATGAGATGAGAGAGACCGATGCGGTCGTTCTTGACGCCGCAGCAGCAGCCGCTCCGCCGGCGTCCGGCAGGAATTGTCCAAACTCCGCGAGTAGATCCGGCTGATCCTGGAACAGACGAGCCACGCGGTCATACACCTCCGTCTCTGTCATTGCCGGCACCGACGGCGGGTTACCCTGCACACCAACCAACCAATCACAGGCCGCGATTAATTAGGTCAAGAGGCCAAGGTCATCGTCACAGTGATATAGTCATGGTCAACAGACTTCATTGCAACGAGAAGAAGTAAACACTGCATGCACTGTCCCAGCTGTGACTGTCTCGTTTAATGTTCTGTTGTCATCTAATCTATGCACGTGGACCATTTACGCAGGTATGATCCACAAAGTGACCGACTGAATTCTGGACATGGGTTGTAACATGAATATCACATGCTGATGCATCATACCTTCGGTAACTGCGAGTTAACAACTGTCCCAATTGGCTAGACACCAACCAATCACAGACGAAGATTAATGAGGCCCAGGGCTGGAGGCAAAGGTCATGGTCACCTTGACTAGATATAAAAATTTATTCAATGGCCAATATTCACTTGTGAAAATATCTACCTGTAACCAGCAGAAATTCCTCAGTTGAATACGAAGCGTCGTCAAGACACACGACAATTAACAACGGCACGTCACAGTTTATAGCGCTGTGTCATGATACATAATTACAATTTCACACACATCTGTGACCCTGGCGGAGAGACTGATTTGGACCAAATCTGCACCACATAAACAAGGCAACAAGCTCCAGAAAATATCAAACTTTTGTGAGATGAGTGGGTTACGCGGTAGTGTCAGTGAATGAATGCGGCAAATGTTGACAACTCACATCTTTGAGGTCGCGTTGTACTTTCTGATAGTAGTGAAGTATCTCTAGAAACGACTTGTAGATGTCAGGACGATTCTGATAGCGACTCTGCAACGACGACCGACACCAAGCAACCATCCATGCACTCGACATCACGGCTAGCTAGCTATGACTTCCTACTAGTGTTCCACAGTAACCATAGATCTACGTGTAACCACTACTGAATTATAAGTCACAAAGTCAATCAGAATCACCAACCGCAACGAGCACAAAACTATGAACATCACAGCCGACCCTCACCCTAACTGCAACCCTAACCCTAATCCTAACGATCACCCTAACCCAAACCGAGACATAAATGCACACATTATTCACATGTTCAAGCAGCTCAACTGCTATTGGTTGGTGTGGGTTTTGTTCGTCCACTTTCTCAACATTGACAGAGAGCTAGCTGGGTGCAAGTGCTTAGCACGGCGGATGTGCCTTGTGTCTATTGGACAATGATGACAACGGTCGACTGAGACAGACAGACAGACAGACAGACGGACAGACGGACCTTGATCTTGTTGACATAAATGATGGCATGGTCAAACTCGACGGGCTGAGTGTTGCCGCCGCCGGTCTGAGCCGCGTCAGACGACGTCGTGACGGTGCCGACGCCGCCACGCTGACTGTCACGCGACGGACGAACGTCGTACGATGTCATTGACGACGTCACACGACCAGACTAACAGACACCACACAGATAGTGCACAACAATCACGCACGTGAAAGTGAAAATAAATGGCGCACGCCCCGATACTTTTTGTGGGAGTATTTTGCGAAGGTGCTGCAAATTTTTACAGCGTTTATTTTATTTTATTTTACACGAGTGGATGGCGTAAGACAGACATGTTGAGAGATATGCATTTCACACTGAAAATGACAACGTCTTCTGACAGAAACAGAGTCAACATCATACAGCAGCGTCAGCGCTGCACACTGATCTCAGTGGTGTCCTGTGTTGGCGGTTGCGGCAACGGTACAACATCCAGCTGGTCTGTCTGTCTGTGTGTGTGTGTATCATACGGTGGTGGTGGTGTGAGCTGCCAGTGCTGATCTCAGTGGTCCTCCGGCGGTGGCTGGGACTCGCTGTCCGTCGTGATAGACACTGATGACGTCTGTCGCTGAGTTCATCTCAATCTTGTAGCCGGGAGGCAGGAACGTGTTGAAGCCGACGACTAGTTCAGTGTGACCGTCAAACAACTCCGACACGCGACTTATCACTCCCATTGTGTCAATGCTGCCACAGACACACACACACACAGACAGACATAGAGACACACAGACAGACACGCACACACACACAGACAGATATAGAGACAGACAGACACACGCATACACACGCACACAAGTCACACAGTAACTGGACGTCTCAAGTGTCTCGTACGACCAACGCAACACTAGGTGTCTGAAGCACATCCCGTGAGAGTCCGCTCTATAAATGTGCTTAATAATAATAATAATAATAATGATGATAATGATGATGATAATAATAACCCCAGGAATCTTTACTACCTGGGGTCTAAAAATTGTTTTTAAATATAATAATAATAAAAAAATAATAATAATAATTATAACAATGACAATAACGTGGTACGTACGTTTGTGACTTAAACTCTTTCATTATGTCGAGAAATTTGTTGTACACTTCCGGCTGATTGCTGAACTGTAGCTTCACTTTGTCCAGGTATGACAACGCATCTTCTACCTTGAGACGCTGATACTGCTGCTGCTGCTGCTGTGACAGCTGCATCTGACACACACACACACCACACTGTGTGCAACATCACAGCATGTCAGCATCATCATCCTCATTACTAGTAGGCCGTGTCAGTCACAGCGGCGGTGACTGCCTGCCTATTGGTACATGTTCTACAGCTCACGCCAGTCAGTCTGTCTGTCTGTCAGTCGATCTACTGGTGCTGCTGCTGCTGCTGGGATAACTGCATCTCAACACTGTCAGTTACTCTCTGCATCATGGGTCAGTCAGTCTGACACTCATGCTGCTGCAGAGACAAATGAATCTGACAGTCCATCAGCACCGTCACCTCACCCTCATCACTGGATTGTACATCTAGATCGTGCCCAGCTCAGTTCAGCTAAGATCACAGTCAGTCTGACATGAGCCGTCCTTAGAACCATCGTCAGTAACAAAGTCTCAACACACGTGTCAATATGACATGATACTAGTGATGTTAAAACGCAGTTCAAATATTTGAAACTTCGGTTTTTAACTCCTCGGTACTTGACTCAGATTTTACCAACTGGAAACTCAATTCACGTAACTTCACACACACACAGAGTCTGCTCCCAGCATTCATTGGGAAGCTGTTGCCATGACAATGCACTCTGCATCATTTACTCAGCTGCAGACATGTCGACACAGCTGCACTGGTGTCAGTCACTGGAGATCTGCGTAGAGTTTACAACTGTCATGGTACGCTCTCATCTTGCTAGCATGACAACAGGCAGCAGTCAGTCAGTCAGCTAGCTAGTATGATTCATGCAGAGTCAGTTCAACAGCCAATCAAGTCGACCATGAAGACCAAATCGAGTTTCAAATTCTACAATTGGAGCTTCGATATATTAAAACAAACCAGTCGATCTAACAACCCAACATGATACGATACAATAGATTAACATGTGCTCAAAAGCTGAAAAATACCACACACAATCAGGAAGCAAAAAATTGTAAATTAAAAAACACAATTTAAAAGCAAAAACCAGATATATCTGGAAGAAATGGTAAACAGTTAACACACACATGTATCACATATGTACCAGAGCACATATAATAATAATACCGGTACAGGTACAGACAGTACTGGCACTCATAGTGGTACCTGTGAAGTAGTGGTACTGATAGCGGTACTACCTGAAGTACTGGTAGTGAGTGAGAGTGGTACTACCTGTGAAGGGTACCGTGGCTGAGCCGGGCTGCCCTGAGTCAAGTTGACTGGGTGTGACGATGCATCCATACTTGCTCTACGAACACCAACAACAGTGTAGGCCTAAAATTAATAGTTTACAGCACACGAAGTACCAGGTAAGTAAATATAATTTATAAAATGCAAACAATGGTCATCTGGTTATTAACTTACTCTTATTACTGGCACTAATGCTACTACCAGGCAACAAACTGCAACGACAATTTCAACAAAACAAAAACAGCGACTTTAATGTTTTAAACTTGCAAGTGTCAAACCGGCTGCACCAGGCACCGTCACACCATGCTAATGACGGACTGACTGAAGGGTTAGGGTATCTAGGTACCTAACCCTAACCCTAACTGTCACACCATGCTACTGACGGACTGACTGAAGGCCGCGACAATTCATCAACTCAACTGTAAAGTGTCGGCGTGAAGTAATAAAGTTCAGGTTTAATGAATCACTCAGCACATTTCCGCAACATTCTTTCCAGCAAACCACTTGGATAGTACTGACAACACTATATCAGACTAAGGATGTTAAAAACGGATCAGTGTATATCACAAAATTAATACTGAAAAATAAAGTCCAGTTTGGTTCTTTCACAATCTTCAGCCTGGAAATGGAATGGGTCTATTCTCAAAGAGATAAATAGGTAACAAAAAATAAGTAAAGAAATATGCAAGTAAGTAGGGAATTAAAGTTAGCATGAAAAGACTTATATGGCACCAATATCATGAAATGAATCGGGACATATTACAGAGCATATGAACTGAAGTATGGTTGCAATCAGTGATACAAAGTGAAATCTGAGCGAGTGACAACAGAGTGCAATGACTCACTGCGTGGCATACTGATGTGACAGGTGATACGGCAACTCACCAGACATCTCTCTGGCTGTCAATCATGCAGTTACATCAGTACATCAACAGCAGTTACCACATCCTCACCACAATCATCACCAATAAATGCAAGTTACTAATCCTAAACTAAAACCTAACTGTAACCTCAGGACATAAAATATGCCAACTCTGGCAAGCAGTTATGTTAAACTGAACAACAGCAGTCAAACTGTTTCTTAGTAGCATTTGGGCAATATACATACACCAGTCAATTCTTCATATGATCTCTAATACAACTGCACACAAATAATAATTCATAAACAAATGCATGAATGATACTGTTATCCAATAAACAAATGCAATATTAAGGTCGGGTTGCACCATCCATACTTAACTTAAGTAGTCCTTAAATCACCACTGAAATGCATGGAAATATAAGGACTACTTAAATTAAGTATGGATGGTGCGACCTGACCTAAATACATTTAGACACAGCTCTGCTCTTTTGCAAATCACAGACAGGTCAATAATGATCAGTCCTATATATTCTGAGATTACTTGTCTAGAAGTCACGCCAGTAAATATAAATAATTAAATGAAAAATAAAAAGAGGCAGAACACTAAGCCCACCAGGCAGGTTAAGCAAACTAAATGATACGGCAGCAACTGCATGCTCGTAAAATGACACTGCTATTAACTTGTATTAAGGCATCATCTAGTACTCTACATGTGCTCCGTATTTTTAACAAGTAAATTTAGAAACACTACAAAATGGTACTAAATTCCCATTTTCTGGCTTAAAATGCGATGAAAAATGCCAGCATATTCACTCACATTCTAAGCCAGAAAATGGGTGGCAACAAAAAACCATGCCTGTGACATGACTTTTAACAACGCACTGCCACTACCTAACTGTTACATTATATTTTGAGACAACATTAAAGTTCAGTGTTTGCTGCTGCAAGATTATGTTAAAACATGTAAGCGATGGGTAGTAATTGCTGAATAAGTAGCAACACGTTAATAATAATAATCTAAAAAATATAGCACTTTGAAAGATATTAGTATACATTGTTAAAACAAAGTGTTTGTAGTAGGAGATGTTGTAACTTGATGTCAATACATTATGTCGTGTACTAAAAATAGTGACAATAACTGATCTATGCGATTTTGTGTGTTAACTTGTTTGTAAATACTAAATAAAATTATTCTTTTTCGTTCGGAATTCCAGCATTCGGCATTCCGGGTTGCGCCTAGCCTCATTTGCTTGTTTACGTGATGTGATTATGTCATCCATGATGCTAAATCCGAAAAGTAAAGTTAATAGTCGGTTTGTCTGACATATAATTTTCGGTTTTGACTTGGTCTAAAACTCGGTTTTAGACCAAGTCCACAACCGAAGTTAATCTGAACTGCAGTCTAAAACCGGATTTTGGTGTCTAAAACTTAGTACAAGCGGAGAGATATTCACCCATTGTGTCAGTTTTGTACTGCACATTTACCGCCACTCTTAGTGTTTTTGAGGCGCTTATTACGGCGTCATTTACGGCCGCAATAGCACCATGCCCCATATTACTGCAAGAAGAATTTAGTCCAACTAAACAAGGTGGTTATAGTAATCGTATGTCGTTCTACACTCTAGCCTGCTTTAAATTGTACGCTTTTACCCACGGTGGAGTGAGATGTCTGGTTTCCGGTCGGACGTGTAAGCACTGAGTCTTAAGAAACAGAAACTGTCCAAAGATTCAACCGAACAATAACCGATAATTAAATTCTTCACTTACAATCGGGAATGATTACACAGAACGGATAATATACAGTTTTTAATGATTAGAAACGCCCTAAACCAAATTTCAGCGTCATCTCCAGAGGTCAAGGCCGTTGATTTGATAATTCGCTCTGTTTATTCACCGAAAGGAACCAACAAAACATACCGTGACTGCATAGGACGTGCATGCTTGGAAATCGGTGCGATGTCGTGTGAAAACTGTGTCAAGGACATCATTGGGCCCATTCCATGGGGCCATAGCGGTCCCCTCTGTCACGCGTTGTCGTGGACATCTATGCGCAGGTGGCGTGCGACGGTGCGACAGTGGCGGCGTGCGACAGTATAGCGACACGTGGTGAATGGCAATGTAAAATTAGGGCGTGTGGCGGCTCGCAGTGGCGAATGGGCCCAACATTTTTCAAATGCTTCTTGTTAATAAAGCGATACTAACTCTCAACAACTGTGGTTCGTCTCTATATTCATCGTTAATCCACTTGCCACTGGATCATCCCAGTGACACAGGAGAGCTCTGTCTTGGTTACTTGGGTGCTGAAGCTAGCCCAGATCACAGTATGATTAGTATCCTGTGATTACAAAGTCTATTAATGAAGACTAGTGAAATATAGAAAACGTAAATTTGCACATGCAACCTACGTGGAAATTAAACAGCACGACTTGCAGTTGTTGATTTTGTTACTTGGCTTCGACATTGTTGCACTATCTCAGCATCTGCTGAGCTTTTTATTTCAGTTTCAAACACAGCACACCCTACAGCTGTTTTATAATGTTGTCACCGCTATTTTGCGTTGGAATGCGTTGGACCACTGCTGCAGCTGGCATCTCCCTCTTTCATCACC
>Ga0209782_1001538_pt1 | contig 12153 bp, 9 predicted proteins | sample WorMetmaBAHAMAS1_FD_187390 | JGI IMG/M metagenome (GOLD analysis project Ga0209782, IMG submission 187390) | Marine gutless worms symbiont microbial communities from Max Planck institute for Marine Microbiology, Germany - Inanidrilus... | ecosystem: Host-associated > Annelida > Digestive system >... | reverse complement strand
GTGTACTATTTAGTGTATATCTATTCTATGTTTAGTTCCTCCGTTTAGTTGCCTGTCCTCTGTTTAGTAGCTTGTGGCCATGTTTGTCCGTGAACGCACTGGCTTGGCTGGCCAGCACGGGGGCTGTGGGTGGACCGACGACTACACATCATGCAATTCATGCCATAAGTTTGATAAAAATGATAAATTCTGACATAAATTACACAAATTTGAACTTTTGAATGGGTGCGATAAACAGCATAGAATAGTTAAGATGGCGTTGTCACGTCGTATTACTAAAATTCGACTGGAACCCAAAGTCTGGCATGGCACTGCAGTTATTGCACATGCAATGGTACCGGTACAAATCGAAATAAACTGGGAAAATGAATGTCCATTTGCTTTTGTTCTCTCATTGCAATGGAACGATATGATATCGACTTGCGATGTATGTTCATAAGCAGTGGAACCGGGCACGACGAAACGTTAAACAACAACAACAACCGTGATCACGTGATTGAGTGGTAACTGGTGACTGCAAACTTTGTTATTTGTAAACAAAAAGTGTTCGCTTTTTAGAGTTTTAAATCGCTTTAAAAACAGATGTATAATGAAATAATAGCAAGTTTATATTGAACCTTTGTCTTTAACACATGTATGGATTCACTCTGCATAACAAGTTATATGCATTCGTTTTTTATCGCTTACTGGTACTTGCTTGCAGTGTGGCTGTAATACACACTTGAGACCATTATATTTAAAATTCGGTAATTGATTTTTTCGTTTCGATAACTGAATATCAAAAAAATCCGATTTTAACATCCATAGTTAGTTATTAGGGTTAGTAAGGTCAGTAGGGTCTAGGGTTAGTGTTAGTTTTAGTTAGTCTCAATATTTCTGTAATAATGTTGTACTGAGGGCTCATAGGTTTTTTTAGCGCGAGATGTATTATATACTTCAATCCAAACTTGCCGCGCATTGTCGTCGCGGGGAGGGGTCATCTCAACAACAACATCTCGCGCTATGCTAGCCACTGCTAGGCCCTCATGTTATAATGTGTTAACATTTTAATTGTTTTGTCTTGTAATGTCTTAATTTCTTCCCTTTCTAACGTTACTAGATTCTAATCAGTGTTTGTTGGTACTTATTGCAATTGTTGCTTATTTTTCTAACTTACTTTGTGACATAAAATACTATTACTGTGCATTTATTCTTATATTACAGCTTTACGATGATCGTCGGTAGCCTAAATGTGTCTCTGTGGAGAGATATTTTTACTTCCATATAGGGCATTAAATGTGCCTGTCCAGTGGAGAAAGATAGAAATATTGAAGATTAGACAGCTCTTGACTTCTGCATGATTTGTTAACATACATTGAGTGATATTGTTGCACTGTTTTTAGTTCCTGCAGAGATGAAACCAGCCAGCATGGAGCCATGTTCTCGGCCGGCTCACTCAGACAAACCAGAACATGCAACATCATCTTGCATGGATGTTGGTTAGTAATGATGCATATCTGTGTTTCTGCTTTTTTGCTGGACTGGATGCGAGAATTCTATCATAAGAGAGCCCAGTTTACCAGTTCAGCTACTGCTTATACTCTACTGCTCATGTTAATTGTGAGTTATTTGAGTGGGGTTGTTAATTCCTGGGAAGTCTTATTGTCTTTGTTGGCCAGTCACAGATAGCTGTCGAGACTGTGGACTTGTCACATTAGCACCACATCACTCATCATTGGATGACACACTCTTCATTGTCCATTATCTGACAAGCAACCACTGGTGATATCCCCATCATACGCATGGCAATCTGATATGGGGGAGATGATTCCTTGCTTGCCTAGGCACGCTTCAGTCTCTTCTAGGGTATTTTTTGACCGTTTGTTTTTCTGTTTGTGAATGCTATTACTCAACAAAGTTGTCGATGGATGTTCATGAAATTTTAGCACAGGTCACATCCAACTAGGGAAGAATTCAGTAAATTTTTTAAGGTTTGGGTTAGAAACATCACGGTTAGATTTACCACACCTCATTATTTCTGTTGAGAAAGGGAGTCTGTGTTGTCCTACAGTATGTTAACGAGCTGTTGCATAGAATGCAAGTTATACAGAATGCCGGTGCTCGGTTCATTACACGAGCTAGGAAAACTGAACACATGACGCCAGTGTTGCGTGACTTACGCTGGCTACCAGTTTGGCAAAGAATTATGTTTAAGACTGCTGCTCTGGTATATAAGTGCTTGCATGGCCTGGCTATATCATGCTTTGCAACATTTTATGTACCAATATCTCGGCTTGGCAGTCTCATCTGAGATCTGCTGTGACCCGTCAACCTGCTGTTCTGCTTATACTACATGCAGCAACCGAAGCTTTGCTTACGATGGTCCTTCTCAGTGGAACAGTTTACCGGTTGAACTGTGTTCTTAAGACATGTCTCTGGACATTTTCAGGAAGTGTCTGTAGTGTAGATGTATCTATTTCACTGACTGTTGAACTATCGACAGACATAGCACATACTGGTTTCTAACATCAATGTCGAAATTGCTACTTTGCCTAAAATCGCTTCGAGATCAAAGATGCGATTTTAACACCAACTTTCGATTTTCAGTTTGATTTTCTTCAAAACACTTTGTTTATATAGACATTAGACGTAAACAACGTCAAACCAGAAGCAAAATGACAAAATGTGGAAAATAAGTAACAGCTACTACATGTCAACTAGGCCTACACAAAACGAGGTACTGCCTCGTTTTTATGTGACCAGCTGAGCAAGCTATAGTTCCAGTAACAGGACAAATAGCCACTTCGTATTGTTATATATTCTGTGCTAGTGCCGCTATTGCACAATGGACAATAAAATGAAAAAACAAGTGAAATCGTGTTGCCTATTATCGTAAGTGATTTTAGATTAAATATATAACGTTGGTACTGTTTGTGGTTCACATTGTGCGTTTTTTAGATCGAACGAAATTGGCGAACACCCAGAATGCCTACCTGCATTACAAGCCTACTGATGTTGATAATTATACATATATCTGTTCAAAATTCAAATTAAATCGAATCGTCGATTTTTAAGTAAAAACCTGAAAAAATCGATCGTCCATTGAAAAACCGGGATCGAACCAGCACTATAGCACGTTTGTTGGACTTTGGAATTTGTGATTTATTAATGTCATTAATAATAACCTTTTGCTTATGCTACTGAATGTCATTTGTGAATGATATGTTGCTTTAAAATGAGTGGCAACTGTTGTAGATGACGATGATGCTACAGGTAACACGAACAATGATGATGGTGGTAATGAAACGCCAGGTATCTTCCATGTTGCTTTGCTGCTGTTGTTGCTTTTTTGTTGTTCTTGTAAGATTATGATTGTTTTATTGATGAACCACATTCTGATTGGCGAGTTTTCCAGTTTTGTACGTGTGAACTGTAATGAGGTAATGGAAAAGTGCTGTGAGCAGCAAGATAGTGTAGTGTTAACAGGTCTGTGTATAAATTTATTCGACTGACAAAGATGGATATGATGTGGTGGTATAATGCAACCTGCAGTGGTGTAATGCTGGTAGGCAGTCTAGTGGTTTCACCACTCACGTCTGGCATGTCGTGTATGAGAGAGTTCAAATTCGCCACATGACAGTTATGCCTATAATGACAGCAGCTACTGTGATAAACAGCTTTGCACATCGTTGCACACCCTGCCTGGGTTGACTCAGTTTTTCACCATTCATGTGATAGTATAATGAGTATCAGCCTTCTGGCTAAGTAATATTAATAAATGGTTACTTGATTGATGCAGACGGTAGCAACCTTTCCTGGCTGATTCACAGTATAAGTTGGGGGTTGGTGTCCACACTCAGCTGTCAGTCGGCATTTATCAAATAAATTGGGTTAACTTTTGTAGCAGCTTTACTTGACAGCAGCATTAACATTTAATGTTATGATTATTATAATTAGTACATGGGCGCCACCTGTGAAATACTGTTGAACATTCAAGAACAGTAGCAATGTGGTCGGTCACTACCTTTAATTTAGTTGGTTGCGTGGCACAGTGGTAGAACGTTGGTCTCTGGCTGGCAAACTTTCCGTGTTCTGCACTCGACCTGCAGCTAATGGGTGACCACTATTGTGGGTAAACTGTCCGCTACAGGTCAGCCAACCAGGCCAACTCAGCCTTTTATCCTTTCGGGGTCGATAAATGAGTAATAAGCTGGAATCGGATGTGCAGCCGTATACGGATAGCACCATTTGATGAAAACTACAGAGGTAACTGCAGGCCTGGTGGAAAGTAATGACAGCCTGCTGATGGTTACTTGATTGACTCAGCCAGGAAAGGTTGCTACCGTCTGCATCAATCAAGTAACCAACATTTCACGTCACCTGTGGGCTGACTGCCTGTACATTAGAATCAGCTTTGGGCCCAACGCTCGGTTACGAGTATGGGAGAACTTTACACCTTTTTCTACCATTGCTGTCGCAACTTGTTATAATCAATGCAGATGACTGGTCGGACAAAGCATCAGAGAACAGCAGCACGAATGATGAAGGTGGGAGCGGGATGGACGCTGATACTGATGCTGGTGCTCCTGCAGCCAGCAAGCCAAAGAAGCCATCAAAGACGCAACACATCGCTGCCGTGCGCAAGAACCACCTGAACATTGTATTTATTGGTCACGTTGGTAAGTGACTTTATTTGATTGTTTATTTCCTGGGTACTACTGACATTGTAGAGTTGACATAAAGGGTAGGGTGCAGCTCCGCTTCCTCTGAAGTCGGCCGAGTTGGTAAAGGAAATCATGTGGCCTGAAGTGTCATTGTACCCGCTGTTTTGATTGGCTGAAACTTTAGCACTGTTCGTTAAGGACTTGTTGCACGTGAAAACCTAGCACTGGTCTCTCTTCTGTAAAGTCTGGCTCATCCTAAAGTAACACTGGTCAAAAAAGTGGTTAAACGAAGACCAGAAGTAACAGAATGGTCTGGATATGAACATACTGTTTCGGTATGAAGGCAATATTTGTGGTTCGTTCCTTTGGGGATGAACAAGTGTAAGAGTAACTAAAGCTGTGGTGAGTTGTTCATTATGTGTTCTTGCTGGTATCTTCAGCAGTCACTGAAATGGACTGCAGTTATATTTAAATTGCTGTTTCATGTGCCTGTACTTTTGATTTCAGCAGCATTATATTTTTGAACCACTATAACGGAGTCTGTGTATATGTGAAGTGAGTAGATTTTGTATTTGTTATAAACTACATTATATGCTGTGTTTGTAGATGCTGGAAAATCAACGATAGGGGGCCATATTATGTAAGCTTTACTACATACATATTAGTTGCCGTTTAGAGTAATCTTTTTGTTTAATAGCCATTTTCCAGATTAACATGGGTGATATAGTCGCTAGACTTAGAGTGATCAGAAAAAAAACTATACCAGACCGATTCAGAAATTTATGTTGCCTGGACCGGCCGAGTTAGTATCTGGTCCACTGTTGATGAATAGCGATGAACTGTCCCATGTTTGCTGCAGCCAGTGACGGTAATTAGTTGGTAATCCAATCTTCCAGTAGTCTGACTGATAGCACCAGTGCGCTGGGTACTGATCAATTTCAGAGTGGAGAGCAAACACCCACATTGATAACAATGGGCCAGCATCGAAGGAGACATTCCGCCAGCACTAATTACGGACCGGTGCCGACTGCCGATCTACAATAATAGACCAGCGCCGAGTCGACTGCAATCGATGTGATTCAGAATCAGTGCCAAGATCTGTTCTAACTCTAACTGATGAGATCCTCCTGGTCCCGCTGTTTCAGAAGAGAAACTCTGTGAATCAATGTTATGGGTTATTATGGGTCGGATGTCTGTCATGTCAGTCTGTCATCAGTATGAGGGCATTGAAGGCCAACCTTAACCAGTGGCTTGGTTCATCCTTTTTCTTCCACCATTCAGATTCTTGAACCCTTGCTCCATTTGTGATCTCTGATGCCAACTGTAGCTTTTATTTACTACATGAAAAAAGTACTTTTTTAAGCTGCAAAGTCTTGTTTAGTAGCACTTGTTTGAATCTGAGATTGATGCATTTGATGTAAGTGGTATAAATTGGATAAAAATGCTGTCAGTGAAATAACATCTTTTGTGTTTGGTAACAGAATTAGATACCAATGAAGTTATGTAAATGGTGCTGTTTATTTTCATAATATGGACTAATCAGTTGTTTAACAGTGTGTTTTTGTTATTTGCTTTTATATCATTTTTGCCTTGCCAGGTTGGTTGAACAACAAGAAGAGCATATGCCCTGTAAAAAGCTTGAAATGTTCACTTTAAATGAGATGTAGCCTAACCTGACTATTTTTAGCAGTAGTAGTAGCACAATAGGTATCTTTAAATTGACATTTTTGGGGCTTATCGGCTTGAAGTTGAGTGACATAACAGTTATTGTTTTTGCATTTTTATAGTTGATGTGTTGTCATTGGCTGTCACTGCTTTACAGAGATCTGTTATTGAATGACTGAGTGAGTTTAGTTTTTATGTTCCACTCAACACTAAAAATGTCATTTTGGAGATGCTCTTCCCTGGCTAGTACTGTTTAATGTGGTGGTGTTATTTTCATCGACAAAATGTTTTGTACGGTTTCAGGTACTTGACTGGCCAAGTTGACAAGCGAACGCTGGAAAAGTATGAACGAGAGGCGAAGGAGAAGAACAGAGAGAGTTGGTGAGTGTAGTCACACCTTGAATCTTTACCTCATAGATCCGCTGGTGGGTTGAACGATGACATGTTTTCTTTATTGGCCTTTTTTGTCTCTAAAAACTAAAATGCAATTTAGATTTTTGTCATTGCAAGCATGAGTTATTTACTGTGATGCCTGAAGACACACCACACGGATTATTTGTGTTGTGGTGTTTAGTGCTGTGTCGATTATAGCTTTTTAATGCACGATCGATTTTTGAGTAAAAATCACCGATTCGATTCGGTTTGGTTATATAATGGAGCAGGGTATAAGCTTAGTCAATGGCCTCGTTCGCTTATCAGTGAAACTTGATGTTACAAGTCTGCTCGTAAAAATATACGTTAGAGGTGTTCACCAGAAAGCTGTTATCTAACCAACCAAAAATGTACAACACAAAAGTGCCACTAACCTATTAAAATAAAAACTATTTTTAGAACAGTAATTATAAACGAAACAAATATGGCCGTGATGTAGAATATCTAACTGAACAGCTGTCAGAAGGAAACCAGTAAGTAAGTAATTCATTTACATGCCATAGGCACCAATTTGCTACTTACTTAGGCTATAGTTATGCTTTGTCTTTTCCTTTTACAGTTTCAAGATGTTTACGAGTACAATATGAACGTGGAACGGCACTTTGATATTTCATAATTATCTCCTGCCATCTGCACTTTCTGACATCTGTATTCAAGGAAAATTATTACTTTCATAAATATTGAAAGTTTGGCTATGCAGAATAGCAGTTTCGATGTCGACGTGATTTGGGGCAAAAATACGATCTCGAACTTGAAAATTGTCACAGCACTAGTGGTGTTGGTGATTTATACAAACTTGCTGTGACCCGTGTGAGCCATAACTGTCAACAGGAAGAGCTTCCAAAAAGTATTGTTCCACATTCCACAGAAAGACATTATGAATCTGTAGTGTGATGTTTTGGTGGAATGCTGTTGTTCTGATAAGAGATGTTCTGGTTCCCTCCTGGGATGTTTTATGTGTGATGTTCCATTCTTTATGCTCCCTAACCTTGTTCTATAGGTAGACATTTAGGTTCAACCCTGATCTCGTGTTGTGAGTGAGAAAGTTGGTTGACAACGATCGTCTTTGTTACATGTCATTTATTATACATGGTTACAGCTGAGCTGAAATGTGGAAGTTTGTAACATCATCCCTTCCTCTGTCACTGTCTGTGTCCGTCCATACCTGCACTTGTTTCTTTCTGTTTATTCTTTCTTTGATGGTGGCTGTGACTGCCTACCAGGCTTACAGCCATAGCCGATGTTGAGGCTGGAACTCAGGCTGGCCCACTGCACAGTTGCTGGGGTGTGTTAAGTTACGTTGGATAGCCAGTGATGTTCTAATGGGCACAGTGCATCTAGATGGTAACATGTCAGAGAGGGAAGGATATGTATGTTTCACTGGAATGGTATGGTTCTGTCTCCACCCAACCAGCCACCAACGTACATGCATTGTCTGATACCATGATTAGCTGGAGTTGGACCACTGGTTATTATGATATATTCCCACACCCATCTGTTATCATCCTGAAAGTAACAATTATATGCTCCTTTTCTGGAATATTAATTACTGGTATCACCCACTACATGTTGCAGATTAAAAGAGGACCTTCAGCTTTTCTTGGAACTGAATTTCGTATCTTGCTTGCTATTGACCTCACAGAAATAGACAAATCCATGCTCAGCCCAAAATTTGAACTCAGGCCACCATCAGATGATCGAACACACAAGACAGATTTACGACGTTAAGGGTGTTGTTTTGAAAGTCATGCGTATAGAGCAGTGAGCTGTGAATGGTTGTCAGGTATCTGTCGTGGGCGCTGGACACCAACCTTGAAGAGCGTGACAAAGGCAAGACTGTGGAGGTCGGCCGGGCGTTCTTCGAGACAGATACTAAACACTTCACAATCCTCGACGCGCCAGGACACAAGAGCTTTGTACCAAACATGATCGGCGGTGCTTCACAGGCTGATGTTGCCATCTTGGTGAGTGGTATTTCATATTTCAAACGTGTGTAGTTTAATGTATTAGTATCAAGGTTTTCCTGCTCAAGAATTCTTAGTTGATTAATCAGTAATTTGTCCCCGAGCATACTAGTATAGGGCGCGTCAGTTATATAAGAATATTCTATGTTATTTCTGTTTCCGGTGAAAGACGGTAAGCTTATTACAGGCGCCAATGCAACATTTAATGCATCATGTTACGGTTAGTCTTCAACAATCTAAAATTACCTTACAAAACTATTGCATGAATAATACCTCGATAACTCAGCCCACTTTGTCCTTTTATTTGTGACTAAAAATGTAGAATTTGCAACTTTCACGCAAACTGTTATGATTAGAACCGTATTGCTCAACACCAGAAGTTCACCAAACATCGAGTAAAGCTGGATCTGGGATAAATATTCTTTATTTACTGACGGGCCCTATAGCTAGTACTAACGGACGTTCGGTTTACTTTGACAAATCGTGTTTATTTATTTGGGCACCCTTAGTTCTGAGAATCCGTGTGGCCTGAATTAAAATGATTCATTGATTGATTCATTGATTGATTGAGATATCTTGCATGTGCTGCTTGTTAGAAAGTCTGTTGTTGCTGGCTGTTATCGGGTAGAACTTTTTTTTCTGATCGATGTAAGGTTGCCTTTACAGCTCCAGCATACACCAGTGCTAAATGGAAGATTATTAAGATATCTCTAATATCCAGTGTTGTGGTACCTAACTAATGTATTAAAATAGAATTTATTGTAAGTAAATAAGTAATTAACTTAATTAGTGCCAAAGTCAAAAGAGAATCAGGGTTTATGTTTATGATATCAAACACGGCCCGCGTGCTGGCGAGCCAAGCCGAAGCCATCATACGCACTGGCAAACATGGCCACAACATAGAATAGATATACACTAAATAGCAACGAACATAGTAAACTGACAGCAAGATGACGGCTTACTTACTTACTTCAACAAAATGACGTAAAAATGACGTCACTCGACCGGCGGCTGTGCCGGCGGCCAGGTAGCTTAGCGAAGCCAGCAAGGCCTCAAAATTTTCTGCTGTTCTAATTGGATGTATTGACTCTAGATAGGAATTATTTAACTCTGTGATATCAAATAGAGTTCTATGTTAACTATCCTTGGTTTGTACATCATACACATAAGAATGGCAATGCTGAGTGCAGGTGATCTCAGCTCGGCGAGGAGAGTTTGAGACGGGATTCGAGAGAGGCGGTCAGACCCGCGAGCACGCTATGCTAGTCAAGACTGCTGGTGTTCGGCACCTGGTCATTGTCGTCAACAAGATGGATGATCCTACGGTCGAGTGGGAAGAATCCAGGTAACAACAATTGACGTATCAACTTTTGTCACGTAGTCATTGTATCTGTCCGACTAAGTTGACAACACTTTGTGCAGTAGCTAGTGTCTTTGTGGCAAAGTCCGGAACTTAGGAGAAAGTTCCAGAGGGAAGTTCTTGTATTTCTGGACATACCCTAATACTCTTCTTTTACAGCATTATTAAATTATATTATAAGCCTCTTTACCATAATCCATCTTAATACATTCAGCCATTCTGATGCAAAACCTGCTTATATCTAGATGGATGGATAGACGGACACACATCCTAGCATAGTGTTGCATGGGTAGTGTTTGATTGAGAAAAACAGTTAATTCTTTTTTGTATGATTTGACTTCGTTGTTCGCATGAATGAAACTGCTGTAGCTACTGAGAAATCAAGCCGCATTTTGTATTACAGGTACAGTGAGATTCGCGACAAGCTGACACCGTATCTGAAAAAGTGTGGCTTTAATCCAAAAACCGACATATTTTATCTTCCAGTATCCGGGCTCACAGGAGTCAACCTAAAAGAAGTCTCCAAGGACGTGTGCCCATGGTTTGAGTAAGTATCTTGTTTGTTGTATGAGCTTTTTATTGCAGCATATGCAAAAACCTATGCTGGCTGCTTCCGCACCTGTTGCACGATGGAGTCGTCTCGTCTTGGTGCTCACGATTGTCTGTACAATGCAGCGGGGGTGTTCACAGACAGGTGGAGAGACAAACTTTCTCATTTTGCGACTCACTACCTCAGTAGTTTCTGTTCATTGACAATCTTTATGCACCATCTGCGTTATCCGAGTGCGTCTGATGCTTAGTTTGTTTGTCTTTGCTACAGTGTTACTGGTATTTTAATTGCCGATCTATCTCTTATTCATTGTAAACTGGTAGTGGAAACTAGATTGAATTGAATTGATCACGTTGAGTGCAGTGTGGGTGCATTTGACGTGTAAAGATATAGCTGAAACACTCTTCAGTGGTTTTCTTGCTGCCCAGGCTGTGTGAACCATGGCTAACTGAGGTAAACCTGGCCAGTGGCTGCAGATATGGGTGTATGTATGCATAGAACAGAAACGTAAATCGTGCCTTGATATTTTAATGAAAACAAGTTGTTGTTGCTCAAAATTTAAAACTTAAGGATCGTTCAACTTATCGATTAAGCTATAGGTGACTAAAAACTTACAGTATGAGATTCTGAGATTGCTTGAGTTCAGAAAAGTGACAAATCAGTTTGAGCAAACAGTAATTGTGTTTCTGTTTCAGTGCAGCATGTACAATATGTTTGTTTGTTGTTGTAGAGGACCATCACTAATACAGTATCTCGAGAACCTGCCGCCTATTTCTAGGATGGACGAGGGCCCAGTAAGGTTGCCGATTGTGGATCGATACAAGGTTGACTATTATTTTGATGTGTGAAAGAAATAAATGTAAATTGCTGATGTTGTTACCATGTAAAACTGCACGTTATGATGTCCTTGTTTAGTCGTGTGATAGCAGGTATCGATTAATTTAGCCCGCTTGGCAAACTTGCCGACCGGGCTACATATTTTGCATATGGCAAAAATATTCATATCACTCCAAATATCTTGGAATATTCTGGACTGATTATTACTAACTTTTACACTTACAGGTTTGGTAGGCATATGGGTGGGGAGTGTTTATCCCGATATTCGTTTGGCGGTTGCCCAAGGATCGTTGCCATGACAACCAGTTAAATTTTGGCATATTCGCAGATGACGCCCGGAATGACCTTTACTCATTGCTCTGGCGTTCAACAACGGATTGGCAGATCGTGGGGCTGCTTTCAAAAGATTAAATGGCAGTAATCCGGCTACATCGTGTACAAATTTGGTGAACTTAGTCCAATAATCTCAAAGTTTATGCTGTTAATACGCGCAATTTTTACCACAAAATTTGACGATACACCTGTGTAGTGACAGTGTGCTGGCATATGTATCACCCTCAAAAGTGTCCCCCTCCTGTGGGGGAGATTGGACTCCTAATACAAGGTTCGTTGGGCCCACAAGGGTCTGCCCCAGAAATGGCATGTTGATCGGTTCAGCTGTTTTTGCGCACCTCACCCATGTGCCCAACACACAAGGCACTT
>Ga0209782_1001537_pt1 | contig 12154 bp, 4 predicted proteins | sample WorMetmaBAHAMAS1_FD_187390 | JGI IMG/M metagenome (GOLD analysis project Ga0209782, IMG submission 187390) | Marine gutless worms symbiont microbial communities from Max Planck institute for Marine Microbiology, Germany - Inanidrilus... | ecosystem: Host-associated > Annelida > Digestive system >... | reverse complement strand
GGATTCTTCACTGGGATTGTTGGACAAAGAAAATGAATGGTAAACAGACAAACGCAGGTTTACCTAGAAAAGCAGCCGTTGAAATGGTTGTGGTGAAGCAGAGCAAAATCTGCTGATAATTTTTGCAAATGCTAGAATTTCTGTTATGATTCACAGTAATGTGAGCCTTCTGATCACCTACTTCTAGTACTAGTAGAGTAACGGAAATCAAATATAAGCTGTGAATTAGTGAGGGTTTAGCACAGTATATGGTACCAACTCCCATAGAAAGGACATGCTTACTTTGCATTGCTGACAGCAGTAGCCTACTCAATAGAATTACGTTTGATAACAGTTAACATGTACAGTCATATGCTGACCATTATTCTCTGTTTTGTGTGGAAAATTAGATTGTACTTACCGTACTTGCTGTACTCCAGTATCGCCGGGGTGTGACCATTGGATCTGTCCATGGCAGCGGCAGCGACTCTTACACCGATACTGGTGCATCGCCTTTCTAGTGTTTATTGAGACAGTTCTGAAAGATTAACACATGCGCGATGGACTTAGTGCTTGTAATGAACATCTGTGCATATGTTACACAAGACCTTGTTTGGTGACTGCTGCTGATGGTGCTTTTGTATATTGCTAGCATTTATTGGTTTGGTACAGTTGTTTAGTTGCTTTATATAGTATTCTGAATGAACTTTTCTGGTTTTGTATTTTCAACTTCCAGCCAGCAAAGGATAATGAGTTTGTAGTTTGTTGGTCTATGCTCATCTGTTGTGATGTTTACATCTGCATGTCTTAGTGCGGCTTTGAATAAGCGTTCCAGTGTTATACTTTGTACCCCTGCAGTAGACCGATATGTTCTTTCAAAAGTTATATTAATAGTCCATTTTGTTTTTCTTAGATGCTGTGCAGTATTGCAACTGTGCTGCAGTTTAACTATCTGGCTAGTTTTTGTACAGTGACTTCTAACAGTCTGTAATATAGTATTGGTTAAGTTATTGATTGCTACTACCAAGGCTACAGATAATAGGCCTATCGCAATTACAGCTTAAAATGACATTTACACTGCTGAAGAATATTTGTGGGTAGTGGTTACTCCCCATTTTCTCAAGCATTGCACAATCATTGTTTTATGGAGAATATTTTTGAGCCAACTGGTCAGAGGCCAAAATTGTTGTTACAGACTGTTATAAGTGTGCAGTATAAACTGCTGTGATGCATGATGCAGGATAATTTGCATTATTACTACAATATGCAACAGTATGCTATGCATGTGTGTGTTACCATCAAATGTGACGGATGTTTAAACCAACTGAAAACAGAATTTTATTGTTGATTCAAAGCAGACAGTATGTTGATAGACTTTACCTTACTCCAAGAATTAATCTCTATTAAATCTTTAATATTTACAATATAGTCTTTACCTTGAAGGCGTGATATGACCTAAATTGTGTTAAAAGCGCCGTTAAACCCCAACCAACCAACCGTGTTGATAGATTAATTTAGAATGTGGCAATATTATTTTTGTATGGCCTCATGATGTATGATGTACTGGTGACGTCATTCGACTTACAACTGTAAGGTTGTGGGATCAGATGTTGGCCATTCGCTGTTAGGAAAGGTAACAACCATAGGCAAGTAAGTTTTTCACATGTACGTGCCTCTGTCACCAAGCAGTCACAGGCCAGTGATGTCCCATGGCTGGAAAGATATCTGCACTGGCTATGCATTGCATAAACTTCAAGTGCTTCATACACTTACAGGTTCAAGGCCTAAGGTCCAATTTTTCCACAGCAGATTAATCTCCCGTTAATCTAATCCGGCATTAAATCCGGTAGATAATGATCAATTTACTCAGATGTCGTTTTTCCACCGGCAGTTTGTCAATTAAATCGTCCGTTTAGGATGATTTAATTGACGAACTGCCAGTGGAAAACGACATCTGAGTAAATTGATCATTATCTACCAGATTTAATGCCGGATTAAATTAACGGGAGATTAATTTGCTGTGGAAAAACCGGACCTGAGTAAGAGAAATGAGCACCCCGCCAGCACTCCTCATGGGCTATGGTACTCTCTACATTTAACATATTGTTGCTGCCGGCGGGTGACAGATTATGGCATATACCCATATTGGAATGCTTTTCAGTTGCCGACATACACTCAAACTCGGAATGGTAAAGATCATTATTTGGAGCAGATCCAGAACTACATATCTACCATGTCTAATATACCAGATGGATGCAAAATGCTTTGTCAGTTAATTATTGTTCTCCGATATGTTTTAGCATTAATGTCTTTGCTAAAGCTCTTATTCAGTTAGCCCACACTATTTCATTATGACTTTGCTCTGAATATCTCATGTTATGTAATTAACGTGAGAATTTCTCTCCGTCTGCAACTAGATCTGCAACTAGATAAGTGTTTGCTGTATTAAAGTGTTGCAAAACATACTCAGTTATATAAATATGCAGCCACAGTGTGCATATGCTTAGTGACTTGGTGCTTTATGACTTAGTGACATTGCTATGTTAAGCCGTTTTTGCACAGTTCCGTGCTGTTTGATGTTAATATTTCTTAGCTGATGAACTTATTATGTGGTGCCTTTTTATTTTTCGTTTTGATTAACCTTGCTGCTCATACATGTAGTATAATTTAAACAGTGGAATTTTCCACCATGTGTTTGTATTTGTGCTTTGTGTATGTGGTTAATGTGCTAGTGTTATGTTGTTAGTAAAGATAAATCATTTTGACACAAACACTCCATATTTGACTCTTTTTACAGTCACAGATAAAATGTCAACTTGGTGCAGAGTGCTGTCTTCCAGGTGCAATTTTTGTACGTTAGAAGTGACAATTCTTGCAGGTACATTGATGACCTCCGTAAGGCTTCATTAACAGTCTAAATTTGTACAATAAGTACAACCTTAAAAGCTTGATATAACCTGAAGTGTGTTTAAAGTGTCAGTAAACCCAAGCCAACCAACCAATATTGCTGCAGTTGAACATCAGTGTGATGAAAACGGTTTCATCGATGTCCCGTTAAGTAGCTATCCACTACTGTATATACAGTAGCTAGTATTGGCTGTCTGTGTGGGAGGACTTGGACCATATGTCACGTTATTGCTGTGCTGATGTCTTGTAATGGTTATGGTTTGTTTTGTTGTTGTGCCATGTCACTGAGACTTTTCGTTTAGTTTGAATTTATTGCTACACCATCGCTTCCGTGCTTTTGACATTGCGATTAGTAAGGTCACATGCATGGATCTCAGTGATGTGCATTATTACTGAAATAATGTGAGTACTGTGAATAACTGGCGATGACGCCCTGAAAATTGGTGATGCTTTGATGTATGGTTCATGAGATATGCACGCAGACATACACATAGCCATGCAGCCAAGACAAGCAGACACACCCATCACAATACTCTGCACCCTATCTTGGGATGGCAGGGGTGGAGTTAATAACGACAAACCGATCCCCTTCCACGTTAACGCCAACATTGGCCTTACTTTTGCTGTGCATGAGGCTGTGCTGCACCCCAGATGCAAGCCCCCATTCAGTTATTTTGATAAGTTTATGCCTACGATGCACACAGCCGTAACAGCTGAATTGATTCAAACCAAATTTACTTGTCGACTCCCTTCGTGGACATAGAGATATATCTGAAACGACATCAAAATCGGTTCTGGGGTTTGGGAGCAGTGGCGATGTGAGGGGTCGAAATTGGCCTGATCCATTACTTTGTCAAATGGCTTATACAACAGCCTGTACTACCGTACAGGCTTTATATGTTTTTCATCAGATATTCATCTTGTAGACACTCTCTACAGTTAAATTATCCTGCTACAACAGTGACATTTCCAATCACTGAAAGTCATTTGCATTTTGATGTTGAAAGTAACTTATGCAGCAGAATTATACATACAATAAAAACCTTCTGGGAACACACTATCAATGGAATGCTAACACAAGGCAAACAGATGCGCCGCTAGATGCCATTGAAACTGGTCTGGCTCAGTGGCTACTTGTGCAAGTTGTAAAACAGTGAGTTCCAGTCTGTTAGACCAGCATAAACGAATACTGCACAATTACCAAAGATGCTGAAGTTGGGGAGTGTATTAGTCAATAGATGGTGGTGAAAGCACCAGTAATCATCAATAAAAAAACCACGTCAGTTTACGGCGAATTGTCAATCACAGATGCCAACTGAAAATGCTAAGAACAGCAGAGACAACGACAAATTATAAAGTCAGAATATTATAAAATACGTGAATAATAATGACTTCACACACAAACTATATACATAATGCTTCATCAGGTTCTTACAGTATCATAATAATACTGTTAAAATATTCACACATTTCTATAAAAATTAACTGTTGCATGTTGCCATTAACACTGCAAAGATCATCTGTTAAAGGTCAAGCTGCTAATGTGTCATGTTTAACAGACACAGTCACATTTAACAGCTGCAAAGAGTTATGAAGTGAATGATTTTCGAACGGGGTTGTGCATCAGTGTAGTAAAGCCATAATTTGACCACATACATTTATTGTAATACTGTTTACAATATTTACAGCACATTCGCCTTTTGGGACAGATCATTTAACTGAAATTTTACTTTTGTGCTAAGTAATTTGTAATTTCATGCTGTGAGTGTTTTGTTGTATCGAATTTATGGTGGTTTATGCTAGACAACTAAATGTAGTTTGTTACTCCTGGCAAGCAAGAAATGCATTTTTAAAACCAGGTTTAGTCACCATGACAGAGACCTGGACTGTTTCACAGGTCAAAAATAGACATGGTTCCATCACTGGTGACTAACATTAATTGCAGTAGTAGTGTTTGTATGACAGTAACAAAGAAAACTCTTCCTTGGCCTTTGTCGACTTTCACACGAGGCATAAACACTGACATCGTAAAATGAATCAAATTCGTTGACATAACGTAACACACCGACTGGTCAACGTCGTCATTATGACAGCATTAACGAGCCACAAAACGAACACAGAGCACAGCAGACACAGCATCCAGCCGCGTGACGTCATCGCTGCAGGTGGAGCTGCATTGTAGTAGTCACAGTACGGACACTGGAATGATCCACACACTTGACAGATGTGCAGCTGGAACAGCGTGAAAGCGTTGTACGCACTCAGGTTTTGTAGTCCTGAAAATGAAGTAATGTCGTATTAAGGTAAGTAAGTAACTTCTTTAATTAAAACATATGGCATACGCACATGCATACAATACAATGGAATAATAAAAAAAACACAAAAGTATATGACTATGAACAAAGCTAATTAATGACTGCAAAGATCATCTGTTAAAGGTCAATTAAAAATTGTTTTTAAAAAAGTGCTCGAGATGGTGCACGATGGAGCAGATTTTGAGTTTTGTGTTCAGCTCAGCCCGCCCGCATTGAATGCAGCAATTGGCAATTGCCACAGATGTCTGTGTAGTGTAATCCGTGTATCTGTGTGTTGGTCATGACGATCAGCCATGTGAATACGGCTGAACCGATCAAGATGCTGTTTGGGACCCGAGGAACCATGTATACATATCGGCGCCACCTGGTGAATACGACTGAACGATCCGAGTGCAGTGGCAATGCAGCTGTCACTACCACCATTGTATCCACTTGTTTATCTGGTCAGTGGTTTGATTGCACCAAACTCAGTTAAATTTAATCATCAGTTATGACACTGAGTTAAACTAAGGTTAAAGTTAACTGAGCTTGATGCAAGCAGATGTTAGTGAATTACAGTTATAAATGTCTTCATTTATTAAGCTGAATTTTAATCATATGGACTCTTCGGCCTATATAGTCATTTTGGTGCTCATAAATTCATAACACAGCTCTTACCATCAACCATATTCAGCTGTTGAGCAGTAAGCCCGTATGTTGAACAGCCTACAGATGGCATGTTATAATTTCCAAATAACCTAAAAAAATTTTGTAGCTGATGGCAGACTGCTAACAGATATTCTGTTCAGCAATAATAGTAACCAATTGTCAGTTGCATATTTGCTGCATAAATGGCTTTGAATAATAATCCATCATATAGTGTTTAAGAATTATTCTGTCGCCTACACTTGCAAGAAGATACTGTTTCACATAGTGTGGTCACTGGTACAGTAATTACTGTGAATACTTTAATTTTAGTACACATGCAACTAAACATACAGTGTAGAAACTGTAGAGACAATAACATATTTATAAAATCAGTCAAACTACTGATGGCATATTCGTAATCGTAAACTAATCAATCATATCAACACTTCTGGTCATTACTGGCCACAATGTCGAAAAATGTTTGGTTAAATTATACTTTTTATTATTGGGCCCATTCCATGGGGCCATAGCGGTCGTCGTCGTCGTCATCGTTGTCGTCGTGGACATCGATGCGCAGGCGGCGTGCGACAGTACAGTGGCGACACCTGGTGAATTGGCGTGAGGCGGCTCGTTGTGGCGAATGGGCCCAACATTTTTCAAATGCTTCTTGTTATAAAATCGGAGATTACACGAATATTCCATCCTTTACATGATGGCTTTTCTAAACAAGAAGCATTTGAAAAATGTTGGGCCCATTCGCCACTGCAAGCCGTCGCACGCCCATTCACCAGGTATCGCTACCGGTACTGTCGCACGCCGCCTGCGCATCGATGTCCACGACGACAACGACAACGCGTGACAGAGGGGACCGCTATGGCCCCATTGAATGGGCCCAATAATTTTTCCAGGTGCTAGTATTTTCACTTCAACACATTACAGTGTTTAGAAGCTAATATCTGGTTGTTTAAGAACACGACTGACAGCTGTTACCTGTTTCTGCATATTCCTGTATCTTAATAAGATGATCAATGGAAGTATTTGCAACTGGATACCATCGGTCAGCTATAAAACTGAAGCAAGTTCGCTTCTGTCCCACCTATACAGTGACAATTGTAATTTTTGCATCATTTTTGCAGGCAAATAATTTATAGTGATAAAAACTGTACAACTGAGAATGACAAAAAAATCAATTTTGCTCACATGTAGCAGACATCACGGTCATTTAATTTCACAAAATTGCTAAAAATACAGAAAGTCATCTACAGTGCCAGTAACATATATTTCATAGTATCAATGTCATGTTTCTTATTTTCCCTTGATAAAGTTGCAGAACGAATGTCAGAATGATCATCCTCATCACCCAATATGTCAACCAACCTTAAGATTGGTCCAGCCACAGTGGGATACCGGTAACTAATGTCCAAGGGGACCACTAAAAATAAAGAGAATTAGAAACGCAACATCAGTAAAATATATTCTCACCCATCACAGAGGCTGCATAGGCTAAAAACAGAGCTAGAACTTCTCACCATTGGATGAATGGGCAACGAAAAATTAGCACTTGAAAGTACATGTAACATGGGAAAGTGACCACCACTCAGTGATGGGTCCAAGAACTGGTGGCAGGGGGATTATCTCTCTTCACCCCCTCCTTTTGTCCCTTCCCTGCCATCCCTTCCCTGTTCCTGCTGCAAAGCGGTCCCCTTAAATCCAGGTAGGGTGTCAAGCAGAGCACGGTCGTCAAATGCTTTTTATGCATTTTGAGTCAAAAAATCGCTTCTGATTGTAATAATTTGCCATACGTAACATAGTGTGATACAATATTTCCAAAGAAGTACCTGATTTACTGTTGCTTTGCTTTGGTTTTATTTACATCTTGTATTTCTAAATTATGTTTATTACATTACATTATTAAGAAGAACGACCTACCGATTTTGGCTGCTGTATGCCGGTGGAGGGGGATGGGGATACATCTCCCCTCTGGATCTGCCACTAACAACCGCTGATCTCTGCCATGCAACTGAATACCAATGCAGAACATTGCACTGAACTTACGTGTGAGAAGAACGTGACTAGTTTCTGCCGGTAGAACCAGACACGCTGCAGACCAGTGATGTTAGCTCTGTACAGCAACTCAATAGTATCTCGGCTGATGACATACCCAGTCGGAATACCAACGATCACGTTAGCCATACCACTGACCGGAGCTATGTCTGGACGCTTCCACCTAGTTTCACGTAAAAAAACAATCATGATGACTGCATCAGCATATGCTTTGCTCTTTGATATGTGAAACACGTAACATTAACTAACTGATAGCTGCATCGTTTATTTTTACACCGTAATAAATATCTGCATAATAATATTTTTGATAAAAAAAAGTACAATAAAACTTTAAGTCTAGGAAGCCTGTGGTGACAGGATAACAATTTAAGAGTAAAAGTCAGTCATTCACCAATAATATGAGCAATGTTTCATTTGAAAGTAACAATGAAATTCTCTGTTTAAAATTCTTCTGAACAGAATTATACCGGAAGCAAATGGTCATTTCAAAGTGACTGTAGTTTCGACCCCAGAATCTCTGCTGGTCAATATCCAGATCAAAAGAACCATACGGTGGTCCAACAGCTTGAACCTGATACGGCTTCTCGTAATGTACCCAGTGATCCAGCTGCAAACAGAAAGAAATACTACAAAATCTGCAGATTTATTAGACTTGTGTTGCAGTAAAATTGGAACAGAAAGGTCTGCAGATCAAAGTACAGGATTCAGTGTGATATAGTAGGCCCAATTCATTACGAAAACTTCAATTTATGGTGTAAATAAACTAAATAAACTTACAGTAACAGTTAGGCTTAGATAAATTCTATGAAGTATTGTCAGTATGACTGTACTTGACATTGTGTTACACTTAGATTAGTCAAAATGTTACATTTATTTTACTTACAGCAACGTGTGCATAGCCGGTGCCTACTGCTCGCGTCCTCACTTCACCAAAAGTTGGAGTGATCTGCAAATTTCGTAAAAACACAACAATTGTGTGTGGTAGTAACACTTGCTCTTATCACCACATGTCACTACTTTTTAACATCTGGTTTCATTTTAAGCTATCAAGATAATATATACCAAAGTTGGATGGGTCATTGAGTCAACAATTTTAGCCCAATCAGGTTGTTTCTGACCCACAGATGACCATTTTTTGAGTTTCAATACGCACATTTATCAAAGCAGTGTTTGCATTAAACAGCACCTTTTATGGTGGCAGCTCTCTGCTGCAATTTATTTTTGTTATCAGTTTATAACTTATTATTGCAAGTTTTTTCTAACCTGGAATTTGTGTTGTAGTGTCTGGATCTTAAACATACAGTTTGGAACTTATGACATGGTATTTGTTTTTCAATGACCAACTTGGGTCATTTGGCCATTGTATCAACACTTTTTGGTTAGGTCAGATCATGAGCCAAAAGGTACAACTTACGATCTCTGATACAATTATTCAACTAAACTGAAGGTTTCCAACGACAAAAACAAAACACTGGGCCATTGTGGCATTTCTTGTCATTTCAGCGCCATTTACAAGCACTGTACTGTACTTATTTACTTACTAAAAACTGGTTAATTAGAACGATAAAAGAACGACAATCTGACAACACTCTGAGGGGTGCCAGACATATCTTTCAATTGCCTATTGCATACAAAAATCTATAAATTTATATGAAATTAATTTACAACAAACTCCATTTACCATATTCACTGTTTTTTCTGTTTATTATGTATGCTACTCATTGTCACTCATTATGGATATTCTTTGCTTCTGTTTGTGACTATCTGTAACCTGCTGATAGTGATTTTAGTACTTTAAACTTTGCATGTACGTCTGTTATAGGCCAATCAATACTTCTTACTTACTTACACAATTGAAAAGTATACAGTGTCAGTACTACTTTACTGTAGGTATATATAATACACAGGCAACATACGGAGAACGTATAGAGTTGGGCAAAGTTTGACTTGTCAAGTTTCACAGTGTGTGCCCATGAAGAATTGGATGAACATTCGAACTGGAGCTGCAGATTGTAGAAGGCGCGGTTTGTTTGTCTATAAGAGAACTCAGTTAGTGCTTCCAGAGCAAGCAGAGTATCCTATACAGCGTCAATAACATTTTGTTCGGTGACAAAAAAATTCACTTAAACGACAAATAATACAAAATGGTAGTCAACAGTGACAGCAAAAGGCAAACAGTGTAAAAAAGTATTTTTAAAAAGTAATTAACATTTTTTATCATTTACAGCAAAAGATCAGTTCTAATAATAATGGCAACACAGTGGTTATTATAACAACAGCACAAGCCACAACAGTGTCTAAACATAGGCAAATATCTATGCCTAGATACTTTGAGAGGTTGTTGCACTAGTTGAGAAAAGTGGGTACCAATTAAGTCAGAATTCATAAAAATTCAAATGTCAACATCAATGTTTATCATCACTAACAAACGACAATGTTAATCAAACTACACTGTCCATGTTTTCTTACTGTACTTGTTAAAAACACGTAGGCAGTGATCTTACTGAAGTGGAAGACCATCCCATCAGATGATTGCGTTGTGATGAAATAAATTTCATGATTGGAACCGAATCTGTCATGTCATTATGTGCCAGATAGCACAGCAGAGCATATGATGTTGCCATTACGGCATTACCGACGTTGGGATGGAACTGTCTTTCGTACAGAAACTCAACGTTATTGATACGTTTTGATGGATTATCCGGAATGTCCTTCGCTGCCCAGTAGAGATAGCGTGCTGAACAACACCAAGAAAAAAACAGAGCTAAAACTAGAAACACATGGCAAAGCCTAGCATGTAGCCTGCCCACCATAGCAGTGTTGCCCCCTAGTGAACAGTAGCAAAACAAAACCATGTACTGCTCGATGCAGTGCTTAGCAGTGCCGCCCACTATAGTAGGCCTAAAATTAATAACATGTCCCAGTTTACCAGCATGCACCCTAAATCAAAAAAGAAAACAATAGCGATAAACATTGGACAACTAGCCTACATATTCATTAAACTTGGTAATAGTCTGACTAACAATGACCAAGATATACTCACTGACATCTCAAACTCGACATAAAACATATAGCCCTTTCGGCAAGCATGCCGAGAAGGCTAAACTAGCCATTCTTCTCTCCTTATGCCACCTAGAGTTTTCGACCTAGGCACAAAACCAGACCTGCACCTGGACCAGCACCATAGCCAAGTAGGCACATTATGATGCACCCTCTACTCTCAACGTGAATAGCCTACGCAAGTGTTTCTGCTGCAAACCTACCACCCTGTACAACAAATCATGTGACCCTGTTCACCTGAGAAGCTCCTCCTCTGTCGTAAACTCTACTCAGATTTACAGCATCTGGTAACGGTAGAGAATGTGATTACTAATTCTAAACTATGTGCGTTGAAAAATGACCAATTTCTTATAAACAGAATCAAATGAACCTACTACAAATTAAAACAAGTATGATCTGTCGATGACATTCGTAAGTTTCATGAAAATGCTGAGAACTAAAGAGTAATTAATCTTCAAATGTTACTGATAAGTCGGGTTGTCTGTGACGTAGGTGGTTGGATAGTGAACACTTGTGTTGAGTGTTCAGTCACAATAACCCCATCCACACCAGCAACATGTTGAAATAAATAACATGTTCATAGCAACAAATCAAATGATTCTTATCATTTTTTGCAACAAGTCAAAAGAAAGCGCACAAGTTTTATTTTTGGCAACAGGTCGAATGACTCAGCAATATAGCGACTGCGATTGTCAGTTTCATATATAAAGTCTGACGTACTGGTAGAGTGCTGTCTGCCCATCGGACGAAGACGCCTATACGCCATGTCGTGGCCCTTGTGGTGAGACACTTGCAGTGCATATGTAACAATCGACATCTGGAAAGGATCAGTGATGTACATGACCTTACTGGCAAGGTAGTTGGCTCCACGGCCAACTGCTGCGTCAGCTCTCTGCTTTGCATCCTGTTTGTGATTTCACAGCACACAGCCTCATATTTACTAAGAGAAAGATGATGTCAGGGGTCAGGGAGGCTTCACCCCCTGAAGCTGAAAGCATTTTTTGTCTTTCAGTAGTACAAATTTGCCTATTTTTTGTTATAATGTAAACTGCTTAAATGTGCTTTTTTTAAAATATTGTTGTATTTTGTCAGGGATGTAGCTTAGCCCATGGTCTGCTACTGTTCCTGATAAATCATAGTCAAATACGTGTGTAGCCTATATGCACTTATCACATTGCCTATTCCTGGCCACTGTATATATC
>Ga0209782_1001536_pt1 | contig 12158 bp, 8 predicted proteins | sample WorMetmaBAHAMAS1_FD_187390 | JGI IMG/M metagenome (GOLD analysis project Ga0209782, IMG submission 187390) | Marine gutless worms symbiont microbial communities from Max Planck institute for Marine Microbiology, Germany - Inanidrilus... | ecosystem: Host-associated > Annelida > Digestive system >... | reverse complement strand
CCGGCTAGCCGGCTAGCCAGCCGTAGGATGTCGTCAGCCAGCCGTAGCGGCTTACGGCTACGGCTCGTGGGTCTAGTATGCTAAGTACCAGCCAAGAGATTGGTGGAAAGAATGTCTCCAAAATGACCTATTTTGTGTAATGCTGGGCATTGAACCTTCACTTGGTTGATCAGTCAATCAATTTAGAGCTCTTGTAATTAAAATATTGGTTGTGTATAGTATTGCGTGGATGTGAGCCGCGTAATTTGACTGTGCTGGCATTGGAGGAATCGCTGGTTCAGATGAGCTGGCAACCTGTGGATAATGCCGACGTCTCTCACTATGTTGTCATATGGTGCATGGGAATTGCAAGCTGTTTGGTATGTCGTTGAGTTATGATGTTGCGATCTTCCACTGGTCTACATTGTATTATTGATACTGCAACTATTTCTTTTTGTTTCCTTTCACTGGCCCATTCTGCCCGAGTCACTGCAGGTTAAGCCAAGTCCACTAATTTAAGCCTTTTGGCTCTTTGGATCAGGTTTTTGCAGGTTCAATGCCCCGTCTTTTGCCTAACTAACAGTATCAAAGCAGTGAAACATACTCAGGACACTGAGCATAACCAGGGAATATTGCCGACCCACTCATGTGCTTTTTGATCTGCTACCTGTATAGCCTATATTCTGTTGAACTGTACTTGTCTGCAGTTTGTATTGTACTGTATTTATGATAATGACTTATAGTTTATTTATTTAAAGATGTATAAGTGAGCAGATTTATATACCAGTAGCTCAGAATTTGGACTGTCAGCATAACCCACAGTAATGGCCAGTTTATGCTGACTGTTTTGTGAATAGTTTTGGTACCTAAAGCATGATGTAAATGATGATATTGGCTTTCTTGGGAGCAGGCTGTAAGACATGTCAACATGCAAGTCTTGACGGCTGATAACAGTATCAATTTTTGATACTTTTTGCTGCAGAAATGAAACTGTCAGATTATTTAAATTATATTAATTGTGGGGGATTTAATGTGATCGTGACAGATGATAAAACAGTCGCTATAGCAGACTGTCTGTGTATTTGTCCATTGTCGTGTTGTAGGGTGATATTCATTGGAAGGTGCTAAATCCTGCTACCTCCAGATACAAGATAAAACTTGATAGCGACTCGTTCCACCATTTTAGATTTGGAATTGCTGTTGAAATTGGCTCTTGGAGTAGTGGAATTATATGGAGCAGTTGCACATATGACATTAAATCAGGTGTGTGTTGTGTGTAATATATGTGCAAAAGCATGCGTGAGTAACAGTCTATGCATGCACTGGTGATGCTTTCTTTATCTTCAATGTTAGGTGTGACATTGTTTTTTTGTCATTTATATATGCATAGATAAAAATATAAAATAAGTTTAGTTATTTAGTGTTTAGTTATTCAGTCCAAATTAACCTGGAAAGTAGAGATTGTTAAAATGAGGAATTTGTGCTCGTATATAGTCCTACACATTTGGAGATGTTGTGCAATGCTCTATTTGTTTATTGTCATATTTTATTACATTTTGTACATACAGACTATTAGTTGAGTATTCCACAGAGACATACATGTAATGTATGCTGATTTGTAGTGGCAAAACCTCCGAGACTGGAAGCAGAAAATTCTACAAACGAAAATGATGTGTCACTGAAAATTAATCCGCCTCCTTGTAGTAGGCATGGTGGTGGTACTGGCTATGTTCATGGTTATGTCGTCTATTACTATCGTGATAAACAGCCTGGTAAGTAAAACTATTGGCATTTTCTTGCAAGACAACCAAATCAAACTGAACACAGTCACTCAAAGCCGTTGCTTCATTTGTTTTACTGACAAAGACATATTTTATTCTTCTTGTAATGACTTACTCACTGTATCATTCCCGATAATTTGCTTTTGTTATGGTGCTTAATAGAATCTATCTTTAACTCACACGCATTAGCAACATACCAGTTTATATCAGAGAGCTAGCACAAAGGGAGCAATGCAGCTATCCTCTGGTGGTGGTACCAGTATATGAAGAAAGGATGAAACCACTGATTGGGCCCATTCTATGGGGCCATAGCAGTCCCCTCTGTCACGCGTTGTCGTTGTTGTTGTCGTCGTCGTTGTCTTAGACATCGATGCGCAGGTGGCGTGCGACAGTGGCGGCGTGCGACAGTAGCGACACCTATGAATGGGCGTGTGGCGGCTCGCAGTGGCGAATGGGCCCAACATTTTTCAAATGCTTCTCGTTAGTGATTAGTCCTGTTTGGAGTCACTGCTTTAAGTATCCTTCAGTGTTTTGACAGTATTGCTTTGGCGACCAGAATGGCATCCGGCCAGGTGAAAACCAAAGTGTTGTTCTCTTCCGGAAGAAATCGGAGGAAAAAACTGATGGGAACTGGCTAGTCCTTGTTTAGCTGAACACAGAGATGGTGGCATGTTTTTTATGCTCTATATGTTTTATTTTGTTGATAGAGTTAGTTACGGAGCTGTTTGTCGACAAGGCTTCGGTGTCATCATGTGCATCTGTTGAACAAGTAATTGTCATACAAGTGCACAATCTTCTACCGGATACATTGTACCATTTCTATGCCATTTCATTGACAGCTGCTGGGCCTTCATATGTGAATTCGAGCCTTGAACGAGCACGTACTAAAAGTCCTGGGCTTCTTGCTAGTCACTATGCTCTAATAGCTGTTGCAGTGGTTGTCACACTGATATTTGTCATTGTTGGAGTACTGACGTGCATCAGGTGCTGTTCAGTTACTTCCATATTTTATTCTGTACTTGTCAGTGCTATTTATCGCTTATTATTCGTAAATTTCATAACATGTTAATTTAGTTATCTTGGTGTATCAATGTTTTGGGCTTGCTACATTTAAACTACAGCATCTCTATTTTACAGTTTTTAATATTTTAACTTCAGTATGGTACAGTTTAGTAGTTTAGTAATTTTCGGCTGATGTTTTATTGTTTATGGCAGTTGAGAATGCTGTGCTGTGCACATTGTATGTACACTGTGAACAAAAAAACCCCAGGACACTAGACTATGTCCATAAGTTGCCAAATGCTAACCAATTTTCAAATCTCTTGCACTAGTAGATTCATTAGTAAATGTGCAATAAAGTCATTTGTAAATATCTTATTACATCTTAATAGCATAGCTACACTACCTTATGAAATATTAAGGTCTGAAAATAGCGACAATGTGGAACATTGTACTGTGATTAGTGATAAATTACAAGGTAGTGTAGCTGCACATTTAAGATGTGGTGGGCTATTTAGCTATCACTTAACTATGTATTTATCGCTAAGTTTGGTGGTGAAAAAAATTAAAATCGGTGAATGTGTGGCCAAGTTACAGGCAAAAAGGTTGATTGCCTTGTGTGCCCTGTGCACTTTGCAATGATCCTGCTTAAATATGAAGAACTGGCCAGATAACTTACCTGCAATGAACAAAAACTGTTTTTTTTTTGCTTTTGTTATGTTACTACACAGATTATCTTTGACTTCAGTGTAAACAAATATCAAACTAACAAGTATTTTTCTACAACTTTTTTGAGTGTTAAGTCTTACACTGCAGTTTGCTGCACTCAGTCATTGAGCATAGCAAATTTTGAACACAGAGATTTCACAAGGTAGTGTGGCTACACAATTAAGGTGTGATTTGGAATGTTTAATAATGACTTTATTGAAAATTTACTAGTGAGTCTGTCAGTGAAATAATTGTGAAAATTTGTAAGCATTTGGTGAAGTTACGGACAAAGTCTAGTGTCCTGGGTTTTTTTGTTTCACAGTGTAGATTAATTTTTTACTCATATTTTAACTGCAGTTGTTAAATTTATAGATGGAATCATCAAGCATGCAGCTGGTTTTTTCATGGTGTGAAAATACAGCCACCATCTTCTCCAGCTAATGGATATGGACACAATGTTAGTTTGAACACTTGGAATTATTGTTTTCTGAAATATTTCTGTTGTTTTTAATCATCTGTAATAATCTTATGTTTTCATTTCTTATTTACTTCTCCTTTATCTTTTCATTTGAGAATAGGCCCACTTTATTTTTGGCCTGGATGTTGTAATAGGTCATAATTTGTCTCGGCTTATTTCATGTTGTAGTTCGTTGTGTTTGATGATTTGTATTCTGTTGATTTAATGGTTGTATATTTAGTTTTGTGTTAGCCTAACTTTATTGTATTGTTATCGTTTTTTTTCTTCCGGCTTTAGTTTTGATTTTATCGGTACTAGCCAAGAGTTTGGCTTGGAATAGCATCTCCGATATGACCAATTTAGTGTCAGGTGGGACGTTAAACCTTAACTCAATCAATCTAGTACAACAGCAGCACAGTTCAGTCCGTTCAGCCAGTTTAATCAAATCAGTCAGTTGTTTAGTTGCTAATGACTGTAAGTTGGCATTGTTTACCAGGTTTTATGTTTAATCTGTAGACATGTGCATCTAGCGGAGACTTGTTTCCTTACCGTGCTGACCATGGCGAACCTGATGGTGGTCCAACTGAGCTACCAATACAGCTGCAAGGTAAGACTCTGTTCAGCAAAATAACTGTGGTTTTGATGTCGTGGACAGTAAACATTACAAGAGTTAACACGACTCATCTGATGGATTTGGGGCAGTACAAGGCAGCTGCTGATGCTTGGGCCAAGCCATACAGTGACTGGCTCTGTGAATGTCATTACATCATTTTTGACCCCCCACAGAATCGACATCCCTTAATCAATCACCAACAAATTTTGCATGGGTGGTTATTTCCGTGCTCCATATACCCTAATACCAAATTTGTTGCGAATATGTCCACTGAGGGCTTGTGGGCCAGTGGGTGGGTGAAATATAACAATAATTTTATGTATTTATTTATTTACATCCCTTTTTGGGATCGAGACTGTCATATGCTGGTTTTATTGGGTTCAAAGAACCATAAAGACCACACAGTGAACCTCATTGTTTATGTGAATCTCCTACTCTTTTTCATTATGGAGGATGAAAGGATGTGTTGACAAACGTTTAGAAATGAGACGTGGTCACCGGTGGCGTCGGAGGGTATTTGGAATATGAAACTAAGCAGGGGAGTAGCAAGTAGTTATTAGCAACCATGTAACGTAATTTTTACATGCAGCTTTGCCTGAAATGTGGGGAGGATTATCCCCCCAGACTTAAAACTGGGGGATCGATCCCCCTCATTCTCCAGCACTGACGCCACTGGTGGTCACAGTAAGTTTGCTTGTACTAAGTTTGCTTGTACTTCAGAAAAACATAGTTACACAGTCGAGAGAAGTTGCTTGTGCTCTGTTAGCTGTCATTGTCTCTTCGTCCTTTGGCAGAGCTACCATACAGTTGGAATGTTGCAATTAGACTTGCCTTGTTTGCTTGTGTTTCGTAGACTTGTCAGGAGTCAATGGTCGTATTGAACCTGTATCATCTTCTACTGGTGAGCAGCATTTGTCATCAAGTGATGAAGGGGATGACTATTCACAGGCCGCAAAGCACGAAGAGTCACCTTTGCTGCGTTCAGCACCGTCTGATCCACCAGCTGCCATCTCTCGTAGTGCAGTAAGGCGGGAAAGTCTGCCTTCTGGTGCCGCTGACGATGGACCGCAGTCGGTGGAGTTGGCTGGACACAACTTGGACAGTCCAGTCAGTGTGGACATAAATGACGATGACGATCATCAGGATGATGTAGGTAATGGCCATGATGGAGACGATGATGACGATCGTCAGCAACAGACTGATGAATCGGATGGTGAAATCTATCAGCTGGCGGCTGCCAGAGTCTCCAGCACTGCCAACTCTCCAGATGACAGTGCTGCTGAGACGCTGTCCAACCTCTACTCCATGGCGGCTGCTTCCGAACCAGTGGCGTTGGACAGCTTGTCGACATTCGGAGATCGCTACTCTCAAGCGCAGCCGCTGCTTGATGCTGCCGTGGACTTCTCTGCTGTATCTGGCATGGCAGACAGTAACAGTCTCCCCGAAGATACTGACGAGTCAGCGGCAATCGCTGACGGCTGCCAAACTCCTGATAGTGACAGCGGATACTGTTCGGTAAAATTCTCCATGAATGCCATGGAAGATAAGTTGTCCGACTGAAAGCATTTGCACAGCTTTGTTGCAGTATGCACGAGTGTGAGTGATGGAGTTATGATGACATGCTGCTATGCAGAAATGTTAAAGCCTAAGGGCCAGACTAGCCATGAGAAAAAGTTTTGGCTCAGCCTCATTGGCCTCAACCTCCTGGCCTCAGCCTCAAGGACTTTTGGCCTCGGCAATGGTCTCAAAGTTTGGTTTTGTCCTCAAGCGTTTGGCCTGATTTAACATCACTACTATTACATGGCTACATCTAACTTGCTGCTACTGCGAAATAATTTGACATTTTCAACTGAGTTTGGATCACTGCAGAGCTGCTTGTTTATTTTATACTGTATTTTGCAGTGGCGTAGAAAGGCTGTGAGGGGCACTGGTTCAACTGTAACCTGGGGATCCCAATTCCCTCGGCCGGCCCCCAAAGGCTAAAACTGGAAGCCCGAAGTGCTGAGAGTGGAGGTGGGGCTTTGCGGCACGAGGGCCTGCTCCCCGGTCTGGGAGCGGTGTATGCAAATTAGACAATCGTTTACATCGAACGTCAAGTTGAAAAATCACAACGTTTCATTTATGCACTTTATGGTTTCTTGCTACTTACTTGTCAGTTTTTCAGAAGTAGCATATTCTTTTCTTGCATACAATTTTTTGCCCCCGGACTCGGGGGGAGGGGGGACCGGGAGCTCAGGCCCAAGTTCACTGAACTGCCTGAACCCCCGGTTTCTATGCCACTGGTATTTTGCATGTATTGTTCAGTCTGCCTCCGTGATTTGACAGTAAAACGTTCACAGTACATTCTCAGCCAGATTGGTTACCATTCTGTGTCTGCTGTGGTTCCTGTCTGATCAAATAGTGTTTGGATCATTAGCATAAATGCACGCGAATTAGTTTCTGATGCAGGCAAGAAAGTTTGACAGCATCTGCTAGAAAATTGTGATCATAATCACCTGTGAATTTATGACATAATGGTATTTGTATTCACATCACCTGTGAACATTGGGTCGAATAGTCTGTTTGTATTCGGCCGAATAGTGCATCCAGACTACATACAAATAGTCAAGTCATGTGTCAACAGTTTGCTACGCAGTAAACAGTAGAAATGGCATATATTATGGTTACGGAATCGTTGAAATTGTGACCTCTTATGACTTAGTGTTTTATCAGCTCTGCTTGATTTGATGCCTTCACTGTTTTGACACTGTTGGCTGTGCATCACAAAGAGCATCGATCGTGTAAAATATTCAATGATGATGATGAGCTTGTGTCTGGAGCAGGTGCAAATAACTGGTATATATGGCCCAGCTGGTGCCAGTGCCATTCCAGCGTCATTGCCTCATTAAAATCTCCATAATGGTACTTTCTTTCAGTGCCAGCTTACCAAGTTGTCCCATAATCAGGTACCTTTATCACTATACAAGATAATGCTGACTGATCACAGGATGACTGGCTTTGTTTTCTGATTGACCATTCTTGCAGAAATATTCATATTTGTATTTATATACAACCATATAGTGCTCACCTGTTTGATACAGCCTTAGTGGTAGTATATTATTATGGTGTTATTTGCTGTGAATTCTAACTTTATTGCTAGTGAAGAGGTGTACACTGCATTTTGATACACATCCAAATGTGTGTGTATTTGAGTGTATTTATATCGTCCATTTTATTTGCCACCAGTAATAATGTTGTTAACATTTTATATATGTATATTTTATACATTATATCTCGTTTGTTGTGTTTATACTTAGAGACTAACAAGTTGTGACTGAAGTTTGACTGTGTTAGTGTTGTGTTGTTTTGGTGAAGTTTTATTTCACATTGCAGCATCGTTATAAGAATGTAGCATTTTCTACATATTTTTATGTTTATGGTACGCCGTGTGTTTGATATGCATGCTCATCATTGGCACGTTTTCACTGCATGGCAGTAGCAATGATGTCGTTGTTTCACTAACAGCAGCAGCATCTGGCAGCAACGATAGTCACCTACCCTCCTAAATCTACAAGGCTAGCAACAGCGAAGAAAAAACTATCTGACAAAACCAGGTTCACAGAAATTCCGGCCTTTGACCCACGGACTATAACTGCTATTGTTTACTGGATATCTCATGGGAAAGTCAAGTCACAGACAGTCACCAGTAACTTTCTGTGCACTGCAAAGGCATATATGTACGTTACGGTAACCACATAATGTTTATTCTGTCTAGTTTGACGGTTGTCATGCATGTTAATGTTGTTATTAGACAAGTTAAGCATAACTTGTCCATGAGTAAGCTGTAAGTGTAATTTCGTTTTGAGCATCAATCAGACATGTAGCACAGTGATATCATGTTTCCTTGGCCAGCTATGTACTATGTGATTTTTTAACTGACTAGTAATCAGAACTGAGGTAGAACTTATAAATTTTTGATTCTTTGATTTTACAGTGTATGCTTCTGCTAAGTGGCACTACTTCAGACTTGGCAATTTTAAAAATATTGAAATACTTTTTCTGTAGCGTTTAAATACTTGGGAAGTATTAGGGTATCTAGTATAAAAGTATTTTTAAAATTAAAAGTATTGCCCAGTATTTAAGCACATTCATCAAATTTGTTACAAAACCACACAAATTCATATTATTTGTATAACATGTACAGTTGGTGAGTTGTGTGTGCCTTATAATATACATGTGATGCTGAATTTTATACGAGTTTTATAATTTACAGTCGTATATCCAAGTTTCATTCCATACTCTGTGTATAATCCATTCCAGTCTAACATGCAGTTTGTGTATGCCGTCTTTTTAACAGCGAATTATCAAACTTGAATCTATGCATGTTTCTTCATATTTGTAGTATTTTTGTTATTGCTGAATAGGGTACCATGTTTAGTATTCATATTCTGGCATATTTATATTAGTTTCTGTCTTGCATTTAATACTTTTCAAGCTATCTACTGTGATTTTGTTAATATCCGGTTGTGTGTCTGTTAGTTTCTGAACCCCAGTAGTTATACCTAACTGAAGGAGAGCTATTGCTATGCCATGTTCCCTTCACTGTTGTGGCTCTACTCTCGGATGTTCTAGCCGGGCTTCTTGCCACTTGGGTGGCACATGTGAAGTGAGAGCACAGTCTCGTCTCAGATTACACCAAGTAGACGATATCGCAGACTGCGTTAACTATGAAATTTATTTCACTGCGTTCTGCTCTTCCTAATTTGTCTTGCCGAGTGAGAAGATCTGTGGATGGCAGAAGTCAGAAGTGAGGAGGCATGGAGAAGTGAGGCCTGAAGGGCCGCGGCGGGGTGGCCTTCTCGAGGAGGGGGAAACTAGCCCCATCCCACCAGCTAGGGGGTCTGTGGAAAGGTGTAACCTCCCCCAGTGATATCTGAGGCAAAGCCTCGCCCGAAATTGATTTTGGTGTTTTTAATCTCACAGAAAGCATCTAGTGCCACAATTTTTAGCACGAGATGTAATATATACATCTCGCGCTTATGCTACGATGTCAGTGTCCGTCCATCTCTCCATCTGTCTGTGACAGAAGTGCATTGGCACATTATAGCTAATTTAGGTTTTAAATTCCAATCCAAATGTACCGCACACAGTGCGCCCGCATGCACTGCGAGTCACAGTGCATGCGGGTGCATTGTGGTCCCGGTGCATGCCGGGAAGATGGGGAGGGGTCATCTCACACTATGCTAGCCACTGCTAGGCCCTCTTATTGATTCATAACAGGAGCAGTAGTCTTATACTCAGATTTATCTTCGTGACCGCACTCTGAATAGTTGGTTATTAAGTGATTTGGCAACAGTGTGAGTTTTAGACTTAGCACACTCCATAGCATGCATCCGGGCCCTAAATTCTAAGAAGCCACGAGCCTCTATGCCCATAGGCTATATGGGCACCTATATGTTTAACCATAGTTATGTTGCTCGATTTGTACGATTTGTTTCTCACGCATCTGTATTCTGTGTGATATTTAAAATCAAATTTTGCCGGTTTTACAGATTTGTTACTATGTATACAAACCAGTATGTGTATGCAGTGGATCGTGCTTTTTATCTTAATGCTGATTGGTTGTTTTATGCTGTTCATCGTTTTTGTTACCCATCCAGATCACAGACTGTGTATACTGTGACTGTGTGTCTACATTTTTGTGTGTCTGTTAGTATGATCAAACTAGAAAGGCTTCATCGGAGATCACACTAACCACTTTTGCGATATTATTTATCCCAGGACTTAGGCTTAAAAGTATGCCTCCTGTCCTTGACCTTCAGATGACCTAGATACCGGTACTGTCAGGATGCTAAATATGTATGTCACAGGTCATTTAGTTTGAAAGTTACTGGACACACACACAAGTAATGAAAACTTTTGCACAATGAATTTAGACCTAGTACATTATTAACCGCTGTCTGTCCACAATTTTTGTCCCTTGGTCCATTATTGGGGTTAAGGTAACAGAACTGTCAAATGCAAACAATGCAACCTTTGTCGAACAGTAAACGGGCAGCCATGTTTACTCTGCCATGGCTCTTGTCTACATTTGTGGCACTTGGAGTATGTGGCATACGTATAATGAAAATTTTTGTCGACTGTATCCCGAACACCACTTAAAAATACGCACTGAGCACAATTAACGACTGCTGATCATATTTGTGTGAAAACTGATACAATGTTGGCCATAATCATTGTCTGCAAAATATCAGTGTGGATATGGGCACGGTTCTGCACTTCAGTGGTCCTTCTGATTGTAATGTTGTTCTTTTTTGCAATACATACTCATGGCATTTGCTGATGCATAGTTTCGTCTATTTATACAGACTAAGGATTAAGAAAGAATACTCTCATTAGAATTAGTTGTTAGTTTTGAGTAGAAAACAACCCATCTTAACGTGAAGACAGTATTATGTAAGTCACTTCTGCAGTTTCGGAAGGTAGCGATGTTGACTTTGTTCCAACAATTGATACACTAATAATATAAGTACTTTATATCACAGTCTTCACAGATAACGTTACGCTAGTAATAAGCTTGCCAGGCTCATCACTGTTGACAACAGTGCATAAAAGGTTACAATGCCAAGTGCAAATCGTCACCAGTGATTCATGCAAGTAAAAGATAATTTCAAGTTCGAGAAACGGGTCGAGGTTTTTCATAGCGTCGTACTGAGAGGCTGGCATTAAATCCTAAATCTGTATGTGATATACCAATAGGATGAGATGCATGTAACAAGGATGACTTGAGTCGATATCAGTAGATGTTATAGGCGTTACAAATGCAGGTGCGTGCCAGTCAGCTGAAGTGGCAGCAGGAAGGGTGATATATAGTTTCTCAAGAAGTTACATTGACGCATCCCCTGCTAGGTATCCGAATCCCGTCCCCCCAAGTGGAGTTGCGCGTCAGTGATGTGTGCTGGTCATCGTTGGTCAGTCCGTGTGGTCAGCAGTGGTCGGTGCGTGGCCTCGATAGCTGGCATTGCGTGCACAGAACGTCGACGTGCCCTGCTCGAACACGGAAGCCGTGTCGCTGTCCTGCATACACACACACACCCCGTGTCCACTTACTTACTTACTTACTTACTTACTGCCATTTCGCCTGATTCGCAGACATTTTCTACCTCAGTCGTTCCGGGACATTTAAAACGTTTTATCTCTGAGAAAGAAAAACGCGATTTAACGTTTTTTTTGTGAAAAATAAATGTTTTAATTCAAACGCTCGGAACAACTACGTTTTTAGCCATGATTCAAGAAACATTGCCATGACTGCAGCTGTAACCTAAAAGTTCTCTAGTTTCAGCTGCACTGAGTTCGGGCATATTGGACAACGTACGATTTCTGATTTGTGTAGGCTATGCCATTTAGATTTGCTGTTTTATTACCAATTTCAGTACTTTTTCATGCTATATTTTCAGGAAATTAAACATTTTACATGAAATATATTTTTCTATTTTTGTATTGTGCATTTTAACCATATTTGTCATACGTGTATAGAAATGACATATTGTTCATTTTTCAAAATGGTGGCCGTCCACCATCTTGAATGTTTAACGCTCGATTTTTTATGGCCCGTAGGGTCCAGAGGACCGGACAGTAGGCC
>Ga0209782_1001535_pt1 | contig 12160 bp, 9 predicted proteins | sample WorMetmaBAHAMAS1_FD_187390 | JGI IMG/M metagenome (GOLD analysis project Ga0209782, IMG submission 187390) | Marine gutless worms symbiont microbial communities from Max Planck institute for Marine Microbiology, Germany - Inanidrilus... | ecosystem: Host-associated > Annelida > Digestive system >... | reverse complement strand
GTACAGACAATGACACGAAGCACCACTGACAAATAATTGCACCGCGACATATCGAAGTTCGAAATAGTAGCCTATCTTCATTCACTGTGAATGCCGTGGCATTTCTAGCATGCAAAGTGGGGGGGTCAACAAAAAAGTGGGGGGGCAAGACTTGAGACGTATTTAAGGCGCATTTTTTGACTTTCTATTACCATAAGTTTACAGGAGTGACAGGACATTCACAAAACAATGTTCACAACGATCTTATTAAGTTATTCTGCAGCATTTGGCCTATGCATCAAGAAGTCATTAAGCAAACAGGTCTTAAAGCCGGTTTGAACATGAAAAGTATGGGGCCAGCCTAAATTCTGGGGAGGCATGGTCCCCCGTAGAAACGCCCGCTGCAGACTGGATAGAGGGTGCCAAAATAGGCTGACATGACACAATCATCCACAAAGTTGACTACGAGGGACATGCTAAGACACACGGGGGACGCTTCCCATGTCACCCGCAGTGGCTACGCCACTGAATAATATGCAAGATTGTGTCGTATGATATCCTCGTATTTGCCGGCTTGTTTTAGTGCTGGGTACAATAATCAGTGGAACTTGCAAGTGATTGAGATGACCTGCAGTAGTTTAGTGACGTTGTGTCATCACACGCTGATTGTAGAGTTCATTGTTGACTGTCATTGTCTTTGTCTTAATAAATGCCGTGGTACACAGGATTGCTTTTTCGTTCTTGTAAGTCAAGACCTCGATTATTTGTACGTCGAGAGTACACTTTTAAACCGATGCATTACTGGTAGTGGTAAATAGTTTAACAAGCAATAATAACACGACAATTCATATATGGGCCAATAATAGGTTTCATTTGCTTACATAATTTCTTACGTCTTCTACTCCGTATATGGCCAAGATTGGAACGATGTTTAGTGGCCGCCGGGCTAGCCCGGACCATCCGAGAGAGCGTGCTGACTCACTTTGCCATCAATGCAGTCGACTGAGTTTTTGACGAGTCAGCAGCTATATGTTCACAAGGAAACGTTAGTCACGCGACCAATTAATTACCTGCTGGTGAGGCATGTACATATGCGCACCTTGCACCTATGCACTCGCCTGCCTAGCTAGCCTACTACCTATAATACTATGGCAGTGCTAATAGCTAGCAGTTAATGGCGTGCTACTGCTCATTACTGTCACTTTCTTTATCATTACTTCGAAGTATTGTGATAGGTTAATATGTTTGTCCACTAACATATCTTAGAAACTACACGGCTAAATGTACAATCAGTTGTAATTTGTAGTTAAGAATTCTTACATAAATTATACTTTCTTTAATCAAACAATTTATTTAATTACGATTTCTTCATTCAATCTAATTCTACTACTATTGTATATTTACAATATAGTCTTTACGTTAAAGGATATTACCTAAATTGTGTTAAAAGTGCCATTAAGCTCTAACCAACCAATCAACCAACACGGCTAAATGTTGCCAATTTTTTGTGCATGTTGCATGTCTACTCCTGGCTAGAGCGTACCAACCAAAACTGTTGCATCGATTTCATCCACATTTTGCTCAACAAAGATTAGTAAAGTACAAACTGCAGGTTGCACTAGAGGGAAGAAGTCTGCTGTCTATGACTCATGTTTTCCGTTTTATTCACGCTTTTGTAAAATATACAGCATTCTGAATAATAACTTATTCTACTTCCTTAACATAGTGGATTTTCATTCACTGCTAAAACAATGTTACGTTAACACTTCTCAAAACATAAAGGGTGACAGTGACGTAATCTCTGTTCATATATACCTCTGCTGACTGACACTTGCATAATGTGATCACAGTCCACCAAGGTTACAGGTAGACGGACATCACGCTTGTAGCACTCGCGTGCCATGTGAATATCGCATTTCATGCTAAAAACTTTCTGCAAACTCCGTATAGTGTGCCAGTCATTGCATCTGGATCCTCTTGGTTACTTTGTTATACACGGTACCAAAGACTTGAGTTAAATTTTCACGTCAAATTGACAAAAATTATGTAATTTCTTATCTGTACCTTATTCCAGCCAATGACAGCATGGTAGTGCAGAAACAACCCAACACACAGCAAAAGCGATCGTGCTATTCATGTGCACCGCTGCCATAACACAAAACAGACTTCGGAAATTTCGTCAGGATTTGTTGCCTTACCACATCTCACCTATAAACTGTTTAGGCCTTTCTCATAGCCCTGGAATCCCATGAGGCAAACCAGCGAGTCATTTATCAAGTCAACCGACAGCGGCCACACCAAAACACGACTAGCTAGATACGTTACTGGCAACACTTACCTCAAACAAAACAAACGTCATACGACATCAAGTTACAGCAACAAATTATTTCAGTGCAACATTTAAGAACAGAAAACATCAGAATCTAAACTGAAACATTTGGGATTTGCTTCACTGCCCGGTTCTCTGAAGTAACAATTAGTTTCTTGCTGCATCTCCAAAAGCAAATGTTTGGGATATGCATGTGTAGCGTGTTTTAGAAGGCTGAATTTCCATCCTGTCTCCTATCCAACAGTGCCAAATCACCAGGAGATAAAACTTATTGTGAATTTGAATGACCAGCATTCAACTGAGAAACACTGGTAGTGCCTTCACCTACGACTAGACGCAAACTCGCTGCTGTAGGCCTACAGCAGGCTGAACAGAGCAAAAACTGCTAATGCAAGTGTGTAATGTACAAGTACAAGTAATAACAATAACATTGCCAATAAATATTCACGCAAATGAAACGAAATCTATTTCTTGGGCTACTTGATTTTGTTTCAGTACAGTACCATGGAAATCAGAACTAGCACTCTCTCAACCTGTATGTATGCCACATTTTCGTCTCGTTACAGTTGTAAGCAGTCACTGCAAACAGACCTTTGACCAGCAAGAAATGAATCAGTATTACTAAAATGTGCCAGCTGAACAAATTTGTAAACATGACGGCACAGAGATGCTGCCTTCACATGTGACTACGGTATGCACATCACATTGCAGATATTCAGTGCAGTGTGCTAATAACATTGTAGTTTAGTTAACTGCAAATTAAAAAAGAGGAAACGAAACAGTTCCTTCATGCCGAGTTTTCCACTGATAAAAATATCGACAGCACAGTACCAAAAAATGATGAACTGACATAGGACAGGTGATGTGAGACATTGATGGCTGCAGAAACGGTGGAAATTCTGCATCAGAAACAGAAGTTTAGTAGTGCATTATGCAGCCGACGAATTGAAGAAGTCCACCAGCCCTTCAAATGTGTAATTCTCCAGAACAGACATCAGCTGCTGTATTTTACCTTTGACGTTCCGTCCACGGAATTTAAAACTATCGATGTACAGGTCCGTTATGATGCCTGCAGCAAGCAACCACAGTTACACTTACTACAAAAACTGTCATTATAACATGCTGCTGTTGCAGGTTCAGCATTTTCACGGGTTACACCAAATTCTGAAGGTCTCTAAGGAAATCTTTGAAAAACTGCTGAAGAAACTGAGCATCATACAAATTATACAGAAAAAAGAATGCAATCTTTCCTAAAAGGATAAAAACTGAATGTATGCTTAAAATAAGAAAAAATAAAATACATCATATTACAGACATCAATCCTGCACTAGTACATTTACATCTCACAACTGTGAGTTTCAAATATAGAAAGCCTAAATAATTGTAATTGTAAGTCAAATGATTCGGGTTACACCCACTAACCCAGGCCATGCCCCGGCACCTCTTGGAGGGAATTTATCATCAGTTAATTAATACTTGCAACGTTTTACCTATGTATGTATACTATTAAACTGCCAAACGTGTAAAGCTGGGCAGAGCTTATGATGGGCGAAGACATAGCAAGTGCATAGCAATAGCATGAGCCACCTTTGACTGGCTAGCACAAAGTGTAAGTAAGCACTAGAGCACAGCTGATGTTTGAAGTGCTTAACTACTATACCACTCCAAAATTATGTTGGTAGTCGCCAAAAATTAACAATCAAAATTGCACAGAGTAATTTGTGAGCAGACTGCACAGTAGCAGAGAGGGAACAGATTTTTTATGGCGAGAATTTAATGTGACATCCGACTGAGTCAGTGGCTGGCGAACAGGAACACTAATAGACAGCATGCAGGAAAATCCCGACGTCAGCAGCCACTTGTTAATGTGCAGGAAAATCCAGCTGTCATCCCCCCCAAAACTGCCGCTTCTCACGGTCGAGTCTGCCTTATAATGGCATCATCTCAACTGGTTCAGCTGGTTTTTGTGGGTCTCACCCATGTGACAAACATACAGACACACCCACTCACAACCACGATGTGGTCTAAACATGGGTCACTTAGCTCGTTAATAGAAAACCACTATCGGCCAGTTAATTTGGTCAGTAGTTAGTACCCGGTATATGTTATAAATTCACTAGCTCAAACTAGTTTTTGTCAGACGGTTACTGACAGAAATGTCTTAGAGGGTCGAACTTTAAAAAAAGCACAAACACATGACAGGACAAGATATCCAGGCACTGAAATGTCAGCAACAAAGAAATATGTTATATATCATGGCTTTACATGCTCGGAATATGATGCTTAACTGCAAGCAGATTATATCATAACCGTCAGAATAGTGCTCGTTATGATGACACTTTGAGTATTTGTACTGGAACTTACTGAATGAACCCACAGTCTAACATGAAACATCCGTTTACCTTGAAGTCGCTCCAAATGGCACGGTTGCCTCTTAAACTCTGCCCGCAACTGCTCAGTGTTCTGCAATATTTCCTTGTTCTCAGACGACAAACAATCGAGTCCATTTTCATGCATTTCCAGGTCCTAATAAAACAATGGAACCATCAATCAACCACATAATTGGGTTTTATACAACAGACAAATATCACAACAGAATCACTACTTCTGACAGCAGAGTGTCAAGTGAAAAAGCTTCTATTTTTGGCTCCGTTGCAGTCGAGTTCTGTCTGTTCTGTCGGTCGGTCAGTCTGTTCATTGGTAACAACCACAAATACTGGAAAAATGGCCTATTCTATCAAGATGCCGTGTGGGGTGGTGGGTTGGATGGGCCAAGGGGCCCAGATCCCCTCACAGGAAGGAACAATTTTTTGGAAGGAGGAATTGTGTTGGCACAATGTAACGTATAAGGAAAATGTGACATGTGGAGTGGAAAAATGGCTGAACAAACGAGCTGCCGTTTAGGGTGGTGAGTGGGGTGGGCCCAAGAAATCGTGCATTAGATGGACATGCATAAATCAGTATGGCAAATACGGTTGAATTACTGTGAGTGGTGGCTATGAGTGGGTCTGACACCAGGGGTGGCAACGTAGCCTCTTCCCAAATTACTGTGGGCAGTCGTGTTCCTGTAAGCTACTGTTCACAGATGAAACTTCACAGCGTAATCAGAACACACTCAACATGTATCTAGCAGAGAATTTTTAGGCATACTATATATAAGCAAAGATGACTCGATGGATACTTTGTAGCATAACCTCTACTTATTCTTGTTCTTGGGGATTATGACGCTGCTGCATGCCTCTGTGTTCACACATGCTGCTGCATGCATTAAGGTTATTACCGACATTCAGGTCTTATTTTAGCCAGTGTTGTTTCCTGACAAAGTAACATGCTGGTGAAAACCGTATGTGTGTACTATGTACCTTCACCACCACAGAATTTCAACATAGATGGAAAACAATCTTTTATAATGCAACATACTTTCAGAGCATCAAGCAGTTCCATCTTCTTGGCAAGCTGCAGCTGATATTCTAGTTTAGGATGTATCAGTTTCAGTATGTGAAGTATTGATCTGTCCTCCACATCTACAATGTTACAAACAGCTCCAATTACTACTGACCAGTGGTTAAAGTGAGGGGGGCAAGGGAGACCCATGCGTATGATTAATTAATGGAGCGGCCTTCTAACAGCCCCATAGACAGAGGAAATCACTTACTTCCTTACAATTTGATGTAATTTTGGCAGCACTGCCCACTTCTGTAACACCGCAAAAGACAGCTAAACAAAAACCGAATGTGTATGCGTCTTATAAAGCAGAAACTATTTTGAGAGGAGTAAATAGACTGCAGTTTACATTTCTGTATAATAGTGTTGCATACCAGCATGATACATGCTGACAATTATGCCATTCCAGTATGCAACGTAACAACAGCCAAAGCCACCTATCAGCTTGATCTATTAACATCATACTGAAAGATACAAACAGACAGAAACTGACTGAAGAACTACACGAGAGAAAAGGTGAACATATAAAGTCAAGTGATTAATGACGAGTACGCACCGCAAGTCACCTCCAGACGATAGCTCTTCTTGGTCGCTTCTTTAGTCAGCGCATCTTTCAAGATGGATATCGTGGATATGTTGTCGGAACGGAACTGCGCTTCACCACGCCTGCATGGTCAACAGTTTCATCCAGCTCAGTGGAACTGTGCGCCATGAACAATGAACAAAACAAAATCGTTTTTTTTTCACATCTGCTACACCGGGACAACCCAGGAGAGTCGGTACCGGGTTGAGTTGAGCAAGTTTTAACGTCCCACCAAACACATTATACGTCATATCGGGGATGGGTTTTATGGGTCAAAAGACCTAACCAACAGTGTCAAAGCACTGAAGGAAGAGAGGTCCTAAGGACCAGGCTTCAGTCCCATTAGGTCCACCCCACTGTGCTGACAATAACACAACATATATGCAGTATGAAAAACAAAAGCACAAAATACACACATATGAACACAACTAAATCTAGGCTATGCACAGTGAAATGCACCCAGTCTGCCCCAGCAAATCAAGCACTCATTATTGCTATACTGAAACTACATGCACACAGACACACAGCAGTCAGAATAATAATGATGATAATATCCACTGGTACATCAAACAAAACTAACTATTCAACTGCAGCTAAAGTCACAGGGTGCCAGATGACTGCACCGGTCTACAATGATAAGCAGAGATCTCGTTCGTCGGAGAACAAAACAGTATCCAACTATCACTGATAGTACCGATATGTACATTCCAAGACAGTGCCAAGGAATGTCGAGACGAAGCTGAACGTGACAACGTCTCCAGTCGGAGTTCTGTCGGGAACTTCAGGTAGACACGAAGCGACCCAGGAATGCATCTCGGCCATGCTGAATGAACCAAGCAGTCGTAGCTTGTTGAGTGGCCTGCGCAGCAACACACGCCGCACCACAGACACACAGGCAGGCTCGGCTTTTCTCAAAGACTTGGTATGAAGACATCTCGAGACCATGATGTTAACAGTCTAAAACTCAAAAGTCTTGGTGCAGAACCTTAGAATCTTGGTACTGGTCTCAGTCAGGAGTCGGAATCTACTTTCGGGTTAATCTGCACTCAACCAGTAGCCACACGTTGGAACCAAGACGGATGGATTAGTGACGGTCCAGAACAACTACATTAAAGTAGTCCAAGTTTACAATTATACCCAGTTTCACCCGTTTACTTCGAATTCGGCACCACGTCTCTAAACAATGCTGGGCATAGCATGCCATGTCGAACATCATTAGAAAACATCCACTGCAATAACTACTCGAAAAAAGTACAGCATTCAGCAAAAGATAAAGCCGAGAGCAGTACCTGCTGTCGTCAAAGCGGGCTGTCCGCAGATGCATTGACAATGGCTTGATCAGATAGTTTCGGACCTGACACGTCTTTGGCTTCGCGTGTGGTGTCACGTACGTGCGCACAATGCCGTATTGGCCTTCGATTGTGTTGATTTTCAGCTCGAGGCGCTTTGTGTTTGCCTGACAGCGGTACGTCGCTAGCATGAAGTTGCCATCCTGCACACATTAGCAATATTATTAGTAGAATTATTATTACTAAACAACAAACTACCACGCAAGACAGCACTGTGCAACAGAACACAAAAAAACAGTTGTATAGACTGTGCAACCAATCATAAAATCATAACACACAGATCAGCCAAGACAGTAGGCTGCTATATACAACCACTATGTTTACTACAGTACTGGTAACTCAAAGCGTACCTGACCCTTGTGGGGCCACAATGTATCGCTGGTCAGGTTGGGTGCTTCTCCCTGGTGAGTCAGTATGAGTATACACAGGTGGGACAGACAGACGGACAGACACAAATCAGACAAACACATAGATGCTTTCCATTAGATGCAGTCAGTGTAATAACACAAATCAATACAACAAATGCATGAATGTCTGAATACAGGATTAAACTATATTAGTAAATATGCACAAATTCTTTCACTTGCCATCACTTAGATTCTGTGCATTCCCAGCCATGATATGAACCAGCACCCTCTTACAATGCAAAACCCACATGGACATTTAACCCCCAACTTTTATTTCTGCCAGTCAGTCACAGACCACAGACACTGTTGCCGGCGATATACGTTCAAAGATGTGATACAGTTAGCGTACTTGAGACTCTACTCATCAATGCGGGCCATATGCCTACAGCTTAAGTACGAATACACTCAATGTGTTGCACTGCATCATAGTCACCCCCAATATCCAGCAATGTTCACCTCAGAGTCACACGAGCTGTAACTAATAACCGCCGAGTTCTTCTCGACGTCGATGAGATCAATCGGAACGTCGCTCTGCAACAGCAAAACCACTGCATGGAGACTTCAGTGCAACCATTCACTGAAAACTCTACTATTGTATATCCAACCACTATGCTAAGCAGTGGCGTAGCCGGAATTTTTTTTTTCCAGGGGAGGAGCAAAATTTGTGGTCTTGGGGAAGTCCCCTAGTGCCCGGAGTCATGTACAATACATGTTCAGTTTTCATCAGCGATTTAACAAGTTCACGAAAGTCCGGTTTCAGACAGCCAGCCTTCCTCCATACAAAAATCTCATCAGATTTGCACGAATTACAGAATTGGTTTTGGGCAGTCTGGGGGCAGCAGTTGCTCCATTTGCTCCATGCCAGCTACGCCACTGATGCTAAGTCTTTTGAATGCCAATAAATACAGAATAACTTTCTCGTGCTGTCGTTGAAGAGCTTAAATTATCTTAAAACACATGATAAAAATACCGTACTTCAAACTCAAAATTGATTAGGCATCAAAGCACATTAGAAACAGTTAATGTAGAATTTTCTTACAGAACTGGGCTATCAGATCTGCATCAAGTCCATAGAAATCACAGCGGCTTCATCCTCATTCCAATATATTTCTGTTGCAATTAAACTTTTTTAATGACACTTCAACGGTCGATATCGATGCTCCAGGACCAGTAGCACAGCATTACTGTTTTTATCGTCGGTTTTCAGCTTTCTTATACACCTTGGGGCATACTAAATAACAACAAAAAAATAACAAAAACAACACAAGCACCGACAATAGGTCCTGAGATATAGCTGTGCTGGGCAGTCCCGGTAGACGGTATTGCATCGCAGAATACAGGACTAGCCAGATTATTACAAGCAACGAAAATTGTGAACATGGCAACACGTCACATATGACAAGATCTCAGACCTGAAGAAGTACGTAGTCGATTGGCGACTGAACCTCGAGGCTCAGCGTGTAGCTGGCATCGTCCTGGTTGAGAATGAACTTGTCGTTGACGCTAAAGAACGGCAACGCGGAGACAGCCGAGTCGTTCTGTGACGTCACCTGGTACTGACTTCTCTCCATGTTTAACTTCTCGGTCAACTCTTCCAACTCCTTCCTACGGTGTTCACGTCATCACTACTGCAACTTTCTCACTGCAGTGGACATTATATTTTCAGAGCCTTAATGAACACCAACAGTGTTTACTGATCACATTAGTGGTTAGGCAGTGATTTGACTGAACAACAGCAGCACTCATTGCATCGACAAACTCATTCTATGTGAAGCATAGTTAGTATTAAGATGGTTGACCATTCACAGGTATACACTCATGATAACTGCACTAATATACACAGATAATCTTGCCACTCCGACAAAACAAAGACATATAATAATGCACAACGTAGAGGTAGCCAGCTCATCTAGCATACAAGACTACAACCAGTAAAAAAGATATTTGATCATCAAATCCGGATTTTGATACATAGTGAATTCGGATTCACTTGGCAAATTGAATGAATTTTTAGCAGTGAACATACAACGGTGATATAATATGACGTCACTGTTGTTTGTTTATGTTGTTTTCAGTAATATTTTACACAGTTTAATTTTTCACAACCAATTTTCCGTTTGTTTGCTACAGATGTCTTTCTTTAATCATTTTATCACTAGTTTACTAGTTTACTAGCAATGTACCATCGCTGATGGTACGATGCAAGTGAAATGAAATTAAAGCAGAATTCACCGAATTGAAATCTGGACTCAGATTCTTTAATCAAATGCAACTTACCACTGAATCGAAATCTGGATTCACCATGAATCCGAATTTGTTAATCGAATATCCCCTGAGAGGACCAACTGCCGTTATACACTGACTATAGAACTTTTTGTAATCTTTAAAAGTTGTGTTCCTAGGCTACAAGATGACTAACAACAACTATCTGTGACAAAAAAATACCGTGCCAATGCTAAAAATTGTAGCATCAACTAGCATATATTACTGAACCACTCTCTTCCACTGCTACAAGGCAATGTGTCATATTTGTGCATTTTTATGCCATAAATCTGGACTCAGATGCCGGTTATAAGGTTGATATAACAAAACCTGAATGCTATATAAATATGCAAGCAGATCATCTTCAAATGCTAATTTATTCTTATCTGCTGAGAAACCGTACAAAATGAAGAAAATAGATGGCACAAAATACAGGCCAAATATTTCACAAGGTACCTACTATAAAAACATGTTAAAGGTGTGGCGGTATCACCAATAATAACATTAGCACAAATCTGCTGCCAAGACACAGTCAAACCATTTTTAAAACTGCTCAGCACCTGCATTAGCCATACCTTTATCCTACTCAATAAGTGCAAAATTGCAAATAGCCTACTTCTGCACCAGCCTGCATGTAACATACTTCAGTTGGAGAATTTTAGCGCTGGTGGATCCTGCCGACACTGCGGCTGAGTCGCCACGAGCAGCTGCTGAAACTGGCATTTGTCTCTGTGACTCGGTAGTGAAACCCATCAACCAACCTGAACACAATGAGATTTAGATAATTAACTAAGGATAAGAGAAGCCAAATACAAGGTACAACTAAAGAAGGAAGGATTGGAAAGCATGCTCAAAATAGTAGGACTTGAGATTACAATAGTAGAATCAAAGCAACAAGTACAGATTCCAACAGCTGGAAGAAGAGAGTTATAAATTTTAGAAGATGCAATAAAATGCAATCAAACAAATAGAAAGACGGCAAATTAGGATTTGAATAATTAGAATGACAAGCAAACATGACAAATATGCATAAACCAGCTGAGAGAAAGAAAAAGTGCGGAAAGTGACGTTAGTTAGCTATTTGATGTTGACGTTACACAGTCATAACTAATGAGCAACATAACAGCCCAGCAGTCAAAATGGGCATAAACAAAACAAATGCTCAGTATTAAAATTTTTACATTTCTCAATTGTTATTTTAGCACACACGTAGTCAATTTCTTTTCCTTATTAATGATCAGTTATTACCATAATGGTATTAAGTGCACCTGAATTTAGATACCATGGTCATGTTGACCAGAGCAAGTCTGCCAAAGAACCACAGGTAAGTTATAATACACAAAAAGATGATTATAATAATAAAAATAATGATAGTATAATAATAATAATATTAACATGCCACTGTTGCCATTGTTCTCACTTAGCTTAATTTTCATGCCGCCAACTTTGTGATAGTAATATTAATAAGAGCTTCTATTTTTAACCCCGCGGATCTATACTCCCTCGGGTACAAATTTTTTAAAAATTATAATAATAACAATGCCAAGACCAGTCTTAATCCTGTTGTCCTCACAGGATAGCTACTGCGAGGATTCACTCAGTTCGGAAGACAACGGCAGACTTAGCGGCAGCCTCAGGCCAAGTCAAACCACTCACTGATCAGGGTCCACAGTTTTTGCCAGAGAAAACAGTGATCAAAATTACTGAAGACAGCCCACAGACTTATTAAATATTCACTAGACAACTTACGTCCAATTAGAACAGCAGAAGCCTTTGAAGCCGTCAACTGGCTTCACCAACAAACATG
>Ga0209782_1001534_pt1 | contig 12161 bp, 8 predicted proteins | sample WorMetmaBAHAMAS1_FD_187390 | JGI IMG/M metagenome (GOLD analysis project Ga0209782, IMG submission 187390) | Marine gutless worms symbiont microbial communities from Max Planck institute for Marine Microbiology, Germany - Inanidrilus... | ecosystem: Host-associated > Annelida > Digestive system >... | reverse complement strand
GTTCGTCGCACGAACGAAGTTGCTCAACGTTGAGCCCGGTTAGTACTGGGATGGGTGACCGTCTTCGGGCGGGTATACCACCTCGGTATGTAACCAAGCCAACTAGGTCAACTCAGCCTTGCATCCTTCTGCGGTCGCTAAATCGAGTACCAGCCTTAATTGGCTGGGGTAAAGGCAGGAATGTCACCTCTGCTGGGTGGCAGGTAACACTGTGTGATCCCATATGTGGCACGTGAGTTCCCGTAGCGGTGTGGTGTTTGTAGCACAAACTGCTATATGCTTCCTTACCCCTGCTGCATGGTATTCGTTGCATCTTGCGCTAGATAAAAGTGGGTGCCAAGACTAGATGAGTGCTTCGTGCAAGGATTGTTGGGCAAAGTATGCAATGCAACATTGCCTTGGTTTTGTGTTTGTTTTCCTTCAGCATTGATTGTGTCGTTTGCAGTCTGTGTGGCTGTGTATAATAGTTCCTTTCTGTTTCTTGGTTAAATGTTTTATGGTTAAATGTTTTAACAGAAAAAACTGCACTTATGTGTTACTGCCACTCGTCTGTATATTGCTGTTGAAATCATCTTTTGTAGTTCCGACATTCCATCTCGCTGACATCGATGAAGATGATGAACACAGTCACGAGTCCATCAGCACAGTCACCGTATCAAACTCCAGACACAGTTGCCGTTAAAGTCTATCTGGATATCCCAGAGAACCCCACCACAAATCACTACAAAAGCATATTGGTATGTTTCCTAAAGTTTTTGTCTCTTCAAGAAATAAAATATTTTTGCATTAAAGTTATGGATATGCAGGCAGCTGTATGTAATAGCACTGAGGAAAACTGTAGCCTGTTATCTCTAGTGAGCAAATGTGCTATCTCTGGTCAGCAATGGTTTGCAGATCATCAAACTTTGCTCCTACAAAATCCTCTTCATTGCAGTGTACTGAATTGAATTTTTTTCTTCTTATTTGCTCACTTTGACCACAGCTGGCTGTAGAACAAACCCGTTAGAACTGTTTTTGATGTTTGTGAAATACAGGCTAATTATTAAACAGGCTACTTTTGTCTTTCTTTCGTGTATCTCGGACTTCTGTAATGCCCCTGTGTTCTTTTTTTGTAGTAGAAATCCAGTTATGATATGATCTAATGATAAAGAGAGTAAAGGTGGAACAATTACGGTCAAGTGTCAGCTGCCGTAGATGAAGCTATTCAAAGCACTGCATCTTGCCCATCATGTAGTACAAAAAGGAGGATGTTCAGGTTGATATGATAGACTGGACTGGCAACGATTGTCAGTCAAACCAAGCTGACAACACCTGCGATCGTTGATGTGCTGTTGCAAAATTTTTGTCTAAGTTTAGAGTTTGAAAAGTTCCACAGGGAACTGTAGGAAGTAGTGTTGATCCATTTCAATAGATCTGTGACTTAAGATGGACAGGTGGTCAGTGGGCCTTAGCATCAACTGCACTAGCATAGCATTGCATGGGTAAGAGTAACTGTTATTACTTATATAGACAAATTGTCTGTATAAGTAATTACAGTTACTTTTAAGACAAAGCAAGTGTTTTGCTTATGTTTCTTCTGCTATATGCTATTTACATTGCATAACTTAAGCAGTATTGTGTTTTCACTGGTTATGGTTTAATTTACAAGAGTTTCTGTCACTTGTAGTATTTTAAGGCTTTGCTGGGAGCACTGTGCAGTCATTAGTAAACGTGGAGCACATGGAATGTTGTTTGCTTAGGTATCAAGCAATGATCATGTGCAGACAGTCTTACGCAATACTTTTGTCAAGTACGACGTCTCGTGCAAGCCCGAGGAGTTCGGCATTATTCAACTGCTGCCAGATCGCACCGGTTAGCTACCTCGCACTGTTAGGGTTGTCTTTTTGGTCTTAATGAGATGTACATGTGGATTTTACAGTGAATGGATTTTTGCCGCGATGCATAGAAAAAGTGGCTCTATGGATACTCCGTGATGTTCTTCTTCTTGTGTATTATTCTTCTGCTGACTTCAACGGCTTACAACTTGACAGTAGTTCCACACTAGTAGGAACCGAATATTAGGATACCTTATGAATCGGCATTTAGCACGCTGCTACGCCGATGACCAAATGTGTCCAAAATTGCCTTTGACACCAAACAGCTTTGGCACTTAATATCTCTGAAGTGATGCAACCTCCGGCACTGTGGCTATTACCCGCACTTGAGTCTTGTTTAATACTTTATCTTGTTAGATAATAGATACCATGGGAAACACTGCATGTATCAATTCGAATTTTGTTTTATTTCTGTGTTAAGTATTATGTCTTAACTGCTTTGATGCTGTTGATTGAACAGCAGGAAGGGCATTCAGTCTATAAAAACTGAGTGGTGGGGTTCTGGCATGGTTATCTGTCTGGGGGCACAGTGCATATGGTCCAGATGATGCCATTGCCACCCACTGTCTCTTGCTTCAGTAAAATCCAGATTGGCTTTACTTATTTGATATCGGCTTATCTGGGTTGTCCCGGACAAAGGGCTGGTAAACCGTTAAACGGGTTTATTGTTGTTGTTGTCTAGGTTAAGAGTATGTTGAAGTTTCATTTAGCTCAAGTTTCTGGAAATACTGAACCCATTTAGGACATACTTACCCAACGTGGGTGCTGGGGCTTAGAAACATTGTAGATTTTGTTTTGGGACTATGTTTGTGAGTTTATTTCCCTTATCACTTGTTTTTTTGCTTCTTGTAAGTTGCTTCCTTTTTTCTTGCTTATATTTTCCTTTATTATTTACTTCTCCTTTATCTTTTCCTTTGAGAATAGCCACGCTCCGTTTCTAGGACGGAAAGTGACTAAACCTGGGTTATAATTTGTCTCGGCACATTTTTTGTTGTTGTATTTTTATGTTTGATGATTTGTATTTCTTTGATTTAGTGTCTATAGGTTTAGTTTTGTGTTAGCCTAGGTTTGTTATACTGTCATGGTTGTTTCTCCTGGCTTTAGTTTGATACTAACCGGAGATTGTCTGGGAAGCACATCTCTGATATAATTTGTTTAGTGTTGAGTGAGTCTTTAAACATCATATCAATCACTCACTCACTCAATAGGACATATTTCTTTTCTTGCAACCTATAACTATTTTTAGTTTTTTTAAAAGAAATGTAGCAATGATAATATGGATCATACAAATGAATATTGTATTAATGTACTGCAGTTTTTACTGGGATGCCATTGGGTTTTGTCACACTGGGTGCATTTCACTGTGCATAGCCTAGATTTAGTTGTGTTTATCGGTGTGTATTTTGGGTTTTTTTCTATACTGCATATACGTTGTGTTATTGTCAGCAGAGTGGGGTGGACCTAGTGGGATTGAAGCCTGGTCCTTAGGACTTCTCTTTCTTCAGTGCTATGACACTGTTGGTTGTGTCTATTGACCGATAAAACCCGTCCCCGATATGACCTATAATGTGTTTGGTGGGACGTTAAACCTTGCTCAACTCAACTTTTACTGGGATGCCAGATTGTTGCAGGTTTTATAACTTGACAGTGTAATGGGCTTAGATTGTATTTGGAATGTATGTTTGTAGAATTGCCACTTCCCGACAGAGGCAATGTGTTCTATGCAATGCGCAAAGATGTCATTGATGTGCAGTTTCTTATTCGACGGCGTTCTGAATTGAAACACAAACACATAATATCAAAACATCGATCACGCAGTCTTGCCCGACTTATATTCTAATTTTTACTTCATCAAAATTAGTGTGCAGAAATATTGCTTGTACTTTTGTTTAACAGTAGTGCCTTTTTAGTTAATATACATAGTCTTTAGTCTTTGTTCTGGTTTGCTTGCAGTAATAGTATCAAAATGTTTATGTTCAGTTTGAGATTTTGCTTCGGTGCAGGTTTATGTCGTGAATTTTTACTAAATGCCAAAGTGTATTTTGCATAGTGTTTATTTTGTTCACCATCTTATGGCAACCGTACACAAACTGCTATTTTGCATACTGAAACACTGACACCTACCGTAGTCATGTAAAATTCCTCGCTTCATTTAGAGAACATAAACTTGTAATCTTTCATGTTTATAAGTTCGTTTTGTATTGTCTAAAAGATATTTATAATTCACTACTTCAGTTCTAATGCTGTAGATCTCACTGTTTCAACGACTGCCACTAGTGGCTCGATGTTAATGTTTTGTGTTGCACATGTAGTAGAAATCACACCCGGCACATAACAACATGCTATTTATTGACTGTGTTCAACGAACCACTGACAATATTGTATTGAACAGCTGCAGTGCAGTTAGGATTTTGTTGCTGTGAAATTTTCGTGCAGTGAGCAACTGCTCTGCATATCATTGTTCATTTTTGCGAAACACTGAGCATTTCTTTGCCATTGCAAGGCATCCGCTGAAAAGTTTGTTTTTGTTGCATGCTTCATATCCAGTTCTGCTGTCAGCGTATTTTTGTAGTGAGTTTGTACATTATGTGAAAATTGTGAATTGTATCTTTGTTAACTTTGTATTACACGTTTTCGATGCTACTGCTGGACAGGCTGTGTTGTGCTGTTAATTGTGCAGATTTGTTCAGCTGTATACACACGCAGTCGACGAACATCCACACGTTTGTTGTTGGATGCACTTCATTTCACCATAAAGCCTAAATTCCATGGGAGCAGTTTCCTCGTAGCATCCTCATACTGTCTTTGCGAAACGCTATACATGTGTGACATCCTCGTAGCATGTTAAACAAGTTACGATGATTTCGCACATGTCGGCTAGTTCTGCCTATTTATCGTGTCGTTCTCCAAATTCCACGAGTTCCAACATGCACGACTTGTTGCGGACATGTCAGAACACGCCAGACCATATTGATGTGTTGAGATGGTCTGAAAGTTTCTAACATCCTCGCAGACACACCTGATTTCCTCGTGTCATGCCAGCGACATCCTCGTCACATTTACTACGATGAAATTGCTCCCGTTGAATTTAGGCTTAAAAGGAGCGTTCATCTCACCTTATCTGACCTCATTTCATCGGAACTGAGTGTGCAGAGATTGGGTTTGCCGTGCCTGCGTCCATTCACAGTGCACTCAGTTTAGTTGAGATGACATCCGTTGAGATGAGGTGAGGTGAGATCAGTGAATGTACACTTTGTTAGTAATTCTTTACTCGCTGTGTACAGATGTAATGTTCTATTCGGGTGCCTCTGATGTACGTATAATTTATTTCCATTCGTAGAGCAACCTGCATCTGGAGTAGTTAGTTGCCGATGTGATAAGTTGTGGTGTATGGGATAATAACTGTGAATGTGTGAGGTTTGTAGGTTCTCATTCAGTGAATTGTTGCTTTTATTTCATATTTGTACAGGATGTCCAAATAAAAGATCTCCAACAGTGCTAATCATTAGTGTCACAAGCACTAAGATCTTTGAGGCTAAAATTTCTACAGCAATACTTTCATCACTTCTATGCATGCTTTATAGTTTTCATTAATGAATCTTTAAATTTTAATCACATTTTTGTCATCCGTGCTTGATAAGTAAAATATTTAGTCCCAAGAAACTAAATGAAGGCTGCTAGAAAAACAGACATGCCGAGAAGTTAACATTCAGTAGCTGATCCCCACTTGGTAGCATAATAGTACCATGAAATTTTTAGTTTTAAAAGCCAAACAATATGGAAAAGTTAATGGTAAACCCTAGGGAGTTTTTTTCTTATTGGTACATCGTGTACATATTGTTATTTTTGGTTGTGAACTTGTGATAGATAGACACTGCATGGATTTGGTGAATTGTATCCATTGACGAGCTGCACTGACTTTATTAATATCCTTATTATGTTACTGAAATGTGCTGAATGTACCAGTATACATTAGCAACATAAAAAATTTTCTCAAACATCATTTTATATGCAGTCCTCATTTGAGTTGACCAAGCTTCCTTAATCTCTGCAACTTATGTTTTGATGATGGCATAACAAGTTAAAAATTTCTTGAAGCAAATGTCAGCCTCATGATCTTTTAGTAAAATTAATGATAAAAATGGCGGTGCAGCTTCGAGGATTACAGGAGTCTTTAGTGCATGCATAGACAATTATTACGTTAACATCTGACATTCCATTGTTATGATACAGCGTCTTCTTGAAAACCACTTTAGTTCTTATATATACACGTACGTTTATTTGATCCACGATAAAAATTGCTGAAAGATGATTGCATGAATTGATAAACAGCATAGCATTTTATCGTTTATCTTGTTTTGTAACAATGATGATTCTGGAAAGCAATGATGGTTTTCTATAAAGGATTTATAATGTTAACAGCAACAAAAGATAGTTGTCAGAAGTCAGAAGTGACTGACTAGTTGTTGAACCATCAACATGAGTTCAATTAATAAATAGCATAAAACTTTTTTTTGTAGTTATTTACCAACTGTGCTAACCACATTCAGCATTCTGATACTTTTCACTGTGCTAAGTGTCATAACAGCATAATAACATGCAAGACTAAGTGCACATTTATATTTTTATGTAGCACGAAATAATGATACTCAGCTGTGATCAACTAGCTAACAAAACAATTGAGCCTTTAGTGTTTTGGGCAGATGTTACAATGGTCAACGACAGAACTCCAAGGACTGTTATCAGACAACATTACAGACCTCAGTGTCTTCTAGCAACTGATAAAAAATGTATGCAGTCCCCGGCATTAACCTAATGTATGCATATGCAGTATAGAAGAAAGAACTCACAAAATCTACACTCATTTGTTTCACCTCTGTAGTAATTCACTGCAAAGCCCAAGTCAAAAAATGGCCTAGTGCAGTATACACTATACATTACAGTATGAAAAGTAAAGTACATGGTATACAGGGTTGTCATTTCCATCCACTTATTGGTGACTACTGGTCCATGGGTTGAGGAATAGACAGGGGTCCTCCCAAATGCCAATCATGGAACTGAGCTCATCATAAGCTCCCACAGTGGGGTCCAAGACAGAGCTCTAGTGAAAATGATTATCACAGAATTTGATGGCCAGAAAATAGATATGATATGAATTTCGATGAGTTTTATGACATCTAATGCCATGAGCCCAGTGATTGGTGGTAATTCACAGAATCTAATTAACAATTGTGCTAATTCTGATACTAATTAAGTAATGAATTGGATATACGTAAGATGTAACCAACTGTTAAAAATTCCAATTAACCACTATGCCTTTTAAAAGTGAAATTTCTGTTACATGTACTTGGCAGTGAAAATGATAGCTAGCAGGCTTGGTGTTAAGCATAAGATGTTACTGTATCCGAGAAAAAGTACAAGATGATAATGAACAGTGGCCACTGAAAAAATTTCAACTAGTGGTTAATTAGAATGCTTTATTATTACGTAGTTAAGAATAAATTAGCATGAAGATTTTAATTGCTTTAGTACAAGTAAAAATCTCTAGGTTACTTGGCAAAATAGATATTAAGCATTATAAAGCAGACTACCATTGACCAGTCAGTATTCAGACGTAGACGTAGAGGATGTACTGGCGCAGGCAATGTGCCTCTTTGCCAGCTTCTCGAGTACAGGTGATCAAAATACGTTATAAATTAAACTTTTACTCTCAAAACCTCGCTTCAACTTCCAGTTCCATGTATTTGCGCACGAAAATCATACATAATGTCCTGATGTTGCCAACACTGATCAAGTCTTGTTTTAAAAATCTTAGTATTACTGGCTGTTACAACCCAATTGGGCAAACTATTCCAGTGGTCAACAATCCTATTAGTAAAGTATAACTTACGCATATCATACTTAACATTAGACTTCTGAAGTCGTAAGTTGTTACCCCTAGTTCTATGTTTGTCTGACTTAATTAGGGTTGGTGTTATTACACTATCATACTTTCCTGAAACTGTCTTATATACCTCTATCATGTCCCCTCTTATTTGTCTATAATGCAGTGTTGTTAATTTACATTTTTTCAATCGTTCAGGATACCTAAGATGCCTCAGTGATGGCAAAATCTTTGTTGCCCTTTTTCTAATGCTTCTAAATCACCTTTCTTATATGGTGCCCAGACACAACAGCAATAGTCCAGATGGGACCTCACCATGGTCTTATATATCAATATAAATGTAGACAAAGTCAGGTGTCTAAAATTCCGTTTAATTATACAAAGCATCATATATGTTTTGTTAATTTTATCCTGAATGTGTTCTCTAAATGACAATTTTTCATCAAACCACATGCCTAGATCCTTAATTTTATCACATCTTTCTAGAGCAGCTTCTTGATTATTACAATCAACAAGAGCATAAGTGGTTGTTTTGTCAACTGATCTACCATAAGAGATGATACAGCATTTTTTAATATTTAAACAAGAAGCATTTGAAAAATGTTGGGCCCATTCGCCACAGCGAGCCGCCGCACGCCGCATTACCATTCACCAGGTGTCACTACTGTCGCATCGCAAGCCGCCTGCGCATCGATGTCCACGACGACGACAGCGCGTGACAGAGGGGACCGCTATAGCCCCACGGAATGGGCCCAACTAAGTAGCCATTTCTGAGACCAACACTGTAGGCCAGCCAATGCAAATTTGTATCAACTGGATTTTTATTGGCAGAAAATAGAGTAGGGTTGAGTGTGCTACTGTGAACTCCACGGATCACTACCTCAATGGGACACTTGGTCTTCGCATTTGACATTGATGAGAAACATCACTGCGTGACTGCGGAGATTATTTTAATGTGCTCGAATAAATACTAGTGGGCTTAACATTTTTAAGAATCGCTTAAACATTGGCTTAATCAAGAAGTTTTATTTAACTTTAACGCCGACCTAACCGGTTCCGGAAGTGTAACAATTTGTACGTGAACTTGATTAAAGATGCGGGCATAGAGGACTCCACCTGCGCCCGTGATATCTCATTGGATTGGATTGGATTGGATTAAGCGGCCCACCACAGGAATTTCCTCTATGGTATACAGTATATTTTACCAGTTGTAATCACATCAACCGTCAACAGAATGAACGATGCTGCACGACATTTCAACTAAAAAAATTCCTGTTACATTTCTGTTGAGTTCACGTTAATTGTGCATGAGTGACACGGAAATGAGAATATTGAAACGGGTGTTTCTTTTCGGGACTTGGGGCAACCATCAGGACGAATGAAATATGACAAAAATGAGCTGTGGTGACAATGAAGACACGACACTTATCACTGCACTGGCAGTTCAATTATGCAGGATATTAACACTGCCATCACACATGAATATACACTGTACACAAAAGCATGTTCAACTAGCTGCTGCAACAGTCAAGTACACAGTCACAGTATAGCAAAGAACAATTTGGCTTATCGACAGCTGGGAAATCTTATATAAATTATACTTTCGTTAATCAAACAATTTATTTAATTAAGCCATCTTCATTCAATCTAGTTCTAGTGCTATTATATATATTTTTTTCTTTTTTTTTAATTTTCCTTACTCCAAGAATTAATCTCTATTAAATCTTTAATATTTACGATACAGTCTTTACCTTAAAGGCGCAATATGACCTAAATTGTATTAGGAGCGCTGTTAAGAACCAACCAACCAACCAACCAACATTACTGACAGCTGGGCAAATCTCTCAATGCACCAGCTTCAATATACATAGTTTAGGTGTTTTTGGCTATTTTATGTGACTGCATCAAAAAGCTAGCAGATCAGCAGCAACATCCTGCGCAGTAAAATAATTGCGATGTGGGCCCGCCATTGATTTCACAGATACAAACATATATGGAACTGGTTCCGTTAAAATATAGAAAACTCGTCACAAAATAACCATGGATATACGGATACTTTTTTACAGTGTACATTAAGAATCTGTGGTGTATGAGAAAGGATGAGGCAAGGCCACTGGTTAGTGATTTGTGATACCTTTGCTGCTTCGAAACTATCAGTTGGATGGCAAAAAGGACATCCAACCAATAAAAACCAATTCTACTAATCCACTGAGATTCTCTTCCAAAACATGTACACAAGGTCAATGGTAGGGACAAACCAAATTCACGGGAAAAAACTGCAATTTCACAGAAAATTCACAGACAGTCTTTGCCAAATTCACCAAAATTTCATGGGCCCTATACTACACAGCAATTTCATTCATCACTCGTCACTCTTCAGTATAGTATCACTTCAGTTACAAACCAATATATTGTTCTTTTGAGTTTTCGTTCTGATTTGAAAACTTTTCTTTTCTCGTTATACTAGCGTACACAGCACATTAGAGGCTTTGCGATTATGCGCTACATAAATCTACTATTGACATTGTAACAACTAGACAGGCCAGCTGGCTCAGCAACGTAAATGTTTCAGTTTGCATTTGCATGCCAAAACATCCACTGATGACAGTGATAATACCACCCTAAAATATTAACGTTTGTAATAATAATAATAACAATAATAAGAATGATGTGCAACAATCTAATTGCTAATTCATCATTCGTTGAAGTGTGACACGCAGCGAACAAAACCTTTATCAAAACGTATTGGTAAAAATGGTAATCTTCAAAAATGAAGTGAAACTGACAAAAAAAAATCACGAATTTCACGAAAATGCATGTATTTCACAAAAAACTGCTAATTTCACATAAGAAATCTTGAATTGGGTTGGTCCCTAGTCCCTACACAAGGGGAACCGGCTTGGTGCACCTTGTAAAGCAGTCTTTAAATGCAAGTATTAATAGCTTAACCATTACTTGCTATTTGCAAGGAAAAAAGATAAAAAAAGTAACAATTCTTTATATATCTGTTCCACTGCACAGTACATTTCGTCACATTCTCGGGCTAACAGCGCATAATTTACATGCAGGGCAAATGCGGCAACATACAGCTACTGAAGCTACAATCAGAGATCATTTTTTGATGGAAATTTTGAGACATCAGCAGCAGTAGCAGCAGCAGCATCAACTACACCTTCATGGCCAGTTCCTGCAACAGCTTCATCCAGTTCAGATTCTAGCACAGTTACATCATATACAAGTGTGTAATTCACGTCCGCCGGTTCATCGTCGTCCGACGATGAATCCGAGAGAAATGTTTCCTCCTGTTGTGATGACGTATGTTGGTCTGTTTGCAGGAACGGACTGGCAACCGCATGTGAAGATTTTTCGCGGAGACCATCTTCGTCTGCCAGCTGATCACTTGCAGTAAACTTGACAGCGTCGTGATAGAGCAGTTTTCGGGAAGACCCTGAGCAACAAACCACTGTTCACATTACAGCATCAGAAGCGGCAGTCTTAGACCACATCTCAGCATGCTATGTGGCAGAAGAAACTCAACGAAATTTGTTGTTGAACGAAAACACTCCCAACAGATTGGTTGCTGCCAGGCCGCTGGGTGTATAAGAATAGATGTGAATTTGCATTTATGCCCCTATGGCATCTGCAGACAGCCAGTGGCTTACCTGTAAGTTATTTCATTAAACAATGCACACTATCTGCTTGATTTTGTTAATCCAAACCCAGTAAGTTACGAAAAAACAAAAAAAAACTCATTTTTATGTCCCACAATCCAGAACAATGTAGGTATGTGAGTTTACTTTATTAACGTTTTTGTTAGCTGTGATTACTGTAAGGTCAGCAAATTTTACTCTTTGCTGGAACAGGTTTATCACTTCACAGACAAACCGAAAGATTTTGTGGACATTTTCTGTAACATTGCACAGCTCTTGGAAGACGTTTACTCTCAAATGCCAGCATATGTGAGCAACAAATATTCAAAGGCACATGAAGTTATTTTTCTAACTGACCTACTTATGAATTTGCCAACAGAGTGATAAACCTGTGAAGTATTGGTATGGGCTGCACCGATACTTACTAAAAGTTTAACCTTATAAATGATCAATTGAATATTGAAGAATAGACAGTGCTAAAATGTGTTTTACTGTTGTCATCAAGAATCGTGCTATCACTGCATCCACACTCTCAAGTTTTAGAACAAGAAAAGCCCGAAACTGAACACTGTACCTGGTGCAGCTGGCTGATCCATTTGATGCTGACCGCCAAGCCATGGACCGAAACTCGGCATAATGAAGAAGGCAAATGACAGCAGTAGCACCTGTCAGCCAAACAGTTGCAATAACTAGAATCAGCTCAAGGCTGGATACACAGCCCCCTGCCGGACGGGGGGAGGGAGTGGGGGGTAT
>Ga0209782_1001533_pt1 | contig 12166 bp, 9 predicted proteins | sample WorMetmaBAHAMAS1_FD_187390 | JGI IMG/M metagenome (GOLD analysis project Ga0209782, IMG submission 187390) | Marine gutless worms symbiont microbial communities from Max Planck institute for Marine Microbiology, Germany - Inanidrilus... | ecosystem: Host-associated > Annelida > Digestive system >... | reverse complement strand
GTGCTAAAAAAGCCACAACTTAAAAACAGCAAATATCCAAATTTTATCGGCAAACTGACAACACAGAAGCTAGCTGTCATATATCAGTTAACAGCATTTCATAAATGCAAACTGTAGCTTTTGTATTTAGAATCTGCACATAAAATTTTGATTTGCTCTTTTACAGAGTGAAATTTACAGCACAAAAAAATAAAGCCATTTTTGTTAAATTTTTTTGGCAGTTTTATTAGGTAAAATATCAAGTAATGATTTTCGAAATGGTGGTCATCTGCCACCTTGAATTTTTAATGATTCTAAATTTCAATATTAAATTTCAATTCATAGTTTGGTTTAGTGAGGCAATATTGATCACTCTACCAGAACTTTCAACGAAGAAATATTGGATCACCGACGAAGACATACGTCACATAATTTTATGCTGTTTCCAAATTACAGCAATTTGAACTTCTGCAAGTTTGGCTTAAAACTGGCTATTCATGCCTCCAAAATGGGGTTTTGAGGAATCTGATACCTTAAATGTGGAGCACTTTCTTGTGCAGAAACACGTCACTGGATGTACATATCATCAAAACTGATCCATTGGTGCATGTTATGTTGGACATTAGTCTATGAATAAAATAAAAAAGAAAGGTTGGCTAATAAGTTGACTAAGAAACCAAAACATGTTTTGCCCATGTTGTTGCAGAACCAAGTAGATTTGCATGTGTAGTCATACGTGCAATGTACCTGGTAGTCATACATTCTAGGTTTCATTTAAGATTACAATTACTTTGGCTATTGGCTCTACATTAAACACCAACTAACTAACTAACTAACTTATAAATGCTAGTATTACCATATAAACTACCATCAAATAAGCCAAGAAAACTAAATACAATGTGTTTACAATACTATCCAGAAACAGTGCATGCATTAATTGATCAATGACTTACCAAACTGTTTGTAGAAACCAATGACATATAGCTGCGTGGAGAATGCATCGAGGATGTCCAGTCAGGTCGCTGCTTTTCATCCATTGTATTTTCATCCTCGTTCGACTGCTCATTTTCTGACTACAACCATCAGTAGAAACATCACACCCTTCTAATAATGGCAGCTATTTCAACACGTCTCGGAGACAGGAGTTTTTCAATCGCTGGACCGTCTCTCTGGAACTCTCTACCTGTCGCATTACGTGACAGAGACAGCTCATTTGAACAGTTTAAGAGACTTTTGAAGACATTCTGGTTTGTGTAGGGCTGCAGCGCATAGTGACTGGTGCTTTTTTGCGCCGTGTATAAATATTCTTACTTACTTACTTACATCATGGACATTTTATCTACATATTTAACCATCAAAATAGACAAATGTAGTGTTCTGACAATAGCAAACCAATTCTATTTCATTCTAAATTGTTGGTAATTATTCACAGATTTGTGTCATCTTGCACAACTGTACCCAATACTGTAAATGTTAAGAGTGAATGATACAAAAATACACTATCATGATACATTAAGTTCCTTGTCACAGTATGCATAACATCACATAAAGCCATTATCCTGAGAAAGCAAGTTCAACAATGTTGCCTCAATTTACTGTATTTCATATCTAAGTTATTACAGACATGCAACAGAAAGTTTATAAAACAAGCATTAACTGCATAAACTAGCAGCAAAATATAAAAAAAATTCATCATGACAGTGCACATCAAACAAGACAGTTAAGATGGGTTAACAATGTGAATTTCGTCATGCAGTATAGTATAGTCCAAATTCCTACACACTCTTAGCACCTATATCAAAGAACTAAAACGTGAACTCATGCAGCATAAAAAGCTGAAGCAAAGTTATTTTGTTACACAGTTCAGGCACAGGCATGTTAATACTCAACTCTGGTTAACAGCTGCTCAACAAAAAATAAAACTGCGTGGAAAAAATACGGTGGAAAACGTAATAGAAATTGAACGATGAACATGACAATGGCCAAGTGATTAACGTATGCTGCCGTGGATCTAAAGTATTATATATCTCAATTTGAAAAGCAAAAGTACATTTCTGACATGCTAAGATAAACACTGAAGTGTTTCAGTAAAGACTAAAAAATGATTAAAGTAATGAAAACGAAAGCAATAGCAAATTGATGACAAAAATGAATCGGAATCAAAGTTTAACAGAGATAAGAAACAAGCTAGAAAAGCTTTAAAAAATAACCCAACAGATAATCATGAAACTAGTACCTGACTGTAACAGATAAATATCAGAATGGTAAAGATATAGGTAGTTAGTTTGCTGTAAAAAAACAATTACAGGGAAACTGATGGACTCAAGCTTACATTCTAATTATAAGCTACAATCTGCAGCAAACAAAAAGTGTTATCATTGATTAAAACATGCTTTACCATTGATTCATACATTGTTTACACAAAAAAAAAACACAAAACTGGCTATTCAGTGCACTTTTGCAGGCAAATCAAACACACGGTAAGTTGGCGGCATACGTGTTCTTCCATAAATAAATGCATAGACTAATTTGAGTAAGTAAAACTAAGATATACCTGTGCAGCAACTTTAATGCTCTGCTTTAACATGCGAGCCTTAGGCTCCTTAATCTACAAGACAACATGTCCTTAACAGCAAAAATGCATCACTGCACCACCGCTGGTGCAATGATAAAAACTTAACCCGTTGACTACGGCAGGTCATCATCAAAGTGACACGTACGAGTAACAACGTGTACAGGTTTCAATAGCTGCAGCAGCTGGCCATACTGTGAAATGTACTTCAAGGTTTTGGTACATTATGTTCTGTCGGACTTCACTGTACAGGTCGAAACTATTTGTATGCCTAATGTGTGCTCAATTTTTCAACCACTTATGTTACGAACAGCACAATACGTAAATGGAACACTGCTTGTTTAAAAATATCTCAGTAACATTCTTTGTTATGATAAAGCACAGAAAGAAGAGAGACAACCACGTAGACAACTTAAGATAGGTAAGATTATACATTCTGCTGATCAGAGATGCATCACAAAAAGTTGTGCTTAATCATATCATGAAAGCATGTTTTCAAGTACAACACATAGTTTGTGGTTACCATGTCACAAGTCTCGATCTTACAATGCCAACAAACTGTTTCCCTTTTCTACATGTACAGTAGGATAAATATCTCACAGCTGTGGAGACAGCAAAAATTACAAACTGTGCTGAAACTGCTACTAGTGTAAGTCCCTAAAAGATGTTATTTCCCAGGCAATGACTAACAATAACGAAAAAAATCAAGACAATATATTTACAGTAGATCAGTGAAATGGATAATACACTTCTGAAGTCATGACGTTATCATGGGACAAAAATGTGCACATTATTCTTAATATTATTACTCTTAATGTTATTACTGAATGTTTGGTGTATAAACAAACTGTGACTCATCGTGCTTATCATTAGATTATTGTACAGACTTAAATAAACTTATTTCGTCATGCACAACAAATTACATTTACTACCATGCAGCACAATTACACAACGCGATACATTTAACATGCTTGACAACAGCGAGTCAATCACAGCTATGTCGGCATAATAGCTGCCACTTTACTTCAGACACCATCGCTCATCGAAACAAATGTCATCTGCTATTGAGTTCAATATCGATTTATCATGTACCGGTACTGAACTGCTCAAATGGGGATATGAGCCATTGAGGGCTGACATGTCTATGATAAAAAACATCTCATTTCAAATGAGATAACAGATGACATTTGTTTTGGCATAAGATGAACTAAAAACCAATAAAATAAACTTTAATGAAACTTATAGCAAAGACAGCAAGCCATATAATCTGATGGTGTTTATCACAACAGAAATCTCAGCAAATAAGTATACAAGAATTAGGCCTAGAGGCTTCTGCACAGAATTAACGAAGTTGCAATTTTGTAAATACAGCTGAATAAATTTATTAATAGGTTTCTCTGTAGTTTATTCTGATGAACACTATGAGTGATCAATGTAAAGAACATAGTCAAAAGCCACAGTTCATCTTATGACATTACGCAAAGTAGCTGTGTGAAATAGGATGCGCTCGGTTATGTACAGGCATCAACTAGTCAATATAACGATACAAGGAATGAACAGACAAGTATACTAACTTTGTTAGTTTGACGTAACTGGATAAAGGGAATTAACATGTGTTCAGTGCATTGTATGAATAAAAAATAAGATACAGTGCGAGCACTACAGCGACGGCAGCAACTCGAGACGTGAGTGAACTCACATTTTCTGCAGAGTGGGCACTGTTGAACATGAACCGATAAAATGACGAATTAGATTCCGACCGACCGAACAACACTAAAAATACATCCACAGCACATATATTGAAACTCTCACAATTGCCCAACTGCACATGACAATAACAATTAATACTACTTACCACACTACTTATCAGTTACTGCCACAAGTATGTTTTATTATAAAATCCAACGAGCAATAGCCCACATCACCATGCATCCACACATATATGTTGCTGTAGTAGCTATTTTCCAGGTGAACTGGGTGATGCTTGCTGGCCGCCGTCTTGATTCTTCTTCCCCATTTGTTCAATATTTGTATCTATTCTCCGAACAGATAAAAAGTTATCATATCCTCTAACATTTAACCTCATCGTATTATTGCATCTCTCCACATAACTGATGTGCCAGTATGTGACACACTGATCCACACACTTATGGCTGGTTGCATCAATAATACCTTAACTGTCATTTAACTAATAGTCAATTAACTCTAAATAGCAATCGTTTTTCCACTTAAAGAAAACAAATGTCGCAGCTATTACAACTGGTTGTTGTGATATCAAGTTTACAATTCACAGCTGACGGGCTTCCCTGAGTATGATATAATGTCTGCCAAACCACACATATTGTATTCAACTTCTTTTTACTTGATTAATATTACAGAATGTACAAGTTTACAGCTTTATTGGAGACCACATACACTAGTATGCATGTTCTGTTTGCACTATGCTTTTTAATTCTGGCAAAAAATTGCTGTTTAAGTGCAGACTTAAATGAAAATAAGCAGTTAAACCGTGATAATGCAATGTATTTTATGCTAAGCAGAAATTGAAGAAGTATTAAACAGTAACTTCATGTGCAACTCGATGTTCATTGGCAGCAGTGACCAAAAGAAAATAGCCACATCAGCACTTTTCCGCCTTTTAATTCTCTAAGGTCCGGTTTTCCACAGCAAATTTATCTCCCGTTAATTTAATCCGGCATTAAATCCGGCAGATAACGATCAATTTACTCAGATGTCGTTTTTCCACCGGCAGTTCGTCAATTAAATCGTCCGTTTTTTTATCTGCCGGATTTAATGCCGGATTACATTAACGGGAGATTAATTTGCTGTGGAAAAACCGGACCTAAGTGATTTTACCACGTCACAGTCGAACAGTCATGCTGGACATTGGCTCAATATCTGTGGAATGCTATGATCGATCAGTGATCGCGGAGTGACCTGCCACGTGACTGGACCACTGCCCTTGCTGGTGTCTCCTTGTGATGAACTCGTCAGTAGAATTTGCATGCAGTAAGCACAAGGCCACGACGTTTGGTCGGTCGTGGTAGCCACTGTTGTGTTGTGATAACTGTGATGAGTTGTAGGTGAACAAGTATATATGTTTCATCATCATCATCATCATGTGGCTTGTTGAATGTACACAGCCGTTTCCACGAGCGACCTCCATGCCTGTCAATTTTGTGCTCGACGATAGGCAGTTGCCAATGTTGAGTGAAGTGACATCAGATTCAACTGTGCGGAGCCAAGTTTGACGAGGTCGGCCTGATCTGCGGTTCCAGTCCTTTGGTAAGGGGGCCACACTGGACCTGAGAGCTTGGCTGTGGTCCATGGATGGATCAGCACGTGCGATGTCGCCAAAAAATCTGAGATGTGTGATTTTGCAAAATCTATACTGAATACTGTGTGCAGTAGCTATAGGCCTAAATGTGTGTTTGTGAGAAATGGTTGCCACAATTAACGGGTGCCGTATGTGATTAGGCCTAGTTTGGCAACTAGTTAGTTGACTTTGTTTATTTCGACTGATTTCTTCTTTATAGTGTACATATGAACACTTGCTTTAATACCGCTTTTACATTATGCTATGCATTGTGAGAGTCGTAGGAATAATACTGCCCACATGCATCCAGGTGACACCACATTAACAGCATAGCGGCATCATTCAATCATCTAACAGTACAGGCATAATAGCACAAGATGAACTCACTCTCACTGAAGTTGGACGGCTTTATAATCCGCAGTTCATCTTGTATCCGATTTATCTCATTTCTCTGTTCTTCGACTGTAGATTCCAACTCTTTCACTTTACTAATCGCAAACATCATCACTTATACCAAACATTTTTCCGAGATAAAGATAATCACTAAATCACTCTACTGCGGCTCTCTGATACTCCTAAAAAAGTAACACAAAATAAGATAGAAATCATACAGGTCTGTCAAAATCCTGCTGCGGCAATCTCAGGATCTTTTAAAATCATTTTAAATAAAAGTAACTCAAAAAAATACACTAGTTACCATCCACTTTAGTCGTCCAGGTAAAGCAACTGTCCAATGTGTATGTGTGTTCCAAACAACATAATTTTAAAACTAAATAACCTTCAATGTAGCACACTGGTTGATCAACCCTATCTATATCAAGTTCGCAGATGAAGGTCAAAAATTCAAATTTCACAGTCAAACAATAAAAAAATGTTCTTTTTCAACTATGCAAGCATATTACAAGGTGATGTATTTTATGGATGCAAGTCATGACTTGACGGTTGTTTCTTTGTGCTAAAGTGGACGGTGTGACCTCAAGTGAGAGCTATCTGTTATAACAAACACCGAATGAAATATACACAAGCACCAGTACACTACTATGAACTATAATATGCTAATACAGTCAGAAACAAATCACACATAAACCAAAATAGGATGCGCGTATTAACTGCAAGTGACCTCTTACATCACATAAACACAGTTGACTAAACCGGTATAAAAAAACTCTACAGCTTACTTCTCAAGCGATACTTGGAAAGCCTTTGCAGTACTCAGTTCTTTGCGAATCCTCTCTTTGTCTTGTATTTCACTCTGCAGGTTCGACTGCAGATCGCGAATGGTCATTTTGTCCAATCTATGCGATCGCCGATTCTTCCATGTAGTGTCCTGTCATTGCAGTTACACCAACCAACAGTGTCTCAATGCAACACATCACAACACCACTTCCATTCATTTTAACGACCATCTGACAGGTGTACTTTGGTTAGCCAGCTTTCTTTCCACAAAATTTCTTTCTCTACTTGTTCTGAAGGCTGTAAGATGCCCACGTGGTGTCTGTGGCAGAGGTGCTGGTAGTAATTCAATACAGTGTACTAGCTGTCAGAAGTGGGTAAACAATAAGTGTAGTGGTATAAAAGGCAGCATGTCTAATGTGATGAAGTCATTTATTTGCAGAGGGTGCTTGAATCCAGTTACCAGCTCAGGTCGCACTAGTATAGATACTGATCCCAGTGCAAATTTGGAGCTAGTGGATAAGTTTGGCTGTTTGGGTGTCATGCTAAGTGTGGATGGAGATGCTGATGCAGCTGTGGAGGCCAGAATTTGAACTGAACGGAATAAATTCATACAACTGGCACCATTTCCTACCAGTAAGAATATGTAATTGATTACGAGAGTGAGACTGTACAGCAGTTGCGTGCAAAGTACTACATTGCGTAAAAGTGAGACCTGGACCGTAAGAAAAAAATAAGAAGGCACTTCAGTGGGCAGAGATGAAAATGATCAAATAGATGTGTGACGTTACGGTAAAAGATAGAGTTCCAAGTAGAGATAAGACAGAGACTTTGAACAGATGACATAATCACGGTACTACAGCAAATCAGGCTGCGGTGGTGTGGGAAGGTGTTGTGAAAAGAAGATAATTTATTTGGTGAATAAAAATATGGCGTATGAAGTGGCGGGTTCCAGACCCTATGGTAGACCAAACAGGACTTGGACAGAGGTTGTGCAAAAAGACTGTTAAGCAAGTAGATTGAACAGTGAGGATGCCATGGATTGTAGTACATGAACGAAGCTGATAAAGGATCGTTGATGATCATGACAGGTGCAAGTGGGTAAATGTTTCTTCTGGTGCTCAGCTGGGTAGTCCCGGATAAAGGACCGTAAAACAATTGTTGTTGTTCTTCTGAAAGTGAAACTTTGTGGAAGTTTTCGTCAACAGGCCAGACGTCTTTCCTCTTTCGGCACTTCATGACTTTCGTTTGTAGCGCTGTTTAGAAATACTCTTACTTACTTACTCTGATCTCTTTACGCCAATACCAGTATGCCACTACACGGCATAACTTAAATTATAATTACAACATGCCAGTACAACTACAACAACACCCGGCACTTTGTAAAGGACTAACCAGTTGAGACGGTATGAGAAATATAAAAATAATCTGAATTTTACTGATGCAAGATACCCTGGGTGGCAGTTGCACCATGTGGACCACATGCAAGTCTGCACCTCGCTCTAGACAGATAAACATGGCAACACTCCACCACTCAGATTTTTGCAGGCCGAATGACCATCCTGCCACCCAACCAACAGCATCACTCTGAAGGCATACAGTGTATGTCTGAAAACTCAAGGCATGAATAAACAAGAGGGCCTAGCAGTGGCTAGCATAGCGCGAGATGTGGGAAGCTCTAGCACAAACCGTTCTTCAGATATAATGCATTTTCTACCAAGATTACTAAAGAAAACTCTTCAGCACGAACTATAATAAAAATGTAAACATCGTTGATATAAACAAAGCCGTTGCCTATTTCCGGTCCAGACTCTCAGTAAGTAAAATAAGTGATATCGCTACAATTACCAATTTTTCCATACCCCCCCCCCTCCCGCTTCCACCAGAAATCCCAGCATCATCCCATCCGACAATCCAGGTGAGGCGTTGTCAATAAGTAGCAAAGACATCCATCTATCCAAGCATGCAAAGGTATCCGGGATCCATTGCACCCTGTGACCACAATGCACTTCCGTCACAGACAGAAGGACACTGACATCGTAGCACGAGATGTATATATTACAGCTCGCGCTAAATACCTTTAAAAAGTGAGACGAATTTCACTTACTCCAGCAGGAGTTCCAGACATTTTGAGGCTGTCCAGTTCGTCAGTCAACTTTGCCGCGAGTGCCTGCAGGTAGCTGCGTGCATCTTTCTCATCACTCACCCTGTCAACGGCAACAAGTGTCGTGCATGCTACTCATAACCACCACCACCACCAGCAACAACAGCATACTGGCAATGTGCTAGACAGATCTTCACAGTAGAAGCACAAACACAAAAATGGCCAACAGGATGTGAATTAATAAACAACAATTCAAACCATTCTGAAAACAGAACCTGGTAAATAAGATGCAATGTGGTTTGTCTTCAATATTCTTGTTCACAGCCATGCACTATACCACATCTTTTTAATGCTAATAATAATATCAACAATAATAATAACGTTGTCAATGTTTATGGTACTGTCATCCTGGCTACAACCATTACTAGCAATCAACTAATTCATGCGATAAATGCCGACTTAGCATCAAATGGCTGCTGACCCAAACAAAACCAACCTACTGTGGCTGTGAGGTTCTACAGGCTGCCACCATCTACAATTGCCATCATCATTTATTATTACAACTCAACTGAGGTACAGAGTACTATTTGTGGTAAGCACGAAATCGAGAGCAGTTAAACAAAAGCCGAGAGCAAACACAGTTGCAGTGACGAAAATAAACAGCATCCGTAGCCACGTACCATTGACTGATCTCGGCGATCTGCGACTCAAAGTGAGCAATGGCTTCACGCTTGTCACTCGTCTCCTTCTTCTCTTCCTCGAGGCTGTTCTTAGCTTCCGCTGTTCGAGCCAAGGTTTCCTGGACCTGTTACACATCACACGGGCACAACATATTTCAAACATTAAAAAAAATTTAAAGTACACAACAACAACTACGACAAGACTGCCCAAAGTAATTTGGGAACAGGCCGCATTGAACTCCGCATTGGTTACAATGGGGCGTGCCTCACATTTGCCCCAAAATTACCTACTCCCTTGGACCGATTTCCAAACCCAACTACCTGCCTCATCTCTGAGCCCATCTGACCTACCATCCCAAACCGCATCCATTCGATCAACTGTTTTGCCACAATGCCCTGGATAGACACACATACAGACCAAAAATGGTTGGAGGGAATGTTCGATGACTATAGGCCACATTTGCTCCATACAGAATGAAGACGCAGTCTAACAATAACAACAACAACCATTTTGTGCCAATTAGCATGTGTTAGTGTGCAATACCAGTAAATAACTGTATGATTTTGTGGAGCAAAGTGTTACTGCAAACATTCCCTTGCTGAATGCTGACGGCAACTTAAGAAGACAACACATGTTAACATTGTGTACACACGTCTGATGGTTCAACCCTTCTCTGCTCCATAATTTAACTGTACCCCAAATTTTATCCAGACAAGAAATATTCATGTGGACTTCACCATAAAATGCCTTTTTATCTCTCCAGGGATATACAAAAGCATTTCCTGTAACTCAAGACCCCTGCAAAATGTATTCGTGAAAAACACAGCGGGAGGGTTCTGGAAGCAGTACAGGGCAGTACACGATTAACAGATGAAAAGATCATTAGTTCCAGTTAGAAAGTATACTGGTTGAAGTCAAAAATACCATCTGGACATACAACAGTTCCGTAGCGTATGATTCAGTGGGGCAATCAGCTAACTACCATTCACATACAGATCAGTCATTACTGCGTGTGTATAGAAATAATACGGAAATTATATTTACCGCAACGAGATCCTGCAACGCCTTTGTGAGTTCAGCTTCAAGCGCGTTCTTTTCACATTCCAGCTGGTGATTTGTAGTCTCGCTGTATTCGCTAATGTCCGCCATCTCTCGGTGAAGCTCCTCCAGTTGCTTTCCATGCTCGAACTCGAGCACTTCAATCTGCTGACGGACGCCGGCATACTCCTCCAGCTGCTCGTGCAGACGCTGAAGCTCAGCGTCGCGATTCGCAACCTCGGCCTTCAATCTGCAAGCAATGCAGCCAACTGCATGCACGACGACATCTGCATTCATGCTACTACGTTTTGTTTGCGCTTTGCGTGTTTCGTTTTGTTCTAATGCACTATGATTGTAATGATGTTGAAATTACCAGTCAAATAAGCAAAAACAAAAACAAATTTTACATTGCAAACCACTACTAAGTGCTTAGCAACACAATTTTCAATAACAGCGTATACACAAAACATATAATCGGTTTTCAGCTAACTGTGATAAAAGTGCAGTTTATACTATGAGCTGCGTGTGAAGCATTGGCGTGTTGAGACTAAACGGATCAAGCTGGTGTTTGGCATGAGTGTCACCACTGTATAATATAATGTCCAGATCTGCCAAAGAAAATGAAGACCCGACCCGAGAGTGAACTTAACTGACGGTCTGCACTCACAATCCAAATAGGCACTTAATAGCATTATTACTATGTCCCCTACCCATAGTAGAGGGCATTAAGTGATTGGTCCATCTGTGTATTAGTACCATGCTACTAGCTAAACAGCGGTGCATTTTGAGGCTATGGTTACTACTGAACAGTACACCCCATGCTGGAATGAAATGTAAGTAACCAAAACAGATGGCGGCATATCACATTGTCATGCAAAAGAGTGTGGATTAGAGAAAATTGCAAAGAAATCCAACTCACCATGGTCAGCTGTCACAGAACTTGCTCAGCTCTTGCTATTTAAATGGGCTTCTTTTTACTCCATTCCGGGCATGGTCCCCCCCCCAAAAGATACAGCAGCGTTAACTACTACAAGGTTCTTTTACACGTTGGACGCCATTCCCGTCATCCAAACCAACACTGAATGAAACTAATTAAGCGTAAAGCATAATATCTATCATCCATTATCGATTACCCAGTATCCAGTAAGTTACATACTTTGCCACTTCCTTTGCAGTCTCGGCATTCTGAGACGGCCGTATACTGAACAGTACACCCCATGCTGGAATGAAATGTAAGTAACCAAAACAGATGGCGGCATATCACATTGTCATGCAAAAGAGTGTGGATTAGAGAAAATTGCAA
>Ga0209782_1001532_pt1 | contig 12167 bp, 12 predicted proteins | sample WorMetmaBAHAMAS1_FD_187390 | JGI IMG/M metagenome (GOLD analysis project Ga0209782, IMG submission 187390) | Marine gutless worms symbiont microbial communities from Max Planck institute for Marine Microbiology, Germany - Inanidrilus... | ecosystem: Host-associated > Annelida > Digestive system... | reverse complement strand
ACCCATACCCGTCCCCCCGGCGGCGGCGGGCTGTGCGATCCAGCCTTGAGCTGATTCTAGTTGGTTGTGTACTCAGCATAGTGGATGATGCCAGCCAGTTCACTAGTAGATTGTTCGTATCACTAATCTCACATAACCTTTTCTGATCTTATCTCAACCGACCTCATTTCTGATTTCATCTTAACTGAATGTGCTGTTATTGGTTGCAGCCAAGCAAACTGGGTCGCTTCACAGCACTCAACCCAGTTTGCTGCGAGCAATCACAGGGCACTCAGTTCAGATGAATTGAGTTCAGTTGAGATAAGGTCAGATGAGGTTAGATGAGATTAATGATATGAACTATCCATAAGTTCACTGGGTGATGATGAACATAGCCTGTGCTCACTGGTTATTGGCTATTTTCCGGTTCAACATGGACTGGCTTGATTCCGCATTGATGTTCTCTTCTAGAATATTTTTTTGGGGGGATTACATGATGTAGGTAGGTTTTTTGCAGCTGAGATGCCCTTCATGTGTCATCTATGCAGCAGTGTCAGAGCACTGAGCGATCATGAAGCACTGACAGCAGTCAGGGCAGCACTGGCTTCATTCATGATTGATTTTCCAACACTGGCTGACATGACACATGTGTAGGCCCTCGAACAGAAGGGCTGAAACATATGCTGGCCGTGTTTGGGGCACTGCTAATTAATCACAACTGTATAACATTATGGTAGCAAAGCGAGACTGAAACGAGAGCAGTGGTGGCATCGCCGTGTGCCTGGCAAAAAGTTACTACCTTAAATGTAATTTGGGGCACATCGAGTCATTGTACAAGCACACTGGTTGTTGGTTTTCACTCGCGAGTTACAGTTTTCCACGCATAGGTTGCATGGTTTCTGAGATATTGAGTTTCAAAGTAAATAAGTGCCACAGGCAATTTTAGGCACTTCTAGTCATCAGAGCAAAATGCTGATGGTTGTGTTTGGCAAAATACGACTTCCTATTGTGTTCTTGATCTACGTGCAGCCTTCGTCAAGTTATAGGCCACCAACATCAGCAGAACCATTATCCCAATAAGAAGAACAAGAAAAAATAATACTGCAGATTACCTATAGCACCATTTTTACTATGCGAACTGGCTAAAAAGGTGTAACCTTATTAAAAGGGGCAGATGGACAGACATTAGACCATTGCTTTATGTATACCACCATAAATGCAGCCAGTATAATAACCAGTGCATGTAATAAATTTTTCAGAATTGTCCTAAAGTCATTCATATCGTTATGCAAGATACAGTTTTTACTTTTGTAGCACAGCATAACATGCTGGTGTGTTCAGATATGGATGTTGACCGGTGACAAACTGGAAACGGCAACGTGCATCGCAAAGAGTTCACGTCTGGTTGCACGCACGCAGGCCATCCACACCTTTAGGCCGGTTGCCGACCGAGCGGAGGCGCATCTTGAACTCAATGCTTTCCGACGGAAAGGCGACGCTGCTCTTGTCATAACAGGGGAGTCGCTAGAGGTATGTCGTCACATAGTAAAGTAAAGTAACAGTTGCAACAGGCCTCACCGCTACGGGAATTCACTTCCCATATCGCATATGAATATGGAACAGTTTTAACTGCCACCCAGCAGAGGAGATATTCCCGCTATTATATTCCCCCAGCCAATTAAAGCTGGTACTTGATTTAACGACCCCGGGGAGATGCAAGACTGAGTTTACCTAGTTGGCTTGGTTACATACGGAGGTGGTATACCCTCCCGAAGATGGTCACCCATTCCAGTACTAACTGGGCTCACCATTGAGCAAGTGGTTTATGCGATGAATGAAGCTGCCGCAATGCTAACAGCCAACATAGTCTTTTACATGAGGCCAGTTGGTGATTTTTTCTGGTTGCATTCAGAACTTTTGTTAGATGGGTTACGGGAAGCACATACGGCATGTAAAAAAAACCTACTCTGGAAGGTGAAATTTTCTATTCTGGAACAAGTGAAGGAAGAAAAACCAAAGGTGTTAAAATGGGTGACAAAATAGTCTAGTGACTACGGCATCAGACTAGTGACTTGGTGGTCATGAGTTTGAGCCTTGGTCGCTGCACTGTCAAGTAACAACCTTTTGCAAATTGTTCACACCCATGTGCCGAGCAGTATAACTTGGTACCGGCGATAGCTGGGGTGTAAACAGGCACACCATACGTTGCACTAGCTCGGTATCCGTGGTGTCGCAGCATAAGATGGTGTTTGGCTGAGGGAAACATGAATGGAGATCAGAGCCGCCATGTGGACCATGTTAGTTGGTAAGGACTTTACATTATGTTAAAATGGGAAGTTGTGTAATGGCATAGCTGCATTGTTGTTAACACAGCATTGTTTGCCAGATGTACTAAAGTTTAGGCCACTTATCCAGAAGTGAACCTCTGGTGTTTTTGGAGCTACATAGATAATTTGGCTTGAGCATAGCTGTTGTTGAAACAGCAACATCCATTCAAGGACAAGCCACACTGTGATGATGGTGGTGACGGCTGTTGCAATAGAATGAACAGGGTTATTGTGATATTTTTGTTTGCAGTGTGACTGTCGATTCAGCGCATTAGCTACATTACGCGATTTTGTGCTATATAAATGTACTTAATAATAATAATAATAATAATAATTTGCAATGTTTTATGTTCAGATCTGTCTTAAGTTTTATGAACACGAGTTCATGGAGCTTGCCTGTCAGTGTCCGGCTGTAATAGTCTGTCGCTGTTCTCCGACGCAGAAGGCGGAAATTGTCAAGTTGATCCAAACGCACACTCGTCTACGCACATGTGCAATAGGTGTGAATTTGTCGCACATCTCGCATCTCTTTTACAGTTGTTACTCCTGATTATGTTACGTTTTTCTTTGTTGTCGTTTTTTAAAACTCTGTCAGCTGCTGCAGATTTTTGAGTGTTAAAATTGTCGCTCAGTGGCATCATTGTCTTGCATCAGTCACTGCGATATCTGACGTCATTAGCATGACAGCAAAAATGCATGTATGAAGGATGAAGTTGTCTGCATATTCGTATTAAGATAGTTTTGCTGAGTTTTGTGATTATACATGCTGTCGCATAATGTCGTATCACATACAATGCAGACCTCAAAGGCACATGTGTGAGTGACCGGACAAGATTTCTGGAACAGCTGGGACTCAAACTCTCAACTCAGCTCAGTCTGCTTTCCTCAATATCACACCATCATCAAATAATGATGATGATAATAACATGTGCAATATGTAGTACAGCAGAGAATAATAAGTCCTCAGATATGCTAGTTTGGATGAGAGAACAAGTAGTTCTGTAAGTATTCAGCCAACATTGAAACAGTCGACGACGAAACTCGGAGGTCTGCAGGCAGAGACTTCAAGACAACTGCAGCGAGTCAGCAAACACTCGGGCACTGAGTGCCTTGTTCTTGTTCTGCATGTCGGCAGATTTCAGTTGCTGCCTGCTGGCCGTGAGTGAAACTGGCATGCAGTCATTGGCCAGGTATGCTGTAAACTTGTCGCCGACAGTGGACGATGTCTGCTGCAATCTGCCAGTGACAGAACCTGTGTCGTTCCATGGACACATAACAGTTTCAGCGACAGAAGCTTTTCCTCCGCCGGACCCAGAGTGTGGAATGCTCTACCTCAAGAACACCGACAGGACACAAGTTTCGGACAGTTTAGGCGCAAACTGAAATCGCACCTGTTTGTCTACATTGCGTAACCACGGCGCATTGTGACAGATTGTTTTCTTGCACCTTATAAATATTCTTACTTACTTACTTAAACAGGTATGTAGTGAATGGTGTTGAATAGAAAGCTTTCTGTGTAAGTACCACATGGGATACTTATGTATGTCTGTGTGATGTTGCATTTTACAGGAGACGGCGGTAATGATGTCAGCATGATTCAAGCTGCAAATGTTGGTGTTGGCATAGTAGGCAAGGTTTGTATAGATTCACTTTATCTTAAATTGCAACGTGTAATAAATAGCAACATACTGCTTATGGAATAGTGCATGTTGCGTTTCACCTGTATGTTGTCAATATATTAATTTGAACTCCGCATCACTGTGGGAGTCTACTAGTTAGCATGAAATATTATCCCCATATTTTCAGATATATTATTTGTAGCTGTTATCGTTTTTTACCGCGTGAAACTGATAGCATGGTATATGCCGTCGTCGTGTGTCTGTGTGTCTGTCACACTTGGGTATTGTATCAAAATGGCTAAACATAGGATGATGCAAATAATGCTGCACGATTACTCATGGACTCTAGTTTTCTGGTGCCAAAGATCACGGCAAAATTCGAACATGATCATCCCTGACAGGGGCGCCAGACACAAGTGAGGTGGGTTAAAATCAGTCACTTTCGACGAATAACTTGCTATAACTCGAAAACGGTACAAGATAGACGCATAGTTTCTATTAAAGTCGAATAAGAAGTCGTATACGCTCTATCAAATAGTTATGTTGCTGATGACCTTGTGTTACCCCTAATCCCCCAAACCATCCCAGTTTCTACATTTTATGTCGCCTTTCATATCTTCATTGTGGGTGAATGTAGATACTTTAAATGTGGCATACAGGTTTAGCGTAGTTAGTCCCAGCCTTCGGACAACAAACAGTCCATGAAGAGGTGTGGTTACGTTACGTGGCCCATTTTAAATATTAGAGGCCCCATCCATATCTCAGGAAGGGCTGAAGCTAGAGTTGTCAGATTTTGTACACGGAGAGACAATATCAGTCTTGCCAAAGGGAGAATAAACTATCCCAAAAAGTGGCATGGTTGTGTTCATGTGACCAATTCTTGCATGCGCAATGGTGGACTCAGAAAAATTTCGCCGTTAACTGTGATCAACAATGCAGTCGATGACGGACCTGTGTTTGTCGCACCTTGCTTAAGCTCTATTGGTTCAATTTGTCACTGTATTTGTTGCAAACTTGTTTGTATAATATGTCGACAACAAATAGTCCAAGTGGAGTTTGAGCGTTATCGTTTAAATATGGGCTAATAACTGATGTTTGTCAGTCTGTGTGGCAATTTTCTGTCAACTGATGCTCATTGCTTGGGAATTATACTTAGTGTACGGTGCGATATTGTCGATTTTACATAAGGCAGCGTCGCGTGGTTCATCGGCATTAACAGATATACTTGTCATAAGTAATTATAGCATGCTTATGCGTGTTATTGTTACTGTGTTGTGCATTTCCATTTTTGATGGACTTATTAGTTAGCACCGAGAAGGGATGTTTGTAAACGGGTCCCATAAGTTACACAAAAATCACCAGTATTGTGTGACACAATTGGATGTTAAAACCTTTTCGTTAAACCCACTTTTGTCATATATCTGCGTAGTGGATAGCTACACGCAGTGATGTGCTTGATGTCTGCAGGAAGGCATGCAAGCCGCTCTTGCCGCAGACTTTGCCATTATGCAGTTCAGTTTCCTCAGCCGTTTGCTGTTCATCCACGGCAGATACAGGTGAACCAGCAAGCCACTTGAATGCCGTCTGAGCTTTTAATTCACAGAGCCCAAAAGCAGTTTTTGTACTCGGAATAACTTATTTATTTTCTTGTGTGTGACATAAAAGCATTCGTAATGGTGTAGGTTCTCTGGCAATCAGACAGGTCTTACGAGAAGCCGGAGACATTTGGCAAAATGAACGTACACGGGGAGCGGTGTCCTGTTCTGTTGTAGTGACAGTGCGTGTGCAGAAAACTAAGTTTGATGCTTGTATTTAGTTATTTATTTCTTTATTTGTTTACATTAGTAACTTACAGTGGTTATTGTGAAAGGCTCGGTGTACACACAGACTTCATTATTCTGTCTATTTATGGATACAAACGTATACGGAACCGGTTTCGTTAAAATATGGAAAACTCGCCACGAAATATCCCTGGATAGACGGATATCTTTTAACAGTGTAGGCTATTTTGACACTGGTGATTGAATAATTACAGTGTAATAAGGTGCTAAATATGTTGCTGTGCATATGTTGTCAGCTACAAGCGTTCATCGTCGCTGAGTCAGTTCATTATACACCGCGGCCTCATGATCACGTCCATGCAAGCCGTCTTTTCCGCGTGCTTCTACTTCATCTCCATTTCTCTCTTCTCCGGCTGGTTGCTTGTCGGGTGAGCAACCATCTCAAGTCATTTTTATGTTGCTGTTATATGTGTATATATATAATATTTATTAGGAAGCTCACATACAAGGTATATATCACAAAAACTAAAGATTAGCCAGTACATTTTTCAGATGTATACCTTTCTCTTGCAGTTCCTCCTTACTTTCTATCCCCAGAGACCGTGACGTCACTCCCAGATTGCGAGCTGCAACTGTCTACCCTCACACGCACAAAACGCTACGCTTTCTTAATTAATTATTATTTTGTAATTGAATGACCAGTAACAGATGCATTTGTGTTTTACTGCTTTGATTATCATGTCTATATATTGTATTTTATTTTATTTTACTACTGTCATAATTTTTCATATTGAAATCTTGCAGTTTTCATAACTTGCTATTGAAACAAAAGACGTACTTTGTGTACTTTACTCATATCAAAAAACAAATCAGATTCAACAAATCTAGATATACATGCCGGAGTCACAGACAGCAAATCGTTAAAGCTTTAGATACGATTGTAGTTCAGTGCAGGCATTTTATTAGTTGGTTTGGTATAATATTGTGACTACACTCCTCATGATCGTGATAACTTGTGGGGAGAAGTTGGTTGATAGTCTGGAGGGGGAATATGGACATCAGCTGTGAGATAAGACTCGTAAGATACGTTGGCAGTCTGGTACTGATGAGCTTTGCTGAACAAGCGAAAAACAATCTGCGTTGTGTTGTTTCAGCTATGTTACATTTTACACCATGTGCCCAGTCTTCTCTCTCGTCCTGGACAAGGACGTCTCGCCCGAAATTGCAATGACTTATCCTGAGCTGTACAAAGAACTTACTAAGGTATACTGTTGTTTGTTAGTTGAAAATTTCCAAACCCATATTTTGTTGGATTTTATAAACAAATTACTTGACATTTTTACTGCACAACATTAAATCTGAGTATGTTTGACAGTTTTCATAATTTCATAACTACAATAATTTTGACTGCCTCTCTAAGTCCGTTACATGTGTGGATGGTGTCGAAACGACTAGATGATTTGTAAAACTTTTCCCACTTTTTGATTTTCCCACAATTCTAGTTTCTTTGTGCCAAGCGTGTTATTGAAATTCTAACAGGATCACTCTCACTGGTGCCTAGGTATAAAAGTTTGTGATTTTTAGCCACTGTCTCATCATATCTCAGAGACTGCTGTGGAATGGGAAATAGCATCTGTCGAATCATGTAGTATTTTGTTTGTGATGACGTTGAGACCAGTGACATTCAGAGGTTTCTTCAGTTACAGTGTATGTAATAGTCCAGTATCATCAGCGATTGATTGTACTGACTAGTGCTTTGTTTTCTATCATCTCATCTGTCTTGTGCCCATTTTGCGATAATTTCTATGTGAGGATGGATTACGTGAGGGTAGGAGACTATCAGGAACAGGGCAGGAATGTATATTCAGCTTGTGGGAGTGGATCAAGAACAGCTTGCGGCAACGGGACGGGATGGATATTGGAAATGTATGAACAGGTGGTGAATGGTAATTGCATGTTGTTATGACTACTACACACTACAATGATTGGTGGTCTTTGAAATAATATCATTTTACCGCACGATGCTATGCTAGTGCAGTATATGCCATCGTCATGTGTCTGTCTGTATGTCTGTGTGTCCGTCTGTCACACCAGTTTCCAAGAAAGAATCTGGCACATACCCACTGCAAGCTGGCTCGGGTGACATCATGCGAGGGGTAGGAAACAGGAAGGGTTAAAAAGAACAGACGAGTCAATAGTGGGATAAATGCGTCGTCTGAGTGTGAGTCGAGTTACGCCAAGTTTGCACCATCTGATGCAACGAAACTTGACAGTTTTGTCACGTCAGCAGTGTGAATTTTGTAGTACTAGCATGACTACTCCACACATCATGGTACTCAGTGTTGGCCATGTCCGGGCAAACTCACCAGTCATCCCAGTCGGCCCCACAGCGGACTGGTCTGTTATCACAGCTGATTCCACCGCAGCACTGCGATCCAATTGAGGCATGTGATGCATTACTAATTGGGCCCATTCCATGGGGCCATAGCGGTCCCCTCTGTCACACGTTGTCGTCGTTGTGGACATTGATGCGCAGGCGGCGCGCGAAGGTACCGCTAGCGACATCTGGTGAATTGGCGTGAGGCGGCTCATTGTGGCGAATGGGCCCAACATTTTTCAAATGCTTCTTGTTATTTTTACTACTTATTTTAAAGAATTGAGAAATTACTTTTTGTGTCTGAATTAATAGAAGAAATACGGTATGTGACTATTTGTCGCTAGGGAAGGTCGCTGAATTACAAGACGTTCTTCACGTGGGTGCTAATAAGCACATACCAAGGTTAGACATTATGCTCTAGAACATTTCTGAAATTTTGTGACGGGATAACGATGCATTACCTTGTGTGAATATATGTTACACAGTGTGAACAGAACAACGCTCTCTAGAAAGACTTGGGATAGATCTAGGCAGAAGATTTCCATTTCAGGACAGACGTTGCAGGTAGTGCCAGTAGAGGATTAAAAGAGCAGAAAAGAAGAAATATGTGGCTTACAAGTCTATTGTGGGAAACTCGGAAGAACGTATACGTAATTCATCTTTCGTTGAGTTTACGAAACATAAAAAATGCATGTGAATAGATTTGTTATGTTTCGTGCTGCTGCTTTATCGATTGCATTGTTCCATGCACGCGAAAGCAAGTGATGCGGAAACAGTAATGGATTTGTTGCAGTCGATTCTGTGCACTTAATGTTATCATATCAACAGTGTCAAAGCCCTGACGATTGTATTGAATTTGATGTTTACTGGTAACTAGTAGACAGCACCACTGAGGTAAAGGTGGTATAGCACACACACTTACCTCTGATGCATTTACTACCATGTTTACATACCTAACATCTACAAGCCACGCCCTGTTAGGTTACAGAAAACGCTACTAAGGTTTCACGTCCCACTCGATACAAAATAGGTCATGTAGGAGACGTACATCCCAGCCAATTAGCATACCTGCAGATGAGTGTTTGCACTCACCTGGTGCAGGTGCTGCACACTGTTCACCTGCTGCTGATAAGATATCGGCAGTTCATTGGCAGCAGTAAGTAACAACAAGTGTCTAAAGTAGTTTGGCAAAAGGCCACATTGCCACTGCTCATGTTTGCAAAGGCACTTGTTTGCTGTGGTGCTAGCTGCGGGTGAACAGTGTGCAGTGCCTGCACCAGGTGAGTGCAAACACTCATCTGCAGGTATGCTAATTGGCTGGGATGTACGTCTCCGACATGACCTATTTCGTGTCGAGTGGGACGTGAAACCTTAGTAGCGTTTTCCGTAACCTAACAGGGCGTGGCTGGTAGAATTGAGAAATTACTTTTGTGTGTGAATTAATAGAAGAAATACCGTATGTGACAATTTGTCGCTAGGGAAGGTCGCTGAATTGCAAGATATTCTTTACATGATATGTAAACATGGTAGTCATGTGACTGGTATACTCAGAGATACCGCAGACTCTGGTAGATTCTGGTATACCGGGTCACATAAATTATTCCACATAAGGAAAGTGGGGGCGTGGCATGAAAACGTAAATAACCAACAGCCACGCCTTGTTAGGTCCTGGCAGGCTTCCGAAATCGAACCTATATACACAAAAAAAACAAATATGCGAGTTGGTGGCTGTTCAGGTGGAGTCATGATGTACGGGGCGCTGCTTCTCTTTGAGGACGACTTTATCCACATCGTGTCGATTGCGTTCACCGCGCTGATCCTGACGGAGCTGTTCATGATCGCGTTGACCATCCACACGTGGCATTACCTGATGATAGTCTCCGAAGTCCTCAGCTTCGGCTTCTACATCGCGTCTATCTTTCTCTTCCCTGAATACTTTGGTCAGTCAGACGTTATTCAGTGCTTCGTCCCGTGTCCAGTTTTAAACGGCTGGTTTCTGTATATACCTGCGTCTGCGAATGTTACCATTATATATTCTGTCTGCATCTATATATTATATTGTTATATGTGATATAGACTTTTGAAATTGCACAGATGGTTATTTTGAAAGTAATTTTTAAATGAAAATTTTAAAAACTTAATTTTTTCAGTTTGTCCTACAACAAAACAGATAAGCACGCTTGTTTGTGCAACAGTCAAATGTGTTGCCCGTTGGTTGAAGCGTGAATGCTTGGGCTGTGACCACGTGTTGACATTTTGTCCTTGGAACATCATATTTTAATGTTGCACTTATGACGTGCATCATCTGTTGAATGTGAGATCTTGAAAAGGAGACTGTACAATGTTGAAATCATCTCTGACTGTGCAGGTACAAAACAGCGCCAATTTAACGGCCTTTTGTCTGGGACTATACAGCCGAGCTGGTACCAGAAAGGTACAATCAATCTGGATTTTACTGAAGCAAGAGACGGTGGGTGGCAGTGGCGTCATCTGGACCATATGCAAATCGCCACCTCCCTCCAGACAGATGCCTACACCCCACCACTTAAGTTTTTTACTGGCCGGATGCCCTTCCTGCCGCTCGACCAACAGCGTCAAAGCACTGAAGGCATTGACTGTGCGGTTAATTTGGGTAATAGACCTGGATGCCTATTGCTGATAAAACGATAAGCCATCGTAATGAGAGCAACAGTCTTCGTTGTTTTGAACAAAGAGTTAGTTAGTTAGTTGGTGTTTAACGTCCCTTTCCAGCACAAATATGGCTATATCAGAGACGAAATGTCAGGGTTTTTGAACGAAGAACATGTCTGACTGTTGACTGTGGTTGTTGTAGATCTTGACTTCATACTGTCGTGGGACTTTGTATGGAAAGTCGTCGTTTTGACATCGGTCAGCTGTATTCCGCTGTTCATACTGAAGTATATCCGATGGCGCTTTGCACCACCAACCTATAGTAAACTGACTTGAGACATTGTTATGTTCATTTCTTTCGTCGTTGCAAGCCCCGAGGGTTTATACTGGTTTTTAACATTGAAGGGCAACGTGTTGCACCAGTGTGAATCAAATTGTATTTTCTGCACAGTTTTTTGCCTTTTGGGGCAGGAATATATAACGATAAAGGTGAAATTTGGTTGGTGTGAAGCACATGTCACATGTGCCCAGTTTTAACCCAGTCAGTGAAGCTGGGTGAGTATAGCTATCCTGCTGGTTTTGCAGTTACTTTCTGATGCTTATGGTTTCTAGTTAATATTGGTGCAACTCTGGTGTGTGTCCATGTATGATATTCTAGTATTCTAGTATGTTGCTATTTTTTGCTAATGATAAGTTATATTTTGAAGAAAAAAAATTGTTAGATTTTACCAACCATTTGTCATTTTGGAATTGTTGTGGTAGTACAGCAGCACTGAATTGTGAATTTAGTGGAACTTTTGGTTCAGTTACTTTTTTCTTGGTAATCCTGAATTTTTAGTACAGTTGTCAGTGATGCAGAATGAGTTGTCAGCTGGACTATCAGTACTGACTGTCATCACTGTTGCTGAGTAAAGCAATGACAACTTGTGATACGGCATTTTGATCACAAGCAACGTAGGAATATTTTTGCAAATTGTCAGACATATTCCTTCTCGAACCAGGAATTGGAAGTGTGTAATAGCACTGATGTCGACAAGACCAATGTTGTTAACACTGAGACCAAGGATAATGTGGTCAATACTCAAGACCAAGATACTTGCTGTGCTACTGCGGCATTTTTTGCGATTCTGGCACCATTATATAAAAATCTTTTCGACTTACTTAAAACAATAAACACATCTATATATTTATTAAAACATTCTGTGCTGTTAGATAATTCAGTGTCAGTCAGTGTGTGCATGAAATTGTAGAACTGAACTGTTTAAAGTTGTGCATTAAGTATTTAATATACAGACTTATATTAACTTGTGAAAGCAGTCTGATAAAACGAAGACCCAGTAACTCAAAATTGGGTCTTAAGACCAATACTTGACATCAGTAACTTGCGTGGTCCCAAATGAATTGATGCTTATTTGTTGGATTACCATTGCTTACACGTTGCCCCGAACAGAAG
>Ga0209782_1001531_pt1 | contig 12169 bp, 11 predicted proteins | sample WorMetmaBAHAMAS1_FD_187390 | JGI IMG/M metagenome (GOLD analysis project Ga0209782, IMG submission 187390) | Marine gutless worms symbiont microbial communities from Max Planck institute for Marine Microbiology, Germany - Inanidrilus... | ecosystem: Host-associated > Annelida > Digestive system... | reverse complement strand
CTGTCTGTGACGGAAATGCATTGGCGCATTATAGCTAATTTAGGTTTCAAATTACGATCCCAGTTTACCGTGCATTGCGGTCGCGGTGCATGCGGGCGCGAGCACTGAACTATTTATAGTTCAGTGGGCAGGAGGGAAGGGATAATCGCCGGAAAGAGTGGAGGGATAATCTCGTGCTATGCTAGGCTGCTAGCCACTGCTAGGCTCTCTTGTTAAGTTATTTGTTACGTAAATTTTTTGTTACCATGTCATTTCTGACATAGACAAATGCATGGAGACTGCATTCATAAACAGTCTGACTAAAATATGATGGGATGACGGGACAGATGATAGGACAGTTGTGGAGTGTTGTGACTGTCGCAACCATTGCATCTGCCATGACACGAGTTAGGCCTAACACATTGCGAACTGATTGTCCAAGAGTCTTCATCTGGCCCATCATTAGTCCCGTCACCCAGTCAACTGCACTGTCGCCAATCTAGGTTCCAAGACTTGTCCCATGCCGTTGTCTGTCATGTTCTGTTGTCCTGTATAGTCATGCCGTTCATAAAATTAATTTGTGCTGATACTGATAAAATTTTTAATAGTCAGCATTCTTAAAATTATCAGTTAATTTTACACATGTGAAAAATTAGCTGTTGTGTGTGAGTACTGACTAGTAATTGCAGATTACATAATGAATGCCATTTGCCAAATTTATAATGATGTGGAAATTGTACAGTACATCTGTCTGATGGTGCTGATTGTTATTCACATGTTGATGAATATGTTGAATCTCTTGCAAATTGTTACTATATATCAGTGTTAATTATAATAGTGTTAATTGTATATATCAGTGTTAATTGTTCGTTACTTCATTTATTACAGTTTCTGTAATTCTGTTGTTTTTTTGCTTTAGGTGAAATCTTTGAGCTGAAGGCAGAATTAAACAGCGATAAAAAAGATCGCAAGAAAGAGGCAGTGAAAAAGGTGATTGCCAGCATGACTGTAGGCAAAGATGTCAGGTAATGCATAGCCATTTTCATAGAAATTACTTAATAGTTCTGTGTTTAGTTTATGGGTGAATTATCGGCTGGTGTTTGTGTATGGAGTTATGAGTATCATGTGATGAGACTGTGAATTTTGCCACTTGAATGCTCATGGTGTTTGTTGTCATTGTTCATCAAATGCATTTACTAGTCTTACATACTAGACAGACCAATGTTTTTATCCTGAATTAAGTTTCTGAAACACATGACAGTCAGTTAGTTAGTTAGTAAAAGAATTTTTGTTAATGTGACAAGTCCAAAAATTTCTAGATCATGGAACAATTAATAGCGACAAAACGAAGTCATGTGTTAGTGCAGATTGAAGCAGTTATCATATATGCTGTTGTCATATATGCTGTAATGGCAACATTATAATTGCGTGGTTAAAGGTAGGTCTGAGAGTATGAAATAACAAAATACATTCTGGTCATAGTAGTACTTCTGGACATTGTTTGGCTGATCTTTCTTTTGTTCTGGATGTACTTTACAGGTCTTCCAAATGACAACCTGTAATAATTGCTAAAACAATACTTTTCATGGACGATGCTGTTCCTGTTATAGTTGTGCTCTGAACGTCAAAGCAAAAGATACATGATCTGTATTGTAAAGAAATGTGACAGTAGTGTTGGCCCAATATATCGCTTTGTATCAAATATCGCGAATTTAGCACCATATCGCGTTGTCTTGATATCGCGATATTTATTCCCCAAACACGACGATACTCCGCACAGCTCTACTCTGTCGGACTCTCTTTCTCCTCACTGGAATGCAGTAGAGTTCGAACGGTCCACAAAAAAAATGGATCGGACCCAGGACCTCACTTACTCCTCACTGGAGTGCAGCAATTCACGCTAATCGCTGACCGGCATGGTTGTACCAGGCCGGCCCTGCTGCTCCAGTCAACACACATTCCTGCCTAACGAGTGACGACGTGTGAATTAAAGTGAAACTGATTGACCAGCTGTTGTAATTGAAGCGCCCTCTGCCATCAATCCGTTGAATGCTACTGAAGTGCAACGATGCATTCTCTGCTTGACTGCTTTGCATTTAGCTGTATGGCTGAAATAAAAATAATAGAAATGGAAAATAAATAGTTGTCCAAAAAAGAAACACACAGTCAGTTAACCAATCAGTCAACGACGGCGGCCGCGTCTGTCTTCCGGTCGCTCTTTTGCAGTTGACTCAACCTTCCCCTTCCCTTCTCCCAATTCCCACTCTTGCCTGCTTCATCCGAGTCCGAGCCCCAGTCAGCAAGCCACGGGAGTCTGCCATATGGAGTGGCCCGATTGTAGGAAACTAATGTAGTGCGCGGTCATCTGGCCGTTTCATTTGATGCACTTGATAATCCCGTCACGGACGAAATATAAGTGTCAGAACCGCTAATACTGACACTGACAGACTGTTTTGCAGTTACTAGAGCGTCCAAACTAGCGTAACTCACAAGGCATCATGCCCCTTCCTCGCCAACAATGCGAAAATTCTCGGAAGTGTGATAACTATAGCAACGCATACACTATACACACGGTGTGCATGCAGTGAACACGAGAAACGAATGATGACGTCACTAGTCGACGGCTGCTACAGTCCGCCACGGTTCCAACACGTTTGACGGGGCGCGAACACGCCACCATGTTTTTGACAACATGGCGGGAGGGGGGCGCCATTTGGTGTTTGATGTTGTTTTTAGTCGGACTAGTGAGGCCCGGAATTTCTGTAGGCCTGTTGTATCGTAACATGCATCGCGATTTTTTGATGAGTGTCGCATCATATCGCTTGCCTGAAAGGCTGTGTCGTGCAAACACTATGTAAAAGATTCTGCGTGTTGGTAAGTCTGTAGTTTATTGTGTGCAGTGACTGTTGTTGTGGTTGTAACAATGTGTAATGCCAAAACGTTGCTGTTCTCTTTGCAGTGCTCTGTTCCCTGACGTTGTCAACTGCATGCAGACTGACAATCTAGAATTGAAGAAACTGGTCTACCTTTACCTCATGAATTATGCAAAGAGTCAGCCCGATATGGCTATTATGGCTGTCAATACGTTTGTTAAGGTTAGTTTCAGTGTAGTATGCATTAACTTTATGGAATTAACATTATGCTACATTTTATTGCCCCGTATTGACTCAGGGGCTGTAATGCACCCTGATTTATTAATTTCGGCACTATATAAATTATTTGCTTGCTTACTTAACCTCACTACCTAATTTGTTTTTTTCCTTACTTACATGTATATACTTTATAAGTTATCTGCTTGATTGAGAATATGCACATTCATTTCCAGGTCAGGTCGTAAAAGATAACCAGATCTAGTTTTAACTTTTGTGTTCATTTTGTGTTGAAATATATTTCGTTTAGGATACATGTTTGCTTTTGTTATGTTTGATTTAGTTTATCAGTAATAGCCGAGAGATGGGCTGTGAAGAGCATCTCCGAGATGACCCATTTTGAGTCATCTGAAATGTAAAACTTTAACTCAACCAAACTGTATTTTATTCTATAGTGTATAGTGCCAGTTGCACGATACGATACAATATGAATATTTATATAGTGAAGAAAAAAGCTGACAGCTGAAATGGCACTGAAACAAGAACAGAAAAAAATAAAAAGAAACTGAAACCCAAAACTAACATTATAAGGTACATTATCATCAGTGATTAATTGTGATCGTGATGTGCAGAGCGATATTCATTCATTGTTCATTACCACATCTTTTATCGATTTTTGTCCAGGACTGTGAGGATAGTAATCCACTGATCCGAGCATTGGCTGTGCGGACGATGGGCTGTATCCGTGTTGACAAGATCACGGAGTACCTGTGTGAGCCGCTACGCAAGTGTCTGAAGGACGAAGATCCGTACGTGCGCAAGACAGCAGCCGTTTGTGTTGCAAAGCTGCATGACATCAATGCACAGCTCGTCGAAGATCAGGGTTTCCTTGACAGCCTTCGGGATCTCCTGTCCGATTCCAACCCAATGGTTGGTGGTGTTTGTAAGATTTTATAGCTGTATATGTGAAAAATATGATGTTTTGTACTCAGTGATATATTTATTAACAGTAATACAGAAATTTTGGTAGAATTAATAATTTTAGTTGCCTGCAAATAAGATGTGTTTAATGAAACTGACATTATTCTTCAGGAACAAAATAATTAAAATTATTGTGAAGCCGAACGGAAATGGAAATGTGCAATAAGACAGTCGAGTATGTAATTTGAATGGGGAAATTGAGCAGGGAGTATGTTATAGATCGTAGTAGATGGAGGAAGTTGATAAAGGATGATTGATGATTATGACAGGTGTGAGTGGGTGAAATCTTCTTCTGGTACTGGCTCACCCAGGAGTCCCAGATAAAAGCCTGTAAAATGGTTATTGTATTGTTCACAGTATATGCTTATGGTGGCTCATCAGCCAAATAGTCTTAAATGTTCTGCAGCTGAATATACTAAGTGAACCACAGTAATTGCTGACTACCATGTCATACTGCTGAGAAATACATCAGACAGCTAATACTGCCATTTGTGTTTTTTTTTGACAAGTATATTGTTGTGACTGTACAGGAAGTGTTGTAAAATGGAATGTAATAGTTATTTTGATTCCAGTTTAATTGCTGCACCTTTACTGTGCTCTGCAGCTTTTAATGTAGCACCGTACAAACTTTGAAAGTTGTTAGATGGCCTTGAAAAAAAGTAGAATGTAAGTACGACGTTTCTTAGCTGGTTACATATTAATAGTGCTTATGTGACTGTCAGGTGGTTGCAAATGCAGTAGCAGCAATATCGGAGATAATGGAGACGTCGACATCGGCATCACAGCTGGTGGATGTTAACTCACAGATCATCAACAAGCTGCTGACGGCATTGAACGAGTGTACCGAGTGAGTGCTGCTTGACGGAATTGTGATTTGACTGCATCTGCTGCTTGCAGATGCTGCTGTCTGTCACTGTTTACTGCTTTTTTGTATATGGACAGAACAGTGCTGAACTGCGTAGTCTTTCAAAAGGATGAATTCCAGTTTTATGCAAGTGACTATAGTTGTGACTGTCTATATTACCAGTGTAAATGGTTTCTATGTCGAATGTCTACTGCAGTATACAGAAGGCATTGCTGAAAATGTAGCAGTTTTGTGCACTGTTAAAATGGTGGTGATAATGTCAGAAATCTGATGTGTGCAACTGATAAAGTGATAAGCTGTATTACTGATGTGTGATCACTGCCGCTCAAGTCAGATCGAATACATCAAGTGCAGCTTTTTGTGCTTTGCGCTTTATGTGGCAGTGGGGCTGTAAGTGAATAGGCCTGATCTGCTTCCAAGCTAGGGTCGGGTTGCACCATCCATACTTAAGTAGTCCTTAAATCTCCAATTAATTCTGACTTAAGTGGAGATTAGTATAAACGCGTTACACCATCGCTACTTAACTGCTAATTAAATGGAGATATAATTGGCAATTTAATGACTACTTAAAGTTAAGTGCCCATTAGCTAAGTGACGATTTAAGTGAGGTTGGTGCAACCCACCCTATATGTCATACGAAATTATCGAACTTGGCTATAATTTTTTCTTATTTTATGTTATTGTATCTTTCGGTTTGTTGATGCATGTCTGCTTTAGTTAGGTTAAGTTTAATTTTAGTGCCATGCCAAATGATTTTCTCTGAAGTGATTTATTATTTCTTCAAGTGCATCCTGAAACCTCAACTTTATTTAATCAGTCTGACTTTGCATTACATAAGTCAAGTCTTGGTTATGTTGTCATCGGAGCATGTTCTGAGGTGTGTACAGGCAGTGACGAGAGTAGGCACAGTAATTACTGGTACGTGTGATGTCGTACAGGTGGGGTCAGGTGTTCATACTGGATGCAGTGGCAAACTACATTCCCAAAGATGAACGCGAGGCACAGAGCATCTGTGAGCGAATCACTCCTCGTCTTGCTCATGCCAACTCGGCTGTTGTGCTGTCCTCTGTCAAGGTCTGATTTGCTCTGCTGTTTGTGCAACTCGATGTATTTTCCATTATTTTATAGCTTGGCTGTTTTAGCGCTGATCGTCTAAATGCACTGTACCAGAATTAGTGGTGGAAGACAATCAATATGAATCTTGTGGGTCCAGTTTACCAGAAAAATTATTGATAAAATGGAGCGTTACGTCATCGGCAGCCACATTGTTGGCAAGCCTCTGTTGAAACGTTAGCACTGTTATTTTTTGTATTTTGTTGTTTTTGTCGACAAAAAATTTACTACTCTGCTACCAGTCCCTGGTTGGCAAGTATCAGCAGCACTGGTTTCTTTCTTTGTTTACTGTCGCGTGATTTCGTGTGGTTAAGACGGTGGACTCTTTCATGGAAGATCTCAGTTAAACCGACTCTCGTTTGTGATGCCACTGGTTGTGATGACTTGAAGATCGTCCAGTTGTTCCTGTGCCATTGCAGAAGTCCCAATTTTAAAGAATTCCTGCATAGTAGCACAGATATTGTCACATCAAAACGAGTCTTTCTCTTTGATTGCCAGTGTTTCAGTCTGGCAGTCGATGTGTGTGCAGGTGATAATGAAGCTGATGGAGATGATGGATCAGAGCTCGGACTTTGTAACGATGCTGGTGAAGAAGCTTGCGCCACCTCTCGTCACCCTCCTCTCTGCTGAACCGGAGATACAATACGTCGCCCTCAGAAATATCAACCTTGTCGTCCAGAAAAGGTTCTTGACCGTTTGTGATACAGTTGCCTTGCTTTTACTTGTTAGAATGTGTTGTTAAATGTTGAAACTTAGTCGTTATTGAACTGTTACTTTGACTTGATATCTGCCGACTTGCAAAAATGGATGTCATGTCAGACGTTGGATTTTATTTCTAAAACAAGATTAATGACGTCTTATTGCTGATCACTGCAACCGGTCAGTTTGATTTAAAATTTGCTGAAGTTTGCTATAAGCATCATTTTTAGCTAGTGATCTTGGATTAGCTGGTTATCCTTTGGTTTCATTCTTGCCACTTGTTGTGGATGATGGTATGGTGATGGTATTTAACGGCACTGTCACCACAAACTACGTCATATAACGCCATATCAGAAGATAATGTATTATAAGCCAGAAAATCATCACAATTGTGTCTTTTTGTTGTCTTAAAGGATATAAGTCTGTTTAACTCCAGATAAATGTAATAATTGCATGAATGGCAGTTTCTGTGGTTAATGGTCTATCTGTCGTTTAGCTAGAAATAGCAGAAGTTGTCAGATAATTGAACTGAGAGTGTTGTCGTTTCAGACCGGACGTGTTGAAGAATGAGATGAAGGTGTTCTTTGTGAAGTACAATGATCCGATCTACGTGAAACTGGAGAAGCTTGACATCATGATACGACTCACAAATCACTCCAACATTGCGCAAGTTCTTGCCGAGCTGAAAGAGTCAGTATAGCCACGCCATCGATGTACTGTATCTATGTGTGACGAGGGCTTTCTGTCCCACTCAACATACAGCTAGTTATTTCGGGTATAAATACAGTGTAAAAATTGCATTTTGTGTTATGTGTGAGAGTGGATGTAGCTGAGCGGTTAAGGTGACTGACTGTCATTTAGCTGGCCTGGATTCAGTTCTATTGTATTAAGTTACTTATGGAATGGCACTGGTTATTTTGAACCACAGTTTGTGAGTACACTATGTTAAATGGTGTTTTTCACATTATATGGATGTTTTAATGCACTGAGTCATATGATATGCTGTGCCAGATCCTGCATGTCTACTGATCTGGCTTTATAATTAATGCTGAAGTTTTGAGTCATGTGGGTAAACTATGTCATCAGTCAGCATTCAGTCATATTGTGTGTCTCATTGATGACTTCAGGATGACCACTTTTCTGGAAAACTTGGAAATGTCGGGGAATTTTGCAGTTGTCATGGAATTGGCCTTTTGTCAGGGAAAAAATCTTGTCAGGGAAAACTGTTTTTTTTATAGAACAAAACATATATTCACCATAGTTAACTGGTAGAATATTAGCAGTGGACAGGACACAGGATGATATCAAATTTGTGGCTGCATGAGGTTTTTCTTAGTTCTAGGTTATTTTGAAGATGCTGTCACGGTTTGGGGTTAGGAGCGGGTAAGTTCGACATTGGTAGGTGTGCCACAAAAAGTCTGGGAATTTTACATTGCCTGGAGACTGGTTACTCTGAGATTATACATTCTGACTGGTCATTTAGTAGATTGTCAATGGAGATGTGTCCAAGGTCATCCATGGTGCATGCTACTGTTAGGTTGATTAGTTCCGGCATGGTGTATCAACAGTTCCTGTCAACCTGTGGTGACATGAGGTCACGGAAGATCCACACTATATAGCTCTCAATTGTGTGACACCAATAACGACTGTCATGCGATATTAAAACTGTGTTAGCAGTGTGTGTACATTTGCACGTGTGCAGTCATCGTTGACTGCATATTTGATCACTGCGACTCTTCACAATACATCCGTGAGTTAATACGAAGTTATCAGCCGCCGTATCTTGACGATGTTAGGTATGCAACTGAAGTGGATGTTGACTTCGTGCGCAAGTCGGTGCGTGCTATCGGCCGCTGTGCCATTAAGGTGGAGCAGGCTGCCGAGCGTTGTGTGAGCACGCTGCTGGACCTGATTCAAACCAAAGTCAACTACGTTGTCCAGGAGGCTGTCATCGTCATCAAGGTTCGTCTCTTTAGCAGATAGTTGGTATTTTTGGGCCCATTTCATGGGGCCAATCGCGGTCCCCTCTGTCATGCGTTGTTGATGTTGTGGACATCGATGCGCAGGCGGCGCGCGACAGTACTGCTAGCGACACCTGGTGAATGGGCGTGAGGCGGCTTGCAGTGGCGAATGGGCCCAACATTTTTCAAATGCTTCTCGTTTAAGTATCTATTTAAGTTAGTATTTTCATTTTTTTGGACTGGCTTTGCTGGATCTGCCGAATTCATGCCGTTAAAACTTGTGGAACTGCTTTTTTACAGACTGGATATCTTGCTTGCGGTACTGAAAATTTCCTGTTTTCTTAAATTTAAGTTACGGGACGTTTACAGGCAAAGTAGATTGTTGCTTTGACTTGATTCTACATTGGAATGGAGTAAACGTTGAGGTGTGTCTACATGATGTGTTTTTTTGGCATATTTAGCAGTCAGTAAGTTAGATTGATTGTTGCAATGTTGCAGGATATTTTCCGAAAATATCCAAACAAGTATGAGAGTATCATATCGACACTTTGTGAAAACCTTGATACTCTGGATGAACCTGAAGCAAGGTTGGCATCAAGCATGGTGTTGTTTTCACTTGCGTATGCTGTTGATTTTTTTACTATTATTCTAGGCATAATGTTGCGTTGCTTATACAGATCCCTCACAATTTCTTGCTGACATATAGATCGTATATGTAATTTTCCGAAGGTTTGATGGTAATGACGATTTATATGCAATTACGCAGAGCATCAATGATTTGGATTATTGGAGAATATGCAGAAAGAATTGACAATGCCGATGAACTTCTTGAAAATTTTCTGGATGGTTTTCATGATGAAAATACGCAGGTTTGTTGCATAAAATAAACTGATTGTCATTGATATAATGTAGTGGCCAAATTGCGGCTATGTTTAATTAAACATGTACATTTATAACCAAGTATCAAATTGTGTTGAACATTCATTCATCCATTGTTCTTGTCAGTGAAATGTGCTCACTGCTCAGATGGGACTGGCGGTGACTGTTGATAAGGATGTATTAGTCTTATTAGCTGTTAGTTGGTCGCAGTGTAAAAACTAAGCACTTGCATTTTGTTATCGTTTATAGGTCCAGCTGCAGCTGCTGACTGCCATTGTGAAGCTGTTTCTCAAAAAGCCGACTGACACGCAGGAGCTTGTTCAGCAGGTGCTTACCCTTGCTACACAGGTTGGTATCTTGTATTCTCATATTATGTGTTTATGTAATGATCTTACGTGTAGTTTGATACATGTTATCATGGTATTTTCAGGCGATGTTATTCACCGCTGCTCGAATATTTTAACCGAGTATTGGAGTTAGTCGTTGTTGTTTAATAGCTTCTAAATGACATTTTTATAAACACTTTTAACAGTCATATCTGAGATATGTCATTTTACTAATTTATATTAGCATATGCATACATGTATGTGAAAGTGGCATACAGCAGGATGGATGACTATATTGTAACCTGACATTCTTTGTGCTGACATTACAGTACAATGCTGGGAGTGCTGAATTTGTATTTTTTTCGTTCATTCGTGACTGTGTAGGACAGCGACAACCCAGACCTGAGAGATCGTGGCTACATCTACTGGAGATTGCTTTCGACCGACCCGGCCGCCGCCAAGGAGGTTGTTCTGGCCGAGAAGCCGCTCATCTCGGAGGAAACTGACCTGCTGGAGCCGACTCTGCTCGACGAGTTGATCTGTCACATCTCGAGCCTGGCATCTGTCTACCATAAACCACCAAATGCATTCGTTGAAGGCCGAGGAGTTCCAGCACGACGAGTTCTCCCACCAAGGTGTGATTGCTAGACGTTCTTATGGCTCGTATAGTAGTGCAGGCTGCTATGTTCGTGTTAGAGAACCAAAAATATAGTGGCATAGTTTTTTCCGGACATGGCATGTTCTCGATCTTGTTATTTTTTGCTAAAAAGTTTCTGTACTTTGTTACGTCATGGTACAAGCAGTGGTTATTGTTATTTTGTTAGCTATCTTCTGTTGTATGGTTCACATCACAATACTGATATATCGGCTCTGTCAGTCCATAGCGTGCTGTTAAAATGGTTTTACTGATTTTTAACAATAAATGCCACACGGTATCCGAAGGATTCCAGTACTGTGTGTTTTCTGTGTTAATGATGTTGCATGAGATATATATACATGCAGACTGTTTAGTAAAGTAAGTAAACAGAGTATAGCAGTTTGTAACAAATTAGCCTCACCACTATGGGAACTGACGTGCCATATGGGATCACGCAGTGTTACCTGCCACCTGAGAGAGGTAACATTCCTGCCTTTACCCCAGCCATTAAAGGCTGGTACTTGATTTCGCAATGCCGGGGGAATGCAAGGCTGAGTTGAACTAGTTGGCTTTGTTACACACCAGGTGGTATACCCGCAAAAAAACGGTCACCCATCCCAGTATTAACCGGGCTCAATGCAGAGTAACTTTGTTTATGCGACAAATGACACTAACATTATGGCCAAGCCACCAGCCAACTATATATGCTAGGGTTAATAATGTACTACTACTTGTGTTCATCGTTATGTTCTGTGAAGCAGCTGATGTCTGTTATGCCGTTGTGACGTGCAGAGCGGGGCAGTCGGAAGAGGCACCGCGTGAAGTGGCTCCGGTCGCGGCTGCACCCCAAGTCACGGTGATCCCCGGTGTGGATTCGCTGATTGGTGATCTGCTCGACATGGACATCGGACCACCGATGACCCAGCAGTATCACCAGTCCATGGGACCACCGGTCGGTGCAGTTCCTAGCGCCGGCGCAATGGATCTGCTTGGTGAAGGTCTCGACAGCCTGGTCAGTTCTTATCTCGGTTATTATTGAAGTGATTTAATCGTACACTTTACAGATATATTCGCGTAACGTATTGTCTAATATAGTAACTTTCTATGAGCAGCACATAACAAGTTTCTGTCATCTGTTCTGTGAACTATCAACAACACATCCTGTTACTGTTGTTCTTGTTACCTCTACATAGTAATGAAATAACAGTATTTGCTTGGTCTTGTGTGTGTTTTTTCGTCTCTGTGTTAGCAGGATTACTATAAAAGTTGTGGATGGATTTTAATGAAACTGTGTGAATGGCTGGCCTTGGTAGTTTGAACAGTAAGTAGATTTTGGATTCTGTGCCTCCATTGTGAGTTAGTCTGCCATGAGTAGAACCAGAGTACTGAAGTTATGCCTATCTTTTATAATTGTAAGCCTTTTACAAACATAATCTTGTCGTGTTGTCGTTAAAGAAAACTATAGACATTCGGATGATCTTGGCGGTCAGCATACATCAAAAATTGTTAAATATTGCTGGATTCCAAGGTAAACTGGGTGCTTTTTTAGCAGCTTAGTGATTGAACTGGAGCAGGTACTGAATTCATCCACAGTAAGTTGTTGTGTGGAGGTAATATTTTCATACTGTCTGTGTTTTGGC
>Ga0209782_1001530_pt1 | contig 12171 bp, 12 predicted proteins | sample WorMetmaBAHAMAS1_FD_187390 | JGI IMG/M metagenome (GOLD analysis project Ga0209782, IMG submission 187390) | Marine gutless worms symbiont microbial communities from Max Planck institute for Marine Microbiology, Germany - Inanidrilus... | ecosystem: Host-associated > Annelida > Digestive system... | reverse complement strand
ACACACACGTACTACAAACTCAGTACCAGCTTTAATTGACTGCACTAAAACCATAGACAGCTGCCGTCGATGTAGGATCGACGACACACCGACCGCGTTAACACGCCCAGACGCGCTGTACTCCAGCCACAGATAGATGCAGTTTGACTAGACACACGACAAGCAGGTGAAATGCAGCATTAGTCTGTCCCAGCAAGGAACAGAGTAGGCATACTGTGATGAGTGGTCTGTCTGTTTGTCTGTCCGCATGCATATCTCAAAAACCACACGTCTCAACTTCACCAAACTGTCTATGCGTGTTGCCAGTGGTCGTGCCTCTGTCCTCCTCTGGAGGCGTCACAATATGATGTGTACTTCCGGTTTTGTGGATGACGTTGTGTTTTCCTACAATGGGTCCTGTGGCGGAGGCGGGGTGACGCTACGGCAGCAGCCACACTACGGCCTAACACTAGGAACTGTGAGAGTGGAACTCAGAGACAAACATTTGCCGGCTTTTTTGGAGACGCTGTCGTCAATGAAAACTCGTTTTTCGCGTCGTCGTCGCTTGGTGTCGCTGTTGTTGTCGTTGTAGAACTTGTAGTTGTGTTTGTAGTTGTTGCTAGCTGTTGCTCGTCTGCTCTCGTAGTCACTGTCGTAGTCGTCGTCGTCAGTTTCGTCGTCACTGCCGCTCGAGAACGTCACTACAAACACGCAGAGGGACCGCGCGACGCCCTGTGACGTCGGGATCACGCTCACTTCCTTACAATACGATACGATATGACGATGTATTGTTTACGAGCTGTCAACAGCTGACGGAAGACAGCTAATTAGTCTACCACACGACATTAATAAAGGAAATGAAACTGAAAACAAAAACCGGATATGATAATTTCTAACTGTTTTTAACTTCATGGCATGCTTAGAAGACACGAAAAACAGTCGCGAGTCGGTGACGTCAGTCAGTGCTGAGAGACAAAGAGAAATTACAGTTGTGTCATAGAGTGGTTGTTGCCGTTCCACAATGAGTTTGTGTCTATATCGTCTTCTATGCAATTTTGCAATTTTACGATAAAATGCCACTGTCAAGATCAGTAACTTATTGTACATAGCAGAGGTTGGATTAGACATTTAAACAATCACATGGAATCATTACTTCGCCCTGGAAGAGGAGCAAAGTATTGTGATAAGTATGTGTATTGGTATGCCTGTCTGTCTGTCAAACACAACACAGCCAAACTTCATCACATTTTCTGTATGCTGCCTTCACACGTGGCTCTTTTTGGCTGCGATGAATTATATACTTCTGAAGTTCTGTTTGCATGGTGGATGACGTCATATTATCGAATAATGGATTCTATGGCAAATGCTATGCAAGCTCAAAATGACTCACCAGGGGTAGCACCGACCGGGGCAGAAAAATTGTATGTCTAACGGGTACTATTCGATTATCAAAACTGGTTTCTGATTTGCAGTGAAACCAGTTCTACATATTCAGTTGGCAAACTGAATGGACTTTTAGCAGCAAACGGCTTAATCATTATAAATGAACAACAGTGACGTAACATGGCGAGTATCACCGAATCTGAAGCAGGTTTCACAATAGATCCAAAACCGGATTCACTCACTTAAGTCTAAGATTGCGTTGTTGTTGGTAGTTGAGTAGTAAGTAAGTAGTAGTACCCGAGAGAGTTCTGTCCTCGGTGACGTCATTAGTCGAGTTGCTAACGAACGGGTCACGTGGTCTGTCGTGAGTGTGCGTGGGACCGTTAGAGGTGGGCAGAGTGCGAGATTTCGCCAGCTGTTGACTGCGGTTGTGGTCTGAGAGAGAAGTTATTCGCGCTGGTAACGTGCCATGGTGACTCGATGGAAGCATGAAGTCCACTGTAGCAGCACGTGCACGGGTAAACAGTTAATGTCCCATCCACACTGCACGGCTACGAAGCCTAAAGGTTCTTTCACACCAGATCCAGTGCCATGCGGCACAGTATATGGCTATGTATCCGGTGCAGTATGGTGCGATGCCATATCATGCCATGTCGGATCTGATGTGAAAGAAACCCAAGTCGACCAAATTGCCAGTGCAGACGCGCTATAAAGTAACATGATTATTAGAGATGGCATAAAACACTGCTTTAATAAATAAGTAAGTAAAATTGACCAATAATAAAGAAACAGACTGGTATCTGTGTCGTCTATGTGTCTCTGTGTTCCATATTTCTGCTAAGGTTAACAAAGAATCTGACGTTAATGTGGTTATAATTGACTGTCATTGCTGCAACACAATCAGTGTGTGTTTTGGCGCTTCTCTCCAAAAGCTGATAATTGTTCCAAAGGTTCTTTTTGGGGAACTCAGCCCAACATGGACTATGCCTAACTCGTCATCACCATGCACGCATCACGTGCAAACATAATACTGCATTCACATCCATTTTCTCGCAGAGTTTTTTCTTGCAAATGTGCAGAGGTGCTGCAACTGTTGCAGCATATATATTTTGTTTTATTTTATGTGTATGTGGATGCCTTTAACCCAGTCGTACAAGACTACAATCCTGCAAATGCAGCTAGAAGCAGACTCAGCAGCTGTCGGACCTGACTTCCTGTGTGTGTTGAAGAGCTTGTCGGTTGTTAGTTGATGTTTTCTCATCGTTTCACCGACACTCGATTCACTCGCAGCTGCATCACACACAGTCAGACAATACTAACAAGTCTGTGCAGCCACCCTGGCCACGCCACGCCACAACATATACACTGCAATTGTGATGAGTATTTGCCTCTCTGTATGTCTGTCTGTATGTTTGTCTGTCCACTTGCATATCTCACAACCACACGTACGGCCAAACTCCACCAAACTTTTCTCTATGTTGAGAATGAGTATATATATAGCTACGGTTCGGGCCTCCTCTGACAGTGTTATGATATCCATCCATCCATCCATCAAGTTTATTTTAGACAAAGTGTCCATAGTTAAAATTACAAAAAGAAGAGAAAAAATAAAAATAACTAGGCCTATGGAACTAACACACAAAATCACACTCAAATCAAATACCTACACTAACAAACCAGGCAACAATATGCTATGTACTTCCAGTTTGTGGATGATGACAAGTTCTTGCACAATCAGAAGTCTAGAGAATATTTAATATAATTGGCTATGATATAGGTTATGCATAAACTCCACTGGTTTGATTTGTTCTGCATTTTGATTGCACCACGTATCAAATCCACAACAGATCTGCAACAAATCTTGCCACGTTTGAGCGACAATTGATGTGTACGACATGTGCGTGCAGACCTGAGTCACTGAGGGTGACGTCACTGTAGACAGCTGGATGCCTCGTCCATGACTGATGAGCACCACACCTGTCAATCAAACAATCAATCAATCAATCAATCAATCATACCTGTACCTGAACCTGAAGGCTGGGAAATTTACTCAGTGTAAAGTTAGTAACTATAGTAAACGTATAGATCTGTATAACACTTGACAATGATTCACCTGTATACAGTGCTCAGGTGTGGCACGTGTTACTGAGGCATCACCTGCCACGCACACATGCAATCACAGGTGAAATATGTCACACCTGACTGTACTCCGCTTCCAGCCACAGACCATCATCACTGCTGGCTGATGAGCTCATTTCCCGTCTCACTGAGTTGGTCTGAGTGGTACGCCAGCTGAACAGAGTCATCCATCCCAGTAGTAACTACGGAATGGTGTACAATTTCGTTGATCAAGACCAACACACGCTACCACTGTGCCACGCTGCCACTCCAGCAAGGCAAGGCAAGGCAAGACAAAGCTATGCGTTGTGACAGACTGACGTGTTGGTGTCGCTGGTGAGGTCGCAGTGAAAGCTGGATGAACTCATGAACGCACTGAGTGAGTCACCGTACAACGGCTCCACACAACGATCCATCGTCGACAGACGCGCCCTCTGTTGACAACCATCACTACTGCCAACACCACCCTGTACCAGCAGCCACACAGCTAGCTGTCAGCTTTCACCAAACTTATAAACGTTTACACAAACATGGCGCCAAGATACAACAATTCTTGATGCATTTCCCATTAACTCAAACGTTTGACGGAAACACAAAGCTACGTAGCCTATCGAATGACACAAAATTGCATTAATGTACTGCTTTGAGTAACGTTTATATCAAACGTTTTATAATAAAAACGTTCAAAAATAAAAAGGCGTTAAAAACGTTAAAGTGAAACAAGGATAAAAATGCAAAATAAATCTTTTTAATCAATGCTATTTGTTTACTCTATGTACGTGAGCCAGAAGTGTCATGATAGATCTACTCACGCACGTCTAGTGTAGCCTAGCTAGGCTACCTGTATGGTAGGCCTGTCTACCTGTATGAGGAATGGGCTGTGAGCTGGGTCGAGGTACTTGACAAGTCGTACGTCGATGTCGGTGCGCAGTGGCAGGTGGAACGCCGGTCTGGCAGGTGAGTCAACACTGGCCAGTACACACGGCTCATCTACCACACTAGTCAGCGTCAAGTCCACGTCACCAGGTAGATCCACGTCATCACCTGTAACACACCTGCACTCACTCACTCACTCACTCACTCATTGATTCATTCATTGATTCAGGTTTTATGTCTCAGTGAACATAAAATAAAACTAGAAAACTGTCCTTGATAGATGATCGAGGTCCTACCGACCGCGTTTCAAACTGAGACTTGACCCTAACCTTGACCTCTGAGACGTTCTTTTCAGTCAGTCTGACATACACATGTATGTGCACGTACATGTATCATATAGTGTACAACTGTCGTACACAACATTCACAACACAACCATTCTCATAGTCTTCCCACTTAACCTCCAGACAAACATCATAGCTAGAATGCTATGTATTGCTATGTATGGGTTTGATTGATAAAAAAACGTTAAACTTGTTAAAATTCGTTGAAAAGTCAATTAAACGTACTACATTGTAGACGTAATACCGCAACGTTGTACACATAACGCATTAAGCAGTGTGAACAGGAAAATTATTGTTAGACTCCCGCAGACTGTTTCCGATTCGTTTCACACACCTCCACACGTGACTTAACTCGATCGTCAAGTCTACGGCAGTGTGAACATGGCTATGAAAAAGAAACGTGTGTGAAAAGGAAGCAACTGTGAGTGACCTGGCTGCAGAGCCAGATCATCAGTAGGTTGAGTGAGTTTGACGAGCAGTTTGTTGTTGGTAGTCAACAGTCGAGCCAGCTGGTCGATGCTCACTGCTGATCCAGCACTGTCATGGTCGTCGTTGCCGTCAAGTACTTCCTCGAAACTAGCGTTTGACGTCACTGGAATGCGCACTTCACGCACCTTGCCAGCCGCGTCGTACCTGTCACAATGCACTATCGCTCTTTATTATTATTAGCCCGCCAAGGACGACCCAGGGAGCTAATAGTCTGCTGATGTTACTTCTCATTCTGTTTACTAGACCAGCTATCTCGGGAACCTTCAATGTACAGCCCATCCATGATGAGTACTTACTTGCTGGTCGAGTTTATCGTCAAACAAAATTTCCTTGGAATCGATGCAGTAGATTTTTGAGTGTTATTTACTCTCTCACTGTGTAGGAATACAGATGATGTGCCATAAGGCATTATGTGATAACATGACGTCATCCACAAAACCGGAAATATAACATATCGCGACGCCGCGCAATGAAGACTCATGAGCCGTGGATCTCAAACCTCCTCAGGTGGAGTTGCGATACGTTGTGTACTTCTGGTCAGTTACAGAAAATTTGGTGAACGGGTGGTTTCTGAGATACGTGAGATGTGTGAGAGGACAGATTCAACAAACAGGCCCACAGACAGATTCTTTTGTCATTACAACAGATCGCAACCGATCGAGCTACAATAGGTGTGAAGATACCTTTGGCAGCGGACGTGCTTGCTGTCGTCAGTGGTGAGTAGTTTGAGGCGGTCGCCAGTAGACAGTGGTAAGTTCTCTGAGCGGTCGAGGTACGACACACAGACGACACAGCCTGGCTGTGAGTCAGTCAACAGCTGACGAGACCCAGCAAACTTGCGAGCACGTCGCACGAACCGACCTCGGTATGTCAGCGGCACAGCGTAGTAGCGACGTCCACCACCAGCACTCGCTAGCACCTGCAGTTAGCCACAGACCGCATCACCACCGCATTGTTCCATCGTATTCGTCAGGTGGCACCCGTATACACCCCCGTCTACTGATTGACTTATTGCTTCCCAAACTACATCTGGATTGGTTGAGCTGCTTTTGCAGGGTTCACACACACACACCACGCTACGACAGGACACGCCCACATCTATCGATGCAAGCCAATACATGTCAAACTTTACGTCAGCTGTCAGTATAAGTAACATATTGTGCTTCATCCATCTAGAGGTTCAAAGGACTGAAGAATGAAGATCATAAACATCCAGCTAGACTGCTTTTTAAGGAGTATGTTTTTGTCTACCCCGGGCGGGCCATCTCTTTTTCATTCCTCCTCTGATCTTTGCGTCATTCTCCATTCCTCATTCTTCTTAGCCCGCCCATATTGTCTGCTGAGCTGGCTGTATGATTTCTTGTTGTTTTTCTCTTTATTTTTTATTTGCCAAGCATTTCTAGTTTTTTTAAATCTCGTATATGCTACTAGTCCAACCTACATTGTGTCACAGATGGTTGTCTTACTGCAGCTGTTTCCTATTTGACTAGAGAATGCGCATCATTCATGCTGGCCTTGGTGTGTTTCCTGGTGCCGTGTAGGACCAGTTGCACGCCGGGTGTGACGTAGTGATGTTCCAAGACGGTGGTAATTTGTCTCCAGTCTGTCACTCGTATGACCAATGGCAGTGTGTGTCGACTGTTGATGACAACACTCGACAGTGAGTGTCCCGCACGCAGCATTGATTCTGCATCCGGAGCCACCAGGATCTGTTCATCCGAGTCCGGAATCCGAATCCTGGTGGTACCTGGATCGTCCGTGGGACGTGCCTCGACCACTACGGACGATGATAAGCTACTGAGACTGGCATAGAGCTGACCAGGAGGACCGTCTGGATGTCCAGCGCCTGCTGGCAAGCCATCCACCTGCATTGAAACATACATAGACTTTTGAAGGAACTAATTACATTTAATTTACATATAGGCCCTAAGGTGTTTATACTTTGATGAAGACATTTACAACTGGAACATCTAAGCATCTCTCTGAGCCGCTGCAAAACCAGCAGCATACAGCCAGGGCAGGAACATGGGAGGAGAAAGGAAGGAGGTAAAAAGGGAAGAATAATAGGAGGATACAGAAGTACGGAAGAGTGCACGTCAGGGAAACTGAAATAAAATAGGAAAAGTTGAGGGAGGAATAGGGGGAAGAAGGCAACAAAGGGAAAATTGAGGGGAAAAGAAGTGAAGTGGAGAGAAGGCAATGGCAAGAGGAGGGAAAGAAAGGGCTAAGGGAAGGGAGAGAAAGGAAAGGAGAAAAAGAAATGAACGAAAGGGAGAGGGGGATGAGGACGGGAAGGAGAAAATGATAAGGAGGTGAGTGAAAACGAAAACAAGGACACTGGAAAACAGTAGGGGCGGGGACGAGAAGAGGGTGCTTGGAAGAGCTAGGAAGGGGGAGCAAAGGCATATAATCAACATTTAGTTGCGCAATTTGCAGTTTGAGATGAATAATTGTTAATAGCACAGCAGTAGACTGTGGCGCCACCTGTTGAGTGAGTTGGACACGGCGTCGTCGGCAGCGAGTGGTGGTGGAGCTGAGAGGTACAGCAGTGAGGTCGTGGAATGACATGAGCTGACGCCGGTCAAACTCCTCGACGAACTGACCGCCACACGACAGAGGCACGTCAATCAACTTCCGGTCTGTGGTGCGTCGACACTGAAGACATTTCTCGTCGTTCTTCCAGACGAGTCGAACTAGCCGCAGACGGTCTCCCACCCGCACACACTGTCTCCACCTATAGTCACATGCAGTAGGCTACATGACGAGGCAATCGCTAACATCAGACTCCGACCCTGCTGCGCAGTGCCAACCCACGTTAGTCAGTCTGAGCATACACGGTGGTGTCAGATCTGTGTTGCCCTGGTAGGTCATTTTGACTTTAGGCTACACCCTACTTGCATGCATTGTTTGTGCAATAGGGCCCATTATTGGACAACACAATACATTGCACGTATGCCAGTGGCAAAGTAATAAAGTAGCTGTTCCTCTCTGGCAACCCTCATGCCAAAAAAACCAACGCAATCGGCACAGGCGTTTATATAATAGGCGTCTAACCACAATACACCGACACTACAGAGTACAGACACACACACACACACACACACATACAACCAAAACCCATTAGATAAACCAGCCCTGATAGAATAACATAGAAAATTTACAAAGTCCATGGGAACACCATGCAATCTATAGAGAACTCATGAGGAAATAAGAGATTCCCATGAATTATGTCGCATTTTGTAGCATTATAAGTAATAAAATTTCTGCAGTGTTCGTGGTATTTCATATGTTTTTCATGGCAAACCTATAGCAGTCAACAAGATGTACCGGTAGCCAATTACTTTATGCTGCACTTTAAGGCACATAAAATAACTGTAACTCAACAATAGTAAATGTATGTTTTGTTTGCCCACTTTATCTGCAGCTGAGCTCCTGAGTCATGAAAAAAACATGTATGTTCAGTGTTCCATGGCTTACTGCTGAAACACATCTACTTGCCATCCATTGGTCTTTGGTTCTATTAAATTTTCATGCATTTCGATGTGTAATCCATACAGTTCAAGCCATAGAAATTCCATGGTTTTTCCATGATATTCCCATGGCCCAAATGTCGTGAGTTTTTAATGGTCATTCCATGGCTTTTAGACGATGGGAATTTCATAGAAAAATTAATGGAATTAATTCAGACCATGGCTTCTCCATGGAGGTTTGTTGTTCCATAAACGAGCTCTCCATGAGTTGAAGAACTATAGACCTGCTGATAATACTAGGCCTATATGCTTTCGAGAGTAACCCCGTTGGAGACAATCGCGCAGCCCCCAAAATGTCGCAGAATAAACAGGAAACATGGGCGTGTGAGATACGGGTGGAGTTAGATTTCACCCCAACATATACCGTATGTATGAAACATGTAAATGCTGCATGCCAATATTGCAATGAATGTTTTTTGTGTTCATATTTCATATTTTCAACGCAATGACTGAGCTGGTGATGTGGACCTGTTGGTTGCTGTGATGGACTGTACACGCACTGGACACGTGGGAAATGCGGCAGCAAGCTGGCTCACTGAGCTGTAGTGTCCGTCATTGCTGCTGGACATGACGTGAAACTGGACATTGACGTCATCAGGAACTGTCACACTGACCTCATCACCACCATCAGCCGGCTGCCATGTTAGACACCGCCCACTGCACGTACAACATACTGACCAGTGCAATAACTGAAAAAAAACTGCCCTCGATGCACGTCGACAGCCCACCGACCGCGCTAGCACGCCTACTCGCGCTGGAGTGTTGCCACGCCAACTGCCAAGGTCAGTCGATTCAACCAATAAATCAACACACGGCTGATGGGCAGTTAAGGCAAGATGGTTCATTCGAGTTGTGATGGCACACAAACTGTATGAATCTTCATGTTATACCTGGGCGCTTTAAGAGATAATTCATGATTCAACACTGTACAAATCTCAGTTTACTTTGCTATAGTTTAGAAGGTGTATGAAGGTAGATAAAGACCCCGACTACGTGAGATTGTAACCGCTTGAGCCGTTGTTGCCTGGTATCGTTAGGGACCAAGAAGCTACAAGAATAGATCCTTCTCCGTTCCAGGCAGGAGGTTGATGCTGTGTGACCGATACCACATTATACTGCTTGGTGACAATGACAACAAGCACGTGTGTGTGTGGGGGGAATAATTCGCCTGACAGTGACACAGTGCATGAGGAATTTGAAATCAATCATCATGTTGTTTTCACACGTGTAGGCCGACATGTTTATTTGGTTTCTTTGTTCTTAAAATTATCCTGTATTCTGTGTTAGAATCTTGATGTTCATGGTGACTGGTTGTGTTAGTTTTAGTTTCGTCAGTAGCCTAGCTAAGAGATTGTGGCTGGAAAGAGTGCATCGGAGATGATCAATTTCTGTCGAGTGGACGTGAATGACTCTAGTAGATTGATTGACAGCAGAGTGAGTTGACGTACAGTGAGACGTTGCTCTTCCAACGACGACGGAACGTAAAGACAGCGTCCGGAGCAACCTCACACAGAGATCCGGTCAGCACGTCCAACCCGGACACTATACGTCCGAGATGTGGTGGCGGAAAACAGTCGAGAAAGTCCGGTAGTGGAAGAACCAGCTCCACTGGCGGAGACCTCGGTCCACCACCACCACCACCAGCAGCAGCAGCAGCAGCAGCTGGTAGTGATGCTGGTATTAACGGCAGATCCATCTCAGTTGACCGACCCTCAGCCATCACTGCAGCGCCGGCGATATTAGCTCTGTAAAACAAGTCAATCGTAGCTGGTAAACTTCGCCCACAGGTGCCACATTCCCATGAACTCCTCCAAACACTGTAGTTGTCTGACTCTGACATCAGATTGGTACCGCCACCACCTGGTCACTTTCTTCTAAATAAGCTGTCGGTCATTGGCTCCATGCTATGAAAATATAACGTCATCCAGAAAACCGGAAGTACATAACGTATCGCAACGCCGTCAGAGGATAACCGAGCCACGGCCACTGGCAACATGCACTAAACACTTGGTGAAATTCGGACGTAGGCCTATGTATTTCGAGTTATGTAAGTGGACAGACAAACAGACAACTCATTGCAATAGCCTTCTACGCAGCTGTCCGTGGAGTGACGTAACGAAGCAATTTCACTGTGAGTGAATCAGCACAGATTAATCGCGTTCTGCTTGAAACGTAATCACGTCATTTCGGAGATACGGGTTTCTAGTTGGTCGAATGCACTGGTAGTTTCAGCATTTTCACGGAGAGAACTTTTTAATGAAATAATTGCTACCACTGGATAGCGACAGCCCCCATTACCTCCACGAACGGATCGTTCAATCGTATTTTCCAGTTGGCGCACATATGTACCGTCATTTAGTACATGCGTCCTGGGTCCCTCCGAATCTGCCCATCCACAACGGCAACTCGATCGGTTCTGCCGTTTTTGCATGGCTCAACTGTGTGCATGCATCTAGCAATGCTTGCAGTGCCGGCGGTGCGGTCTGAAAGGTGCATAAAGAGCGTCAAAGCCCGGCCGGCCATGAGGAGTGAAGGTGGAGTGATCAGTTCCGTTACTTTGGCCTTGATAAACCACGACACGTGTCTTTGACACATGGATTGTTCAACGCCAGACCTACGGTTACCTTCCCAGCCGTAGGGCATCACTGCTGTGTGGCCGATACCAAATTGTACTGCTTGGCGACAATGACGAGGGTGCATGTGTGCGAAGTTTGTCTGAGGCTACGTTACAACTAACATGACAATCGACACAGTGCCCAATTGGGAATCAATGATCATGATGTTTTCACACGGGTACGTCTATACATGTTTATTCGGTTTCTCTGTTCTTGACAAATGTATTTTATTTATGGCTGTTAATTATGTTCTGATAGTCTTCTAGGTGGGTTAGTTCTACCACTAAGAAGGTAACCGTAGGCCTGGTGTTGCACTGGCCTTGTGTCACACACTTGACTGGTTTATCCACCTCACCAACACACCTCATGGGCTTCAGTTCAGTAGTGGGACGTTAAGCTCAACTCAATCAACTCATGGTGGGACTCTTTGTCGCTCACGGGACTCTCTGTGTTTCTCTATATCGATGCACGTGCGACAATAATGGGTCAATTATAGTCTACATGTCGTGCATGCAGCACGTGATGTTGAATAACAAAGCGTGCAGGCAGTGTCACCATGCAGCAGTAGCTGTGTGGTCTCTGTTCACTTGACACTGTCCACTCGACCCATCAATCAATCAACCAATCAACAACAGCTGTCAATCACTGTCACTCAGTGCTACCGTTACAGACTTGACACGTACAACCGACTATTAACGTACAGTATATATACTACGTCTGACTTGACTTCCTAGCTGCTGTGTGGCATGTAGGTACATGGGGTGGGGAGGGGGTTTGTCAGAGTCATGTTTGATGCCTACAGCCCACCCACAGCCCCCCGGGGGCGCCTTGATCCCCC
>Ga0209782_1001529_pt1 | contig 12171 bp, 11 predicted proteins | sample WorMetmaBAHAMAS1_FD_187390 | JGI IMG/M metagenome (GOLD analysis project Ga0209782, IMG submission 187390) | Marine gutless worms symbiont microbial communities from Max Planck institute for Marine Microbiology, Germany - Inanidrilus... | ecosystem: Host-associated > Annelida > Digestive system... | reverse complement strand
ATTAACTACTGGTGTCTCATTAGATGCCATATCTGGCATTGAGATAGAGCAGTAATCGAGTATGAGTGTTAGTGATTGCAAGACTAGTAAACGTTGGCAGTTGTTGATATCGGTTCAACATTGCCAGAACATAGACATCGTTTGGGCTCAGCCTGAGTCGGCATCTCAACATTGCATTTTTTCTCAGAGCTGGTTTGATACGTGGAGTTTACGTTTTAATGTTTTGCTTGCTATTGCATTTGCTCCATTCAGTAGTTGCTGCTTGCAATGTCAGACCTGTAACCTCTGCTGGGTGGCAGGTAACACTGCATGATCCCATATGGCATGTGAGTTCCCATAGCGGTGAGGCTTGTTGCGAACTGCTATATCCAGTTACTTCACTTTACTTTATTGTAAAAATCGTTCTTTGTCAACCCTGCGGGTTCTGCATGGGGAAAACTGTGTACACTGTACAGTCTTGCTGTTTACTGTCTCGTGCTATTATGTCAGAATATGTACAGTGAATGGAGGACACATTGAAAGAGTTTGACTCTGTGACATGTTAATTCTAAGGTACGTTGTGTGGTCGTAGACTGTGGTCGAATAGAAGAAATAACTGGTTCGATCGTAGCTGAAGTGGACGTTCCTACAAGCCGACGTGTATTGGCATCGCTTGACGTCGTTGCAAGAGTGGGACGTGCCAAACTTCATGTGCCAAAGAGCAAACCGGTGCTGATATGCTCGTAGTGTCGCTTCCGTTTGAACTTGATAATAATTTATAAGCTGTAGAATTATTTCAACACTGCTACCATTTTTTTTTATTTAACCAGCCTTTAAACTCTACACCCCAGATTGGTTGTCATGATTTTGGCACTATATAAATTTGCATGTGTCTATATATGCTGGATTCTGAAGTGAATTTGTGTACTGTAATTTGGTGAGTATTTTGCATTCTGGAATGAACCACTGGAGGTCTGGTAGGCCTATGTGCCAATGATGTCAATCTAAGTTTTGTTTTTGTCTCAGTTCTGTGGATGCTGATTTCAAACAAGTTACGTTAAAGTCTGTTTAACGATTGTTGAATAAATAGTCATAGATACAAGACTGGTGGTATATACAGCAGCTGTAAACTGTCTAGGTCATAGCTACTTTTGTTGATTTACTTTGACAAAACAAATTGAAATTTTGCTGTTGTTTATCATAATTTTTTTTTCTTATAAAATATGAAAGATCTGTTATTCTGGGAACAGATATGCTATCTTTCCAGCTGTTTGTATTATTTAAATTGGTTTAATGTTTAATATTCAGGTGATAAAGTTTGTCACTGGTCAGTCGAGCACCTTCACATTTCCACTGCGAAACTCTGGTGACATTCCACTGGACGTCGACATGGAGTTTTCCGAGTGGCCGCAGTTGTTTAGTGTCCGTCCTACGAGGGTCCAGTTAGATCCTGGCCAGCAGATCATGTCGTCAGTGACATTTCGTCCTCGTGTTGAATGTCAAGCAACGCATTACGAAAGGTGCGTGTCTTAATTACCACTTGATACAGCTGTTGGCAGTCAGTCAATACAGATTTGACAGTACCGTAAGTTGTGTGTGAATCGTGAGACGATGATGGTGCGAGTTGTTCTTGGCACACTAAATAAATTTCGATTTGTGTCTACTTTCTAAAAGTACTGACAATTTCATCCAAATGCAGTTATCAGATAGTGAGTTCCACTCTGTATTTCGTTCCAGCTCATACGTAGTGTCAAGGTGTAGTTAGCAAATTCCTGTGAGATCGCAATTGACTGAGCTCGACTAAACTGTACCTGTTGATCAGAGATGACAGATTTGCAAGAGAGCCATTCTGTTTTGTGTTAGATATAACGTCCCAGTGTCCACTGGTTACATTCCTGGTTGTTTATATATCTTGGTTGAAGCTCACTTGGTCAGCCACTGCAATATACAGATGCCGGCACACACCCTTAAACACACTTCTAAGCAATACGATTTGATATCGAAAAGTATGAATGCTGCCTACTTACATACTTCTGTTTGAATGACAATGTCCAGGTGAACCTGGGATAACTGGTTTCTTCTTGGTTTACTTCTCACTGGGCTGTGTTTTATGGGCTACGTTCCCGTTATGTCAGTTAACGAACAGCGTCAAATCGATCACCGAGGAAGCTAATGCTGAAGGTGTCGTAATGTCTGTAGAGAGCTGAATGGCAGTGATTTGTGGACAAATTTGGTGGAAATATGCTGTGTAAATTACGTTTGTGTTGTGAGCAGCACTATGTTGATGAAAGTAAAACCCGATGGACCAGTGTATGAAGTGAACTTCACGAGCCAACTGATCACTGCATTGGATACTGTTGCTAAAACTCCGCTGCAGACAGACGCATCTTCTCGGACTTCTGTATCGGGAGTTACTGATTGTCCTTCTGTCACGTCTGTCACTTGCAATACTCGTCCACTTGTCAGCAGTTTGCCATCAGTGAATGCCGCTCGTGGTCAGAATGTCGTCGCAGTTGTATCAGACGGCTGTCATCCACTGAGGTCCAACATACTATCTACCTCACAGACTCAGAAGTCCACTTTGGCTTACCACTACAGTCAGTCTCTTAATGACGGCCGATTAAACTGTAATGCTGCTTCAAAGGCTGTATCTAATGCAAGATTCACGTCCGGCAGTCTTCCCGACGCAGAGATACTGGAGAACTTTATTACAACTGGAAACGCTATGCATTTAGATGCTACAGGTTGCGGGTGAGTTCATTTATTCTAAGAGTTAGTCAAGCATTGGCAGTATTGTTGTCAGTGAAGCGGTTACACTACTACTACACCCATTTAACGACGTCTATTCCAGGTTTCAACTGACCTGGAAACTCCGGGAATTTTGCTGGTAGTCAGCGAAAAATTTTATATATCATCCATGTTTTTTCAGCAGTAGCACTATGATTGTTAAATGCAACTAGTTAGTCCACAGTAACTTGGAAAATGGCATTGAAGCAGATTTTGTGCTCTGTAACTGTTTTGATTCTGCTGTAAACCATGGAGCCAAAGAGCGAAACTGTTGCATTGTATTGATTAATATCATATTTGAGTGAACAATAAAACTTAATTATGGGGCTGTGCATATAGGCCGTGCCAGTTACCTGGTAATCTGAACTTGCATTATTGTCAGTCCAGAATTCATCTGATCTGTTCTGCTTAGAAGTTTTACCATAGTGATGTAATGGGAAAAAGCATTGATAATGGTTGCATTAGTTTGTTAAATTGAATGATTGTAATATGTGATGCGCCCAGTATACTTTATGGGTTCTCTCAGTGTTAGCAGTTAATCAAATGTGTTGTGAAGTGTGATGGATGTTAGGTTTTGTCATATGCAGGTTGAGTGATCAAGGTATTGCTACTACGTTGAAATCCGACAAGACATGCGTGAAAGATGTTGGCAGAGATGGGTGGGATGTTCAGCCAAGCAGCATTGTTCTACTTGCTTCTTGTAATTGTTGATTATATCGTCTTTAGTTTTTATTTTGTGATTTTGTTTAAATTTGTCTAACTGTGAGCTTTGTCTTGTTTGAGAATGAGTTGCATCTATCGCTGCTTTATTGGGCATTATGCAAGTAGTAGGTTTTTACCTGTATTTGTCAATATCTTTTACCATATATAAATTTATGTTATTATAGTGTTTCTTTTGTTTCTCATTATGTACTTTATTAATATAAATATACATTAATATAAATTTAAATATTAAATTTAGATTTGAGTAGATACAGTACAATAAGTTGATATTTGATACTCTGAATGGTTTTTATAGCTGAAAAGCCGACTGTTCGGCGAGTGATGTTGGCCAACAACACCGACAGTGATATGAGGTTTGCAGTTTTGCTGCTTAGAAATGCTTTATTGTTAAAGACTGTATATCGTACAGTATCCATGATAATATTATCACATAACTGACTAGCCCACGTAACAGCGTGATGTCGCTGGGATTAATTTCATCAAGAAAGTTTATCATATTACTGTTTGCAGTGTAGTCAGTCTATAGATGGAATTCTGACTTGGCATTGATTGCCCAGACAGATGAATAGATAGTTCTGCAGATTAAAGAAGACATGCTTTTCTTATATTGCTTTATTTGTTCAGAAACTTTTGTTCACGGTAAATTCGTGAGATATCCTGGTATTTTGTTCATATTTTCTGTACTTTTGTAGTGTTTTGTGTTTTGCTGTAGCTTTGATGTATCTTGGCCAGCACATTTTCTCAGTGTTTCTCCTGATCATGGTGTTATACAACCTTAGTAAGTATTCTTGTTATTAAAATTTAGATTATTTGTTTACATTTACAATTTTTCTTTCGTAAGGCTTTCAACCGGCATTATACCTTTGTAGTTACGATTAGTAGATTGTTTGAGTGATTTAATTTTGATTTGATTTGATTTGTCGAATAGTTGTAACATACTGGCTATATTAGTCGAATTTAATTATGCTTGAGCTCCATGTTTGATTTTGTAGCAGCAGCATATTACTGAATATTACTCCAGTGAGGTTGAAAGATCATGCAATTCGTAAGTTGCCATGGACTGGTTCAGTTCAAATAATGAGCAGTCAACAAATCAAGGTGATTTTCTAATCTAGTTGTTTGATGCAAATGTTGATGATTGATGAGATATTGATGATTAGTGACTAGCAACCAACCTGATGTATGCGAAAAAGTCACAACTTCGTGGAGTGTTTTTAGAAATATGAAAAAATTTACGGAAAGTTTTTTGCAGTATAACAAATTTATCATCAATTCGTCACTTGTCAGTTGAGTATCACATTATTACTTAATTTCCAAATGATATCACAATAGACAACTCTGCAGGATAACTTAGTGCCATCTGGCTCAGCAATGAAAACGTATCAGCTTGCATTTGCATGGCAAAGCATTACCAAGTGATGACAGCAGGAATGACATACAGCAACCTTATTACTAATTGGGCCCATTCCATGGGGCCATAGCGGTCCCCTCTATCACGCGTTGTCGTTGTCGTCGTCGTCGTTGTCATTGTCGATGTCATCGTGGACATCGATGCGCAGGCGGCACGCGACAGTACCACTAGCGACATCTGCTGAATGGGCGTGAGGCGGCTCGTTGTGGCGAATGGGACCAACATTTTTCAAATGCTTCTTGTTTATCATTTGTTGGCTCGTGGCTGCCCGCCTATTGGTCACTGGCAGAGACGGCGCGGCCTAGCGAGAGGGCGCGCCGCCGACCAGGGGTCACTTGCTTGAGACCTGTGAAACGGTGTGGACATGTAATTGAATTGCGATAAACTGTCTGGGGCGAGACGGCAAAAGATTAAGCTGAACTCGCAATAAAGGAGTTGTCGAACTCCGGAAGACCGGTGTCGTTAATACAGCCGTAGGATCGTAACCCGAACAATACGTTAGCGGCGTGTCCCCAGTGACACACTAAGTTAAAAATCATATCCACCGAGCAGAGCGGAAACAAAGATCTTTCTGAGTCTGATCGAGAGGCTCATTTAAATTACTACACCAGCGCCGATAACAGGGAGAGACAACTTCACACCATAAGACAAAAATAAATAAATTGAACACAAATACACATGCATCCTTAACTAAAAAATACCATATAACAAAATCAACACAAATAAAACTAAAGCCATGTTTAGTCGCCTCCTTCGACATCCGGGCATGTTCTTCTTGACAATCTTGACAATTTGAGCAGCTGCTGTGTATGTATGATGTGTTGCAGTCGGTTACTGTTGAAGTGCAAGACTCGTTTTCGCAGCCACTTTTAGACCAGTTTGCCGACACAGAGTCGTCACGTAGAAGCAAGCTAACAAATGGTGCAGTGAATCCAGTAGTTCGAGTGACGTCCCTGAAGCCGTCAGATAACAGAACTGCTCCATCGTTACACGCCAGTGTTCATGTCGGAGACGCTGATTGTTCCTCGCTGTGTGCCCTTCGGTTTCCAAAAGTTCACGTCGGCATTACTTCGGGTGATTTTCGTTGATGATGTTGTCATTGCAGCATTGTGTTGAGAGATACCATATTGTTGTTTGCTTTATGCAGATCACAGAGATTGTCAATTTCTTGACGCAGTCAGTTTGTCATCATATAAGTTTGGAATTTGTTATTTTTTTTTGTCTGTGAGCAGCTATTTTCAGAATGTTGTGGCATGACTTTCATGAAATGAATATAGGATATGGTCGCCAAAAATTTGTGATTTTGCACCACGTTTTTTTAAATTTTTGCTTCTACGAGTAAATGGAAAGAACTGTGGTACTGATGTAACACATGTACATCATTTCCAGTTAGTGCAAAATTGTGTCCAATTGTTATTTTCCTGTCATATGTACTGGCCGTGGGATAACACTGATTCTTTTTTTATGTGCCCTGATTTTCTTTTGATTTTGCACTGTATAAGTTGATTATTTCCTTAATTAACTAGCGCCATGTTGGCCCAGGGCAATCCCCCCTTATCCCGTCACTTCCCACCTTCTTCTCTATCCTTTAGTATCTTTTCCTTTTCTTATTCATGCTTCATCTATCTTCTTGCTTTTCATCCCTTCCCATTCTACCGGAATACTCCCACTCCGTTTCCATGCCCGGATGTCGAAGGAGGCAACTAAACGTGGCTTTAGTTTTATTTGTGTTGATTTTGTTATATGGTATTTTTAGTTAAGGATGCTTGTGTATTTGTGTTCAATTTGATTTATTTTTGTCTTATGGTGTGAAGTTGTCTCTCCCTGTTATCGGCGCTGGTGTAGTAATTTAAATGAGCCTCTCATTCCCTTTCCATTTTTGGGTGGCTGCTGAATAAAAAGGTGGCCAGGGTCGAGGTTAATATATCGCTGGCCTTCTCATGCTGGGTAGGGATAGCTCTCCACCCCTGACCTTTTTTCCCTGATATAGCCATATATTTGTGCTGAAAAAGGACGTTAAGCACCAACTAACTAACTTACTTAACTAAGAAGTCATCATATGATGCACTAGAATGTCTAATGTCTAGAATAATAAAGAATGTCTGCTTGTGTGTATGTTTATGATTAGCAATGTGTCTAGTCATTGAGAACATCAGTAATTATGAGCTAAAGTGGTTCATTTCACCTGTCACACCTGCATACATCAAGGTAAATAGACTGCTGAAATGTTCTGTATTAGTAGATAGTTACGTGAATTATGGCTTCATACTGCAATGACGGGCTCTTTGTCTCTGTTGCTTGATTATTACTAGTAGCACGTTGAACTCATTATGTTTAAAAGTTTATGTACATGTTAACTGTTTATTTTAGTTTTATTTAGTATAGATGGAGAAACCTGCATGTGATTGTAAGCTGTTTTATGTTTTCTTCTTGACGATAACTAAAGATGCGTTTTTGTGTCATTTTTCGATGACGTGGATCCGAGACAGACAGCAGTACTATGTTGAAAAATCTGTGGTCAAAAATTACGCTGAATTACTAGATAAATTTTCGCTTTTAATGACTGTTTTGTTGTTGATATTTGTAGGTGGATGGATCAGTTTCGTGTAGAAAAGTAGCAACGTCTGTGTTTTGGTGGTCTCATTCTCATGGCTCTCTTCAGTCTAACCACACTGAACAGGTTCTAATGGTTATTATCCAACACCAATTAACAGCTGTTAGTGGTTCAACTATTTCTTTATTATGCACGTTCTTTTGGCGTGGTCCTTTTGATTAGATTTATCAGGAATACTTAATTTCGAAACTGTTGTACATGATGGCATAAATTGTTCCAGTGCATTGGTGGATTATTTTGATGGAGATAAACATTCACTAGATTTATTCTGTGATGAACGTGATCTGTTGTTGTGCAGGTGAGAGTGTGTTGCTGTACCAGTGAGGCTGGGCATTACCTGCAGTCCTGGCAGGTGCGCTTTAACTCCGTGAATGATGACGATGTTTGCCTACATACTTGCCGCGTGGATACTTCCATCATTGTGAGTTGGCTGTTTCTGCAGACATATCTGATTATTATGGCTTACACATCTTTCTGGACGATATGTTAATGTTGAAGGTTACATGCGTAGTGGAAGCAGTAACATTTATTATAACAATCATTCAGAGCCAAAACAGTTTCTGAAGTAGATGATAACTACCAATGTACACTGTACAGATAGTAAATTTTTTTACTTTTTGTAAGTTTAAATGAGCTGCAATGCAATGTTAATGAATCCTGCATTTATATATACCGTAATGTCTGTGTTTTCTGTTGATCTGCACTGGCATTCTTTACAGGCGGTGAGCAGCACATCGGCAGTGTTGAACTGTGCCACTGGTAGCAGTCCGTCTTCTCTCGATAGTCACTCTGTTTTGTCGTCAACTAGTCCTCCAGTTTTGCACAGCAGCAGGCCACTTGTTTTCCGGTACAGTTCTGCGGTGTCTTTTTCAACTTAGGATTTATTTTATGCTGCTATTTTGAAGTGTGCTGTTTCTTTCATTTAATGCCACTTGTGCTCATTTTGCAGTTTGGAACATTTTCACTGCACGTTTTTACTTTATTTTCCAAAAGAAAACAGTTTACATAGCAATTGCTTAGATCATTCTTATGTGACATGTTCTTGCTGTATTACATTTGTATTTATGTGTAATTGATTTTTCCCAAATTTATGTAGCATTTTTTTACTGACCTTGTATGTTTAGGTCTGCTGATGGTTTAGTTTCTGTTTCACCAAAGAAATTGGTGTTCAGTAAAACACCAGTGTCTAGGACCCAGTGTTCCAAGCTGAAGTTGAAGAACCGAGATCATAAAACTGTCGTGGTAAATTTTTTTGCTGTTAGAAGGATCTTTATTTACGTTACTGATTTATAAACATGATTCTGTCCAGTTTAATACATAACAAAAAAACAGTCTGTTAATTGGCTGTAGTACAAGGCAAATGATATGAAATTTGGTCTGCAGTTAAGAAAACTTTTAGTAGTAATTAAGAATTCAGATCAAATGGATTGATCTTCAGTTAATTTTACCTGTTTTTTTTCTCTTTATAGATACAGAAAGCATTTCTTTGTTGATCGATTTTGAGCTGCTAGTATCGTCAGACTTAGAACAACTTTTGTTTAAAATTAATGATCAGTTTTACTGGTTAAGTTTTTAAATTGTACATTAAGTATTGCGTTATAAGTTTGTAAACTTTAATCTTGTCCAGAAATTTGTTAGGCCTTAAGATATTGATGTAATGTATATTAACTGTTTGTTGACAGTCATTGTGGCTGTGCTTGTCCATAATATGGTGGATTGAAGAGCCAGTGTTTACTTTTGCAATCATATTTTAGGTGAAATTTGGTGAAGTAGTGTCTCCATTTCATCTCAGTCATCTGTCCGTTGTACTTCGGTGAGTAAGCAATGCATTTACAATCAAATTTCTAAAAATGCCTTCTGGTGTTATCAAGTATAACGTACTCATCTTCAAATATTATCCCAGTTTTTAGGACCATTTATCTATCCTGTTAATGGACACATAGATCTTTGTAACATACAGACATTATGCAGCTATATTATTGGTTTACTGGACCTAGATGGGTAGTCTGTTACATTCAAAGGTACCTGGGTGGATAGGCAGTCTACCCCATTCTATATTTGCTCTGTTAGTTGCAATGGTAACAGCCATCCGTATTGTAGACCTGTGTTCTATATTATTCAATATGGCATTGTATTTGTCACAGGTGCATTGACCAAGTTTGATCCAAATATGTTTTTTTGGCCCAATTTAACCCCTGGGAATATCTTAATTACACTGAATTTATTTGCACTGCTAATACAGTGTCTTAGTTACCCACGCCGGCACTAGGTAAATGGTCAAGACGACGTGGTTGAGAAAACCATAGTGGATGCACAGTTACTAGTGATGGGTGGCCCCTGCTGCTGTGTGCAGCCATATGCTGCTGCTGCTGCTGGTGTGTGACTGTATATCATTTGACTGCTAAGGTTTCTATTTTCCTTATTTATGCTGCACAACTTCATTTCAGTAGTCTAGATGTGGCCTTTTTTGAAGGACTTTTAGGAGAATCACCAAACATGGAGAAACACATTCATTCAGTATTTGATTGAGTGGCCTAACAGAATTACTTTAGTTGGGTCAGCTCCCATGCAAAAAAACTGGAATAATTAGAGTTGTTTTTACTGGCTAGATTCGTCGCCCGTTGCTGATATTAAAGCACTAATAAGACTCCTCACTGACTCCAGACCAAACAAGAAGCTCTGCTTTTGCAGAGGGACCACACGACGCATTTGTCAGTGAAATCTTGCAACTACGAAACATTCCGACATACTGTTCACTTTTGAAGTGAACGTGACTGCCTGTGACCTTGACAACTCCTTCACTTTTGACAATAAAGCTTAAATTACAAGCCCTGTGTATTTTCTAATTTATGTACAAACATATCGGTGGTTTGTCATCGGTGGGCTGGGACTAGCTACGGTCAACCAGTGTACCAAATTTGAAATCTCTACGTCCACCCACTACGAAGAAATGAAAGGTTACAAAAAATGCAAAAATTGGGGTTGTTTGGGGAATTAGGGGTCACCACAGGTCATCAGCAACATAGCCATTTGATAGAGCGTGTACAACTTCATATTCAACTTTAATAGAAACTATGCATCTATCTTGTACCGTTTTTAAGTCATAGCGAGTTATTTGTTGAAAGTGGCCAATTTAACACATCCCGCCTGCATTTGTCGTCCCTGTAGAGGGTGACTTGTTCGTATTTCACCGTGATCTTTGGCATCAGAAAAATTAAGTCCCTGGGCTATCATATGTCTTTGTTTGCATTATCCTGTGTTTAGCCATTTTGATATAATACCGGAGTGTGGCAGACACACACACAGACAGACACGACGGCGGCATATTCTGTGCTAGCATAGCGTCACCCAGTAAAAATCACTAACTGTTTTTTTTTGGGGGGGGGAGGTACACTAGCTGTAGCTGTTAACAGCTAGTCTGTTTAAAGTCAGACATATTCAACTGCATTTTCTTTTGATATATGAATATGTCGCATTCTATGAGCTGTGAATGTGTAATTAATTGTCGTTGAAGGTCTCGTCATTTCGTGTGCGTTCCTGTACAGTTCACTCCACGTGACGTCGGCCAGTTCAGTGCGCAGTTGATTGTTCAGACAGATCGTGACGACGTTTTTACTGTGGAATTGTATGGAGTCTGTGAATAAGCAACAAATACCTTTTTTAAAAAGAATGCTTTTGCTTTTCGTGGTAGAGATCTCAAGGGTTATAGTCTCTCATGTAGGTGATGTGTGGTTCTGTGTTCGTTATCCTGCTAAGCTGTTAATGTGTAACTTACTGTTGCAAACTGATTTTATCATACATGTACGTCTTTTCACATGCTTTATGTTGATTTGTACATGTAAAAATGTATGACATTTGATTGGACTGTATAACTGAAGGTTAATAATATTAATTTTCACAGGACATATATGCAAGCATGGTATATATTGATTGTCGAATTTCATCTGTTCATCCATTTACCGCATTAATGCTGTGTGTTTTGTGAAAAAGGCTGAACATGTCAATTTTTAGCGCGAGAAGTGCATTGGCGCATTATATCTAATTTAGGTTTCAAATTCCGATCCAACTTTACCGCACATTGTGGTCGCGGGGAGGGGTCATCTCAACAACATCTCGCGCTATGCTAGCCAGTAGCCACTGCTAGGCCCTCTTGTTTTTATTTATTACAGCCTATCATTTGTATTTTTTTACATCAAACATCTGGGCAAATCTTCATATGGGTAGGTTTTTATGGGGGCACAAGATACGGAACGTTGGATATGGGATGCTCACAGCAGGTTGAATGTGCTGTGCTGTATCATGTGATGTCATTGCTGATAACCTTTAGTGGTTTTTGGTTATTTCTGTACAGGAAATATCTCCATGGCAAAATCTCAAATCACACACTATGTACTAATTACAAAACAAATTACAGCAGGGACATAGCCAGGCATTGGCTTGGGGGTGGGGGGGCTTCAGCCCTCTCAAACTAAATGTTACCCCCCCCCAAAAAAAAAACAGAGTTTGCCAATTTTCATATTTCTGTGTGAAAGTGCACAAAATGCATTATTTCACACAAAATACCTCAAAATTTTTCTAGGAATGGGGCACAGCCCGCTTCTCAGACCCTACCCCCTAGGCACCTACGGCACCTTCGAAGCCACACAGAAGGTGCCGT
>Ga0209782_1001528_pt1 | contig 12173 bp, 8 predicted proteins | sample WorMetmaBAHAMAS1_FD_187390 | JGI IMG/M metagenome (GOLD analysis project Ga0209782, IMG submission 187390) | Marine gutless worms symbiont microbial communities from Max Planck institute for Marine Microbiology, Germany - Inanidrilus... | ecosystem: Host-associated > Annelida > Digestive system >... | reverse complement strand
ATAGGCATTTCACATCGTTGGCATGTCGTGCGGTCCCTCTGCAATAGCAAAACTTTAGTAACAACTGAACAACTGATGCTTTTAATTGAAATTCGCTTCTCGTCAGGTACACGAGAAGTTACGATACGGTACCATCCGCGTGATGGGCAGGACAATTCGGTAAAAGATAAATATATAACATTCGCACCTCACTACTACATAATGGGCATATAAAATTGACTATAGTTACATATTCTATATTATTTTTGTTTTGATTAAATTGATTAAATTAAACAAACGTTTTGTTGTTTTGCTTGTTGTGATGCTTCTTTTATCCAAATCGTTTGGTATTTGTCGTGCGTTCAGCTCACGCATAGCGTACAGTGCACTGTGTCATGTAAGTAATGCCACATCACATGCTGATTCGTGTCCTACACTCTGACCTGTGTAGTTATTGTGTTACCTGCCACTAAATATAGTTTGCAATATATGATGCGGGCATGATAGAGGCATAGGCCTGCGCTCGCAATTTCTCTACGTCTACGTCTACATCTAGGTTACTTTGTAAAAGACCATTCTAATTTTCCCCGCAAATGATTCTGTCGACATTGCTATGCTAGCTGCTTCTGTTATCATGGTGCTGAAGAGCCGGTAAATGACGCCGCAGTAATCGCCCAGAAACACTAAAGTGGCAGTAAACTAGGGTTTATCTAATTTATGCCGTGACGCCTTGACGGCATGCAGGCGGTCAGCATAACGACGTGCTATGGTAAAACCGTAAAAAACACCGTAAATCCCGAGCAGTGTAGCTTTACCGGATTGCAAACACGACCAACACTAAGCCAAGTGCACTGTGTTTATATATCCTAGCCACACATGAACTAAATGGCATTAGCAGGTGACTGCATATGAGTGCCCTGGTAAATCGGATTGGGTTCTGGGTCGGCCGAAATCGTGGACGTAAAGTCGGGTACTGTGCTTGATTCATTTTTCGTGGACCGTTTGATCTCTGCAACAGATGCTGCCTTCGGGTGCCGTGCCGTGCCCTGGTATTTGACTGCAGTACTACTTTGTTAACAGTTCATAGATATAAATTGAAGACCTACAAGTCTGCTGATTACTTAGAGGTTATTTTATTTTTATTAATTACCACAGTTAACATTTAGATGATGTGAAATTTATGTAACGAAGAACCTAGTGTTGTAGGACTTGGAATGCACGTCGGTTGTATGTTTGTATGTTGAATGTCAGAGGAGTTTATCGACAGTAGGAGCGGGTGATGACGTGTCATTGGCAGACAGTCTACAAGACACTGGTGCACCGACACGTGCGTTAATATTTGACATTAATATTTGTCATTTTGTTTTTTGTCACATCTCTAATCATTGTTTTCTGTAAACTGCACAGGTCAGTAATGGACTAGTTGATGAGACTCACTTTGTGGCATTAGTCTGGCTGGAATAGCTGCTGCTGCTGCTGCTGAGTTTAGCTGTTCAGTGATTGGGAAAAAGTCACAGTCTAGAAGAGTGCATATGGGATGATATAGACATCACTTGTAGACTAAACTCGTAGGTGGAATAAACAGCGATCAAAGCATTTGCAAAATGAATTGTTTTAGATACAGTTAGGTGGCTGTTATCAAAACAGATCACCATCATCATCATCATCATTTAGAAGTTAACAAGCGCAACCCATTACAAAACATAAAAATATAAAGTTCATGATTAACAATATAGAGCAAGAGTTAAATAGAATATATAATTCAATGGTTTGAATGTCGATATAAGTCTTTGTATTGTAGCTTAGACTCAACAGTAGCCCGAAACACATCCATCAGAGACTGCAAGCCATGTGCTCTAAGCACATGGCCTGAAATATAATCTCCCGGGACTTTGTAGCATTGAGACGGAGATGATTATCGTCTGCCCAATCTTTGATTCGCCGTAACTCTCCAATGCTAGTGTCGCTATTAACAGCAGGCACTATCAAACAAGTATCATCAGCATATTTAATGATAACATATGATGTAGATTACGTTTGTGAGAAAGCTAGTAACGCTGTAGAATGGCTCAGGAGCATGTTGTTTGTGAAACTAGAGCCATCTGGCGTTGTCCAACGACATCTACCAATAATGACGTCACGTAAGCTTGCTCACATGCCGATTGGCGTTCGTCCTCAGCAGGCCTGGATTGAAACGTTGTCGTCAACGGAGGATGAAAAACTTGGCATTATCGACCTACATCCCGATATTTTTGGGCTTCCTCCGAGGTTTGCTGGTTTACAAATTGTTTAACTGCTGGAGCCACAGAATGAATGCTGTTACTAGGTTTGTTTGACTTGTTGACTAGCACTTTATGTGGCCTTATAGCGCAGAAATGTTTGACTGAAGTTACCTGTATGTTGTTTGAGGTGATGCTTAAATGTATCGAAATTACTCTGCACGACAGAGACTGAATAGAGTACTCAGCATATATAACATAAATGTATTAGTCAATTAGTCAAAGTTAGTTACTTATTATTAGCACAAGTTTTCATGTGCATCTGCTGTGAGTGATGCATTGTGGGTTGGTACTGTCGTCTGTGTCTGTCTATCATCTATGTGCACTTATTTACATCAGTTCATTCTTGCTACAACTGCTCACACATTTCTAGCTTTTAGGTCATTTATGATGTAATTTTTCATGGTTTTGTGTTATATTTTTTACAGAATCGATATTCTATGGATGAACACTCATTGGCAGAAACAGTATCGTTATGTGGTATGTATCTTCACAATAGCTGAGCTGTTTGTCTCAAAACTCACCATTCTTATGAAGTCCTGCTAGCTTGCTGTCTCGCTATAACTTAATCAATGAGTTGCAGCTGTTCACTTGAATTAGTCCACTGAACATATAAGATTTTCCCGGTTGTCCCTGAATGCATTTGTGTACTATGATGAAATAATGCTGTGCAGATTGAAAAGCAGATTGGAATGTTGTCTTGTTACGTGCTCGCTGTAGGATTACAGGCATGCGAAGAACCGCGCTGAGATGCGCGGAGGTGGTCGGAAGCCGTGGCCACAGAAGGGAACTGGCCGCGCAAGGCACGGCAGCATCCGATCACCGTTATTCAAGGGCGGTACGTCGTTGTTTGCACTAGTCTCCATCACTGTCATCAGATTCACTGCAGCCCGTCTACTGGTCCATTCACACTTTCAGTTTTTGTTTATCTTGTTCATTTTTGTCGTCTCTGTTTATTTTTGTGTCATCATAATTTTAAAATGTTTGTAAGTTTCTAAGCAGAAGTTTTCCTGCTCAGATTTCCCGTGTGCCCCCGGCAAATTTGACAACTTTATTACAGCATGATTCTTTGTTGATCATTGCGACGTGACACAGGCTTAACTACGAGCCACTTACAACTAGTCTGCACTGTAGCTGCTGGCATCATGTGTACTGGACAGTTTACTTACTGTCAACTTTAAGCTAATCTCAACTACAGAAGTGTGCAGTCGTAGTGACGTGCAGAGCCACATTGCAGCTGCCATTGACGCTGTTTTGCACTTGCTGTTGCTGTGACCTTGACCTCTGACCTTTTCACCTCAGGGTCACTACATGACACGGCCTACAGTTTGGGTGTTTGTTGAATGTTGATAACTCAAGCCACTGTTCTTACAGACAGACAGTCACACAGACAGAATCACACGTGCAACTGGTCCACATCTCAGCTGCTGCTGCTGCTGCTGCTGGCCTACATGCACAAACGGCACAGTATACTAATTACAATTAAAAAAACTGCATTCTGCGTGTCTGTAAATTGTCAGCCATGGTTTACTTTGCAAGTGTCATGCTATTGACATGTCTGTCTGTCTGTCTGTCTGTCTGAGTGAGAGACTGACATTAGTCGTCTGGCAGTGGTTGAAATATTGCCGGTGAATTTGATGTGTTGTTTCAAGGTGGAAAAGTCCACGGACCGCGTGGACCAAGGTCGTACTTCTATATGATTCCGAAAACCTACCGCATTCTAGGTCTGCAGATGGCGCTCTCCGTCAAATATGCACAGGTGATCGATGGAAATAATTGTGATCATTATGTGCCAGTCGGTGATTGCACTAGTCTCTATGTTTTGTAAATGTGAAACTTGTATAGAAGAATAATTATATATTCACATGTGTTATTGTGACGTGGATTGCAGTAAGTAACATCATGGTCATGTTGGCGTCACTTAGACTCTGTGTCCCGCTAGTACCGATGGATCTACCGGATATCTGGTTCCAGTTCCGGTTTGCCAGATATGCAGCCATTTTTGATATGGTATCCAGTTGCATCTCTTGTTCCGGTTGCATGCAGCCGGATAATGAACCAGATGTTTTACTTATTTATTACTAATTCACAATCTTGGCAAATTGCAGTATGTAAACGGACAGTGAATTTGAGTAAAAAAAGTGTTCAGTAGTTTTTTTACCATCAGCATGAATAATAATAAGAACATCAATATGCAAGTCATGTGATTACAAACTTTCATGTGACAATAATCCAAAGGAAATGCACATCAGTACTCTATCCTGTGCTGGTCGGACACCTCATGTGATATCTGGCAAAATCCAGCTTCAGTCGGATTCCAAAAAAATTATCTGGTACATCCATGCCGAGCAATGAAGTGAAGTCATCTTGCCGACGAGTCGAGTGAGATGATGTTTTGTCATCAGTTCCGTTGACAACAGCCGTGTGATCACTGTCTAACTACATCATCAGCACACACACACACACACCTCGTGCACACTCAGTTGGCGTCTATCATCCGAGTGTTCAACTCGTCTCGTCGGCGAGTTGACTTTAGTGTCGGCAATTTGTGTGTCCGCTGCAGCAGCTGTGAGTGAGTGAGTGTAGCTTGGTGTTGAGAAGTGACCGGCTGTGGAGTAGTGTGTGTGTGTGTGTTTGTATGTATGTACAGTGTGATCTTCATGTCGTCAATTCACTTGATCTACCGACCGACAATCCACAGGTAACACACGCACCAACGACCACCTCCCCCTGCCATTGCATTGACACACACGTGTGCAGTGAGTCATTACTGACAGACTGTCCAGTGGTCAGTCAGTCAGTCAGTCAGTCGGCCACGCAGCATCACAGCCCTGTGCCTGCTACACAGTTCACACGTGACAGTGATTCTAGTTAACCTGTTGTCGTGATTGTACAATGATGGTAATGGTGTCAGCAGTTGACGTTCAAATTGTTACATATTCTATGAAGGTCTGGAAAATTCAGCGCAACCCTATTACAAAGAACTTGCGTTTCATTGGTCCAACAGAGTTTATGCAGTACTGTTTTGTTTAAGAACGCCACTGACCCGACAAAGTTTGTACCGGGGTTACCCAGAATGTCCAGGATTACAATAGAATATGTAATATATTTGGAAGACGGCTGGCGTGTGCTGTTGCAGTATCTGATGGAGCTGATTGAGTCACGTGGCTGGGGCTTGTCAGTGCTCTTTATCGACGAGTAAGTTGCTGCTGTCCTTCTTATTGAGTTTTATTTCTTTAGTGCGTCGTCTAGTAGAGATCGTCAGAGCCGTGGCGTTTGTCTGGAGGTAGAGACGGACGATTATCACAACTGTTGTGTGCTGTGTTGTTGTGTATAGGACACACACACACACACACTTGTGAGCAGATTCAAGTTTACTTCTCAGTTTAGTCGTAGGTTTCGTTTTTGTTATTGTTTAGTCTAGTATTTTGTGTTTTTAATGCTAGCTGAGAGCATATTTTGAGTTCTGTGCTTTTGTTATGTTGGGTTTTCTTTTCTGAGCATTAGTCAAGAGATTTGTTGGTCGATTTGTCGAGCAGCCCCGGAATGACTCTCACTTTGTGTGGTGTGGAACGTAACTATGATCTACCTGAGTGACCCGTTGGTATGACATCAGATCACAGCGGCAGCAGCAGCAGCGGCGTGCGGTGTGTGTACTTGTCGTCAGTCACTTGGACGTCATAGCCACGAGCTGTTGTTGTTATTGTGCTTTGCTGTCGATAGTTTGATGACCGTCGTCAAATCTACTGATATCCACAAAGATTAACTGTTTGTGAAAGCTAGCGTGAATAACAGGCTTATCAAGTCTTGGTAGCTTGCTGTCTCTCTATCACTTTGTCTGTCTGCTGAACAACAGCGGAAACTAGTGATAACAGCACTGCAGTAGTGTTGTCGTCGTCGTGGGCGTGGTCGTCGTTGTCATGGTGATGGTGGTCGTGGTGGTATTAACATGGCTGTAAACGTGACTGTTGCAGCACTGACATCATGCCAAAGAACATTGCGTTGGCAACACAGAAGATACAGCAGTACAATGTGATGCCTGTCTATGGTAAGTGGTTTTTTAGCCTAGATTTTTTGTGATATGTGCTAGCCTTGGTTTTGTATACTTAAGAAATGTTTTTTAAATGTTGTATTTGATATAGTCAAGCCAGAAGATTGGCTGAGAAGAGCATTGTCAAAATGAGTTGTGTCATGTTGAGTGCGACAATAAACCTCACACTCACTCAGACAGAGTACACTGTCTGTCCTCTGTCTGTGTCTATATATGTCTCTGTGTGTGTAGGTGTGAATGTGTATAGTATGTTGAAACACGAGACGTTGGTGCTGACTGTTGCTGCCGTCGAGCGTATTGAAGAGCGACTTTTGAGTCATATTCACAACGTCGAGTTCCGTACCGTGCCGTTCCACATTGAGAAACTGCAATACTTCTAGTGACGGACAGACACGAGACCTCTCAGCCAACTTCTGTTGTAATTGTCGTCGTGGGCATCACTGAAATCCTGTCGTGTCTTAATTCACAGCCAGATGGAGGGTTTAGCATCAGATGGGTTTGGTTGTAAACCATGCCAGGATGGGGAGATAGTTGCAGAAATTATGTCATGTTTTATAGTAGATTCTCTACTACCGTAATTGTACTGACAAGATAATATGTTGTTAGTCGGTGTGCTTACAGTTGAGTTGTGTCTGTCCACGCATTGAAGTCTGTCAGTCATCTGGTGCTCGGAAAGCTAATTTGCGGGTCGGTAGACAAGGAATGCTGGAAAGGCTTTCTTACAGATTTTGATATAGTTTACATGCTTGCGTTACACATCATCTGTTGACATAATCGATGTAGATGCCTCAACAATGTTGGTGGAATGATGGTCCATGTCGGCTATTCAAGCAGGTTGTAAAACGATTCTTGACGATATGTAGAAAATGATAACTATCAGACAGATGACGCAACGTGACCAGACACGCAACTATTGGGAGTTCTTGCCATAAATTCCACGTGAGCAGTTTACTTGTAGCATACATTCTCTTGAAATCCTCGTTGACACGTGTGACATCCTTGCAAGGATGCTACGAGGATGTCATACGTGTTGGATGACTTCCAGTTTAGCTTTGCCACACGCTTGCCTGATTGCTGCCGGTCTGTCCATGTGTTGTGTAGTTCTCAATATTCCATGATGAGCCCAACATGCACGACTTGTTACATCCTCCTCCGACACGTCTGACATGCCTGATTTCCTTGTCATACGTTAGCAACATCCTCGCGATGATGCTACAAGGAAACTGCTCCCGTGGAATTTCAGCTTATCAGCACGGCTATGTAGGCGTGGCGGCTAACCTGGGGGTTTTGCGTATGTCTAACATGGTGCGACTTAATTACAGTCGTATATCCACTGTCCAGTCATGTGTTGCCGTTGCTTGGTCAACTCATCATGCAGTCTATATCTGTGATATTTTACTAACTATAACTAAATCTTTTGCCAAAAGTAAAACATCACTGGTATGTATTGATAATACAAGCTGTAATCGACTCTTGTGTGGTCGGCAGCGTCTGAGTGTTGAGAAAACTGTCGTTAACGGTTTGATCAGATTTTTTGACAGTGAAATTGCTGAATCAATTTTCTCGCTCATTAAACAAATAAACAATTGCAAGTCTCTGATGCCTTGCACCAATGTTATTTGTTGTATTAATGAAGGTCATGTTAAACATCATGGTGTTGCCTTGATTGTCTGTCTGTCACCTGCGTACTAGAAAAACATGACCAAACTCAGTGAATTTTTTGGAAGCATTGGCGCTTGTGACAGACGTCAATTGGATATTATTTGTTGATGGGTGGCGTGGGTAATGTGTTGCAGTGAGATGCTGCTGAAGTGTGCAGTGCTAAGCACTCACAGTGTAGGCCTACTGTAGTAGCAGGTTGATTGTTACGTGACGTTAATAGCCACGTTTCGATGTTACTGCAGACGACTGAAAACTAGTGAATTTCTCACTAAAATCAAGTGAAGTTCTGAAGTGCATCCAGCCGGCATAATTAGCCCCAATTATCAGATTATTATTTTTTGGCTCAGAAAAAAAAGATCTGCTAGAGAGAATGTTGAAATATAGTTACAACGTGTTTTCATTCACATAACAAGCGAAACAGCTAATATTATGCTCAGTTATTTACAGCATTTGGCAACAGCGGAAAACAAGATGGATGAAGTATTTATGATATGTACAAATTGTACAGTGTATTCAGTGACACAGCATTATAGGCTAGACAGGCAAAGCTAGCGGCCAGTGGCGGCACCAGGCCGTTGAGACAGGTAGGTCACTGCAGGTGAGTGAGATGGGCAAGTCGATCAGTGGTCATTCAGCGTAATGACCACAGTAGGTTTTCTTTTAATTAACAGTTACAATTCTACAAACGTCTAAACTAAATGATGATGGTTGATCGGTAAGCGTAAACGTATGCGCTTTAAAAAAATCATTAGGCTAGTTGTTATTTTCGTAGTTAATTTACTTAGCACAGTGCTGCATGCAGAGCGTGTTTACGGCAAGGTGATGCAGGCCGGCCGTGGTCTAGCGCCTGCAAGGCCGTCACTGCTATAGGCTATTCCAGCTAGCTGTAATGCTGAGCTAGAGGCTTCAACTTTGAAACGATAAGATTCACTCAAATGTCGACGTCGTAAAAGTTCGCTGGGAAACACTGGCCGAGATCACAGCGGTAAGTGTAAATCAACGGTCTGCATACATGTCTGTCTGTTCCATCCACAGAGTTATGGTTCCATCCATATGACATCCATCGTCCATAAAACACCACGCACGCAACTGCAGAGCTCCCATTGGTTGGTTGTTATTGTCGCGCTACATTTTTATCAGTGACACGCATTGCATTTCGACGCAGCCAGTGTAGAGTTGGGTCCTTCTATCCGAGGGCCGACACACGCTTGCTATTGAAAGGTTTCTAATGCCCGCCACAAGAGCACGTGACATTGTCTAAACCCGTTACAATTTTCAGTCTTAAATTTCTTTACGGGGAGAATATTTTACGAGGACATAGGGCCTATTAGGCCTAATACCCAAGCCCTAGCCTATATAGCTGTATCACTGATCGTAATAGTCATAACATGTACAATGAACTAGTATTAGGCCTACCGGTATAGAATATCGTACAGTTGTTAATTACATAAGTACCAAGGGCGTCGATCTCACTGGATTATTGGGGGCATAAAGAAGACTGGGGCCTGGGGGACAAAGTAGTCCCCCAGAAGCTTAAGCTTTCTTTGTGAAACTACACATAATATTTGCATTAAAATACAACAAACAACAGTTGTTGCTGTTACCGGATAAAATAAACCTAGCCGTAAAATATAGGCCTACATTTAAAAATATTTTTCACTTTAAACTTTTCAAGCACTAAATTACAACAAATACGTCATCCACTTTCTTTGGGGATCTGGACATAGTTTCTTGTGGTCACTGGAGTCGACATCCTAAACGACATCACTTCTAAAATATGGGGGGACATGTCCCCCTGTCCCATAGGGATCGACGCCCCTGCATAAGTCATCACGTAGGCTGCACGACAATTACCGTCAGTGCGTGGGTTTTCAAGTTTGTCCTACTGTTCACACGGGTTTGCATGTAAATACTAAACAGTCTGTTGGCTATTAACATGTTTGCATTCACCATGCATGCCCACTTTCAAAAATAGGGCTTTTTTATCTTTATATGCATGTTTAGTTGTGGCTAGGGGCCTATCTGTTATTTTAGTCAACAACTGATGTCAATTTTTTTATTAAAACTGGATGCACATTGTGTGCTCCAACTTGCTTACAAGTAAGCTTACTTGGACTTGTCTGCTAAGTGCACTAGCTGTGTAGCGCCCACTCCAGACGAGTGCAAGAACATAGCCACTACTACCCCGATGTATGAAGCGTAGGCCTATGGCATGGTTATTAGTCAGTGTCACAGGTGTGGTCGACGTGACGCAGGTGTAAGTAAACAGTTCATGTAGTTAACAGACAATCACTGCATGGGGTGTACATGTAGGCTACAGAAAGCTCAACATTTGCAGTAGCCTAGAGACTGCGATGATATCGCTATTCATTCGTGATGTGTGAACGACGCATGCAACGACACTCAAGGCCCGTTCACATCGTGTGCATTGCGTTACGTGCCTTGCGATCTACCACGTTGTCTTGCGTCATGTAAACGTACATTAACCTACCCGTGACGCATTGTGCAGTATCCCAAATCCCACGGCAACAGTTTTTCTTCGTTACTTCCTAGTAGCACGTGTCACGAGGAAGTCGCCAACATTACTACGAGGAAATTACTAGAACACTGCTGCCTTATTGCTGCATACTGGGGCGTTAAGTGGAAATGACGCAACGTGACGTGACAGTGTGAACTAACCCTTACAGTAGTTGTGTGTGAATGATTGTGTTAACACGTAGCCTAGTTGCCAAAGCGTCCGTTGCCATCTCGCCCAGCCCTCGAACCCCTAGTGCAGGCGTTACTAGGGTTTCGGGCGCGATATGTGATGTTTACATGTTGAGCATGATGTCGCGTACGTCATTGGGGAAAGCACGTGACATCCTGGTGGCGGCGCGGTAAGATGGCGGCGGTTCGCGCTGCATATAGGCGAAGAGTGCATTGTCGACGTTAGACGGCGGCGGCTCCCATGGCATACGGTCGATGGGACGTCGTGGTGCCGCTGCACCAGTCATCGCTGCACGCTGATTGGCTGCTGCCAGCTGTCGTTTCGCTCTGCACTGAATGACCGCGTAGATGATGAGGTCCAGTGCCAACTCAAAGAACTCCACCACTGACATCAGAGACATTCCCAGGTACAGACCGACCAACTACCTTGGCAACAGGCTGCATCGCCATTCCGAGGTACAGACCGAGCGTTCCACCGATGTCAGAGAAGTACGACTCCACCTGCAAACACGGTAAGTAAGCAGGTAATAACTAAGTAAGTAAATCGTAAACGCGGACAATGGTAAGCCGAAGCCAAATCTGAGGCGCAAGAGAAAGGCGCTAAACGGGTTGGAAGCCTGGAAGGCTTGACGGACGGAAATACTGAATCATGACGTGATGGCAGAACGTGTCAGGGCTGGTAGGCTACATACGTTCGCAAACAGTTTTGAAACGTAGCTCTCTTAAGTAATTCTTCAGAAGAACGCTGTACATAACAAGGAGTGTTCATAGACTCATTTCGTTACATCTTATCTCAAACGAGGTCCTACAGTACAGTGTATTTATTGTAAGGAGCGGACGTTGTCAGCTCAGTTGAATTCAGATGTGTGATGTAAACGATTCTTTAAAAGACACACGGACAATCATCCTTTGAGAACGGTACCAGTTCTGAGGGTCAATTCTCAAAATCTGAAAATTCCTTCAAATTTTTCTAAAGGTTTACTCACACCGGATACGGTGCTGTGCGGCGCCGCAACGTACACACGGCACCGCATACGGTGTGACGAAGCTTAAGTCTTGCGCGTGTAACAGAACGTGTTAGGTCTCCCATCCCATGATGGAGTTTCAACATTTCTGAGCAAACCCGGGAAATGTTGGTAAAATGCTCACAACGTAAGAGGGTGTTTCCGAGATCTCTTCAAAGTTGAACTCTTCGAAGTAGATTTCAAGTTTGATGAGGTTGTCTTTGTAGGTGACGTTGTCCCACACGTCAAAACTAACTTTCGACTGTACTGACTCGAACACGTCGTGCTGAAACAACATCATATACGCACGGCAGTTTAGTGATGGGCAAATAAAATGTGACACTGATGAATCGTAACAGTTAAAACACTTGACGGTGAAAATTATAAAATTGCTTGGTTGGTGGCGTTGGCTCAGTGGTAGAACGTCGGTCTTTGGCCGACGTACTTTCCCTGTCCTGCGCCCGACCTGCAGCTGACGGGTGACCACTCACG
>Ga0209782_1001527_pt1 | contig 12175 bp, 11 predicted proteins | sample WorMetmaBAHAMAS1_FD_187390 | JGI IMG/M metagenome (GOLD analysis project Ga0209782, IMG submission 187390) | Marine gutless worms symbiont microbial communities from Max Planck institute for Marine Microbiology, Germany - Inanidrilus... | ecosystem: Host-associated > Annelida > Digestive system... | reverse complement strand
AAATAAAGATATATATATATATATATATATATAACAATCACAATGCTACCAAAGCAGGATCGAGCTGCAGCCACAGGCATCAAGCATAGAAAATTTGGTGAAGTTTGGCTAACTAGTTCATGAGATAAGCTCACATACAGAAACGTACAGAAATACTGATCACAATAAATTCACTCCTACTCGAGGAAAAGTATTTATAATGTCACCCATTTGCTTACAAAACATACACTGAATTCATGGCCATTTGTTCTGTTTCTCCAGCTGTCGAAAAGAGTACCTTTGAGGATACCTGGCACAGGTCATTTTATAGCCCAACTAAACTAATGTAAGCAACAGTGCAAAAATACTGAAAGGAACTAACTTAAAACACCAACCTCAGTCAACCTTTCTTAGTCTATCAATGGAAACCTCAATGAGTCAAGTATCATACGGATTAGTCACTCAGAGCTGAAATTCTTAAGTAAAAAGCAATGCATTCAATTATCATGCCTGGTAAAGACAAAACCGGTGCAAGGCCTTTCTCATGTAGATCAACAGCAGCAAGTCGAGCACCTTCACGAGCAAATGCCTGGCAGACAGCACGACCAATACCACTGCCTGCCCCTGGTCACACAAAATTTTATAACAGTATTCTGACAGTAAACAACATGGACACATGTTACTAGTATAATAATAATAATAATAATACACATATTTGTATAGCGCCTAATGGTCATAACTTCAGAGGTGCTGTGGTCAGGGAGTGTGCTAGTGAGAGTGAGAAAAGGGAAGATAGTAAGCCTGAGAGAAAAGACCCATGAAAAGTATAAAAAGTTTACCGTCACATTACAGTCACATTTGTGTAAGTCCTGCACATACAACGGTGGAAGCACAACATACGATAAGTGAGAAGGTAGCGGATACGGATAGGGTCTACATGATGTGATCATACTATACTTACTCATCTGTCCTATATGACACACTGCTCAGTGCTGCTAAACTGACGTACAAGTTAAGGACACTCGAAATGATAAGCGTTAATTCATTACTCACTGTCATGGATAAACATGCATAAAACTACATCCAACCTTTCATGAAAGCTTGTCACATCCTATTGATCCTATCTCATCCGTACACTCGCATATCCGCATTTTACCAGTGACCGACTAGACGCTGAACAAGTTGTACTTGTTACCTCCAGTCCTAACTGAATCTTCAGATATTAGGAATAAATATATACCAGTAACCAACGCCAGCCTTCCAGCAAGTAAACCAGTCGCCATTCCGCTAACAAAACTTTATTAAATATAAAATAAAAAGTTCGCACGACTTTCATCAATGAATATTTATTCGTCGTTCCTCGCCTCCCGGCACTTGGGTCATGGACTTACGTTCAGTAGTTAGTAACTACTTTAATCGGCTTATTCAACAAATAGTTGTAACTTGTAAGAAATTTTTACAATGACATCTAGCTGTAGAAAAGGTTGACCACCTTACGATTTGTAAGTGCTTCATGTACACTCAGATGGCGTCAGACGGGGCCCAAACGTAATCGGTATATTTCGGTCTATAGTCGGTGCTTTATTGAAGGCGTGGCCACTGTGGGCGTGGCTCATCAAACGTAAATAAATGTTGATGCAAAATGCGAATCAAAAGGTGTCATGAATTGAATTGAATAGTTGATATGAAAATTTCGAGTTTAATAGTCACAAATAATGATTGTTAAGAAGTGTCAACTTTTAGTTGACAATTTGTTGCTTCTGATCAACAGAAGTCGTTATTTTGCAGTAACAATGGATGTTACCAAAAGTATACAATTGTCATGGAAGAAGTGTATGTTTCCAGGGTTATTAATGCTCGTTATAGTGATGATCTTTGTTCTTTATTGGCGCCTTGGAGGAGGTGGTGTGATGGTTCTACACGAGACCCTTACTGGGCTCGCAGGCTCCAGTGACAGTGGTCGACTGAATGCTGATAATAGGTTTCATGAGGGACATGAAAATCATTATCGGCATCAATTGTCTGGACATGCGCATAGTCATGTTCATGAAAAGGAGGTGCATTTTGTACTTCATGAAAGTGCTCTCGGTGCACCAGAGTTCCTTGGGCGCAATGATCGCAAAGCTACATTTATTGACTTTGATCCTGCTGGAACATTTCTTAATGCACCCGGACATGTATTTGGTGAAGTATTTAATGCAGATAGTTACAAAGAAAAGAACATTGCCATTGGTTTGGCTATTACAACACGTGAACAGGAAGTCAGCACTGAAACACTTGCCAAAGAGCTTCCATTCTTTGTGGTATAATATACTTTTTTTACTTTGTTTATGCATTCGTGAATGTGTCTGTAGTAAACAGAAGGAGGCTAGTAACAACTGAGATAATACTATATGCTGTACATTTTTCTTGACTGAGAATATTAGTTCTTATAAATATTTAGGTTGTATTTCACCGGCTGACATTGCTATGCATATCACTGTTTATGCACTGGGTCACCTTTAAAACTTTCACTGGAAATCAACAGTTTGTACTATGATTAGCAAATTAAGCAAACAGTATGTAAAGAACCTGCATAGTGAACTGTGTTGGGTTTGTTACCTTGAGTATATGTAGGTCAAAATAAGAAATAATAATTGGTTTCAATTAAGTTTCAATTATAAGTTTACTTTTTCACCAGTATGCATGAGCCAGCAAGCAAGTTGTTTTCACCAAGAGTGTCTGCGAGTAGTCACGTGTATGATGCAAGCACTCGCATCAGTGTGAATAGACAGTGTTATAACTGGACTTTCACTTAATGACATTTTTGCAAGTACTCATGAGAGTGAAATAGCCCTTATAGCTAGTAGAAATGTTTATACTTTGCAGATGAGCCAGGAGTGAAGGTTATACTTTAAGATTTGGTGTTTAGAATTCTAGAAATTTAGAACATTCTTTAACGATGTAGTAAAAATTCTCGTGGCACAATAAGGCCAGCTGTTACTATCTAAAATATTTCCATTGCAAATGGTAAAGAACAGTGCTGTGTATAATAAGTCACATTGTCAAAGCTCCTAAATCCTGTCACATCACTCCAATCCTCCACTCTCTTCACTGGCTCAAGATAATCGAGTGCATTGAATACAAACTCCTGTCACTTACTTATAAAGTTCTCATTATCACTAAACCTTCATATCTGCATCACCGTTCAACCTCACCGCAGCACTTGCTCTTCGTCTCTTGTAACTCTCACCTACATCATCTCTACGAATAACTGATCGCTGTTTTCGATATTCTTCACCTTACCTTTGGACTTCCTCCTTTACTCCGTCAGCCTCACCTCACATCTGATTTTTCTCTTTCTGCTTCCCTCACTTCTGCTTCCTCTGTTGCATCTCCTCTTTCATTGTCTGTAACTCACTCTCTCTTTTACTCCCATCTTAAAACCTATCATTTCCACAAACTATTTTCACTATACTCTTTTTTTTTCTTCCTCAGGACTGACTCCATGGTTTTCTGACTGCTTCTGGTACTTCTGAGATTTTCTTTTTGTCTTTAGTTTCTCCCATAATCTTTTTTGTTATGGCACAGTGTGCATACATTAAGCTGACTGTATCAGCTTTTGAGCACACTAAAAATATATCATCATCATTTCATAGTGTATCTTATCGTATATGGCATTATACTAGATAGTTATGAAGAGTAATTAGTAATTAGGAATATTGTAATTGTAATGATTAAGGTTTAATTATAAGTTTATTTTTTTACTTGTGTTCTAAAATTTGTCTAATTTTTTTGTTCAATCTAGGGCCTTATGACATCTTTCTGTGCCACCGCTACTCCAGGCTTCCATTATCACTTTTATGTTGCTCATGATCATTCAGATCCATTTTTTCGTCACAAAGGTTCACATGATGAATTCACAAAAGCATTTTATCAGAAGGTTGGTTGTAACATTGTATACTTTGTGTTGTGTTGTAATTATTCAGAAATAACTTTCCACTTTTGTATAACTTGCACTTTTCTATAAAGTGAATTATAAGATTTATGAAATATGGTATAATTTTACAGAATTTTTTTACAAAACTAGTGCTTTGCACTAGATCCGGTTGCTTGCACCAAATTGCTCGCACCTTCAGCGCTTGCAACCATGGTTCATTAAACTGTAGGCCTATTTAGATTGGCCTTTCTACGAACGGGCGGCAGATCTGACGATGGCAGTGTACTGATCCAGTGGCCGAATGGCATGATTGTCGATGACCTTGAGTGAGTTTGAAGGTCACTTTTGTTGTCTGAAACTTTTGTAATATCTATAATGCATAAATAAAGCGTGATTTAATTATGATATGTTTACACATAAATTAGAAAGCACACATGGCTTGTAATTTAAGCTTCGTTGTCAAAAATGAAGGAGTTCTCAAGGTCAGGCAGTCACGTTCACTTCAAAAGTGGTAGTGTCTTGAAAAAACAGTCCACAAACAGGAAATGATGTGTCATACGGTGATTTAATAGCAGCAGCTATGATGACCTTGGGTGTATGTCAAGGCCATTTGTCGATTGCAAGCTTTTTTGTATACTGACAAGCGCGTCGCGCAGTCCCTCTGCCATAGCAGAGCTTCTTGTATAGATAGAGCAGATATTTAAGGTCTTGTGACTGACCACACCTCCTCTGTGGTGTTAAAAGTTACAAGATGGTGTAGTTTGTTGTATATAGGCTACAACTTGCAGTTGTTAACCTATAGTTGTACAAAGTTTGAACTCTGTAGCTTCATTCATTCCAAAGGAATTGAGGCAAAACGAAATTTATGAGGTACAGTAGTTTTGGTTAGTTAGGGTTGTCAGTACAGAAAGCCGAAGAAAGTTTGGTTAAGTGGCACAGTGGTTGAACGTCGGACTCTGGCCGGCATACTTTTACTGTCCCACGCTCGACTTGCAGCTGATGTGTGACCACTTTGTGGGTAAACCATCCACTACAGATCAGCATACCAGGCCAACTCAGCCTTTCATCCTTTTGAGGTCGATAAATGAATAGTTAGCTGGAATCGGATGTGTGCTACTGTGTGTACGGTTGGTACCATCTGGCAAAAGCTACAAAGGTAACCGCAGGCCTGGCGAAAAGTAATTGCAGTTTACCACCGGGTGGATGACTTAAAGTCACCTGCGCGCTGACTGTCTGTACACCACATCAGCTTCGGGCCCAGCGCTTGGTAACATCGAGTATGGGAGAACTTTACCTTTACCTTTTTTACAATTGTGAGTCACACTACAAATTGTTGAATATTTTCACTGTTACGCATATTTATTAAATGACTGTTTGTGCCGTGATCGGTTTGTAAATTGTGAACATTTCTGTGAGATGGTAACACATTCAGTGTTTAATTTGATAAAATGTTGCAGTTTGCTTAACTGCGGAATCTCATTTCTGCCTACTGCCATTAAGCTGTTGTCGTGCACTGTGTTGGCAGCTGGAGAGTCCAAAATGCTACCGACTTCACATGAATGTTACCCTGCATCTTGTTGAGTGTCAGCATTCAGGACGGCCAGCGTGGGCACAGAATGATGCCATGATGGCAGCGTACATGGATAACATGGACTACTACTACCGCGTCAATGACGACACTGTGATGGAGACCACTGGATGGACGGAAAAGTTTATAGATGAGCTGGAACGATTTAATCCGCCGAAGATTGGTGTCGTTGGTCCTTGGTTCCGAGAGGGCAACGTTGTAATTCTAACACATGACTTTGTCCATCGGACGCACATTGATATTCTTGGTTTCTACTATCCACGTGTTTTTACCGACTGGTTTGCTGACGACTGGATTACTGGAGTTTACTGGCCAGAGAGATGTCGAAAGGTAGCAGCTTTCTCATTGTTGCTTACTTGTTGTACTACGGTGATGCAGCTTGGTATTTGTTTATATGGACGTCTTTGCTTATTGATGTAATATAATTTTGGATTATATTTGTTGGTGAACTGTATTGATAAATGTCACATGTGGATCAGCATTGACAGGCAGCACTGTCGGCTGTCAAAAATGATGGCCAACATGATGATGATCATTGTCTGCCATTATGATGGTCATCGTCATTGATGGCTGCCATAACTAGTGATGTTAAAACAGGGTTCAGATATTTGAAATTTCTGTTTTTAACTCACTACTTTACTCGGAATTTACCAACTTGAACGTCGATTCATGTAATTTGAAATTTGTTTTGCGGCATTTATTCAGAAACTGTCTTAGTGGGGCGACATGATCAGTTGCTGGACTGTCTGTGTTCACATTAGTTGCAAGAGAAGCTGTGTAGGGGAGGGAAGGGGGTGCCACACTGCAAACATGCAGGCGGTCTGTTTTATGTCACTTTGACAGATCAATTAGCTAGACACCATGGCATATATACTTGATGAATTGGCAGCCTGTCGGTGGTAGGCCAATCCTTTAATCTTTACTCAGCTGCAGATGGTGGCACCACTAGCATTCTGGAGATTTGAGGGGAGTTTACAATTATTGGACTTCCGACAGTTGCTGTGGTCTGCGCCCCTTTCATGGCATAATAACAGGTAGCATCAGTTAATCAGTTGGTCGGATGTTGAGTAGTCAGCTCAGAGGCCAAACTAAATTGACCGTGTGAAAGTGAGACTGGGTGGTTAGCCATGGGTCACAACTATATGAATATCGAGTCGAGTTTCGAGTTCTACAATTAGAGCTTCGAATATTAAAACAAACCATGTTTATCATCCTTAGACATAACGACGAACAATGTTGGCTGTCAGTGTTGGCTCATTTGGTTTAGCAGTAATATGAGGTTTAAATTATGAAACTGCTCAAAAAATTATGTGTTTGGCATTATTTAATTATACCTCTTGCAACTATAGGCATTTCAGTGGTATGCAGTTCATACAGATGAAAATCTGAATGCTAGTCTAAACATGTTTTGTTTCTGTGTATGCTTTTTTGTCTAGGTGCCAGGAACACGAGTGAAGCATACGATGGCAAAAGGCCAGCGGTATGTAGCACACTATGATCGTGCCGCCAAGGTTAAGGTGGAAGTTGAAATTGCTAAACTTATTGTTCAGCGGTACGTTGAGCGTCGACAGCCGGGTGCTCCCCATGGAGTGATATGGAATGCAGCTTCACGCAATGTCATATCGATGTCACTTGATGGAAATGATATAGACAGATTGTATGGAGCTCTCCGTTACTCACAGCTGGTTCCAGTTGTGTTCCCCAGGTGGCGCCTTCGTGTCTATGCATCGGCAATGGCACTGAATATGACGGATTCTCATCGCGTTCTGAGAATACTTGTTAGGAAGCTGGAAAACTCGGGAGTCGAGGTGTTCAGAGTGCGTGGGTTGACAGCAGCTCGACTTCAGTCAGAACTGTGGGCATATCTCGTGGCAGACGACGGCGAAGTGGATCGATTTATTGTGCGGAATTCGGACACTCGGCCAAGCGACCGGGAGGCAGCAGCCCTCGATGACTGGCTGCTGACTAATTTGTCTGTGAAAGCACTGTTCTGCATACGAGATCACCCGCTGCATGCTTCGCAGTCTCTCGTTCCAGGACTTGTCGGTGGCGTGCCGCGACTGCTGAGAAATACTACTGGAACTACTTTTCGTAAACTTATGCGTGGACATACATCAGCTGGTGGATTTCTGCATACTACAGTTTGGCCACTACTAAACGGTTAGTTGTTTATTTTGTGTGTATTGCAGTCGTTGGAAGTCCAATAATTGCAAACTCCCATTGTCAGTCCAATGAGCAGCATATTACTTAAAATGTCAACTTTTATTATTTTGTAGAGTAATGACAGCTGAGTATGCTTTGGCGCAGCCATCGTAACTATGTTACAAGATTCGCGCGGAGATAAAAACTGTTCATTAACATTAACATTAACATTGGCACCAGTTCCTGTTAATGAATGCAAGTAAAGTCTTATATTACGAGTTTAATGTTACACAAAATTAACATTTGGTTCGGCCATTTTGGACTAATGACCTGACCGACCATGCATCTTAATGCTGAAATGTTATGTAATTGTATTCTAATAATAATAACTACGGCTGTACTGAACATTGTTTTAATTTTCTATTAAGATTGAAAAGTAGGTGGAATAGTGCATTCATATTTGGATTCAGTAGAGGTTCGTTTTTGGAAGCCTACCAGGACCTAACATGTCGTGGTTGTTAGTTGTTTACAAATATTGTTGTCAAAAGTAGACTGAAAATGAAGGCCTGGAGTTTGGATGAGGATCGGTGGTTGGCTGAAATGTGTCGTTATTTTAGTGTATGAGCGACTCACTGAGGCTGTGACTGTTGATTCAGATTTAGCCCTTACAGCTTATTATGCGTGTACATTATAAATGCTAATATTGAATTGAATATTGAATTATGACGTGCAAGTTGTTGCTGCTGTGTTAGATCACTGCACGTGCTATGATAGTGTGTCGTGCATGCGGTGGCCGGGGGCGCAAGCATTTCCAGTTTTAAGACACGAGAACGAGTTTGTTGGACAGCATTTCGACGTGAATGATCAGCCGGTTGACAGCGACAATGTCTTGTTCTGGAACATGTCGTACATTCAGCCGGACTGTGTATTTGTCAAGAACACAGGGTTTAGTGAAGCTGCTGTGAAAGCCGTCATCAGACACCGGGTTGTTTTCTGGTCCCAGGATTATCACATCACTCCGTTAATGGACATGAAGAGTCTGCTCGGGCCCATCGGCGTCAAAGTTGTTGACCAGAGTCTGTCATATCAGTGCGGAAAAGTAAGGGACTGTGTACTTCTTCTGGTGTAGATAATAATTTTTTTCTGATGTGCTTTGATGCTCTTATTTTGGCAACAGGAAGGTCTTCTGGTCTGTGTGTGATGATTATCTAGAACGTTTCTTATATGTGAGACCCAATCTGACTGGTAAAGATTCAGGAAAGGTTCGTTTTTGGAAGCCTACCAGGACCTAACATGTCGTGGTTGTTAGTTGTTTACATTTTTATGCCATGCCCCATACTTTGCCTTTTATTGAATTTATGTGACCTGGTATACCAGACACGTATCAAAACTTATCGGAGTCTGACTGCGATAGCTTTCGGTATGCCAGTCCAATGATTGTCATGTTTAAATGCCAAACACCTTCTAGCCATGCCCTGTTATGTGTCAGAATATGCTACCTAAGTCAGTTAAACAACTGGTGAAAATAATAGTGCAGTATAAGCTGACAATGTTTATAAATAATTAAATAAATACACTGTCGTTGAAGAAAATACCTCCAATATTAGTTAAAACTAATTTTTATCACATATTTCTCAACTGTCCACTAATCATGCTGCTATATTATTGTCGAAAATCTCGTTATCCATAAGGCAGTTTGTGCATGTAATTCTGTCTGTGCACATCAGAACTTCATTGTCATGTGGTAAGTCCGAATTTTAGTCTTATATATAAATGCTGATTTTCAATTGTCTGATCACAGTCCATTGTCTGCGTATCATGTTTGATCTGGGATCGGAAAACTGTCTGATATGCTAACTAAATCAGTTGCTTCAAAGAATTTACAGAATGAATGTAGGTCTACAAAATTTGGCAATATATCTAACAGTGCAGTTAAGATGCAGTGGGCAATAGTACTAGTAGTAGTAGCACGAATGTCCATCAACATAGTGTAAGTAACGAGTTATGTCAAGAACACGGTACAAAGTTATAAGGTCACATTGGCTGTAACATCACATAATAGTATGAACACCGGAACAACTTGTTCTTTAAATGCGATCTAAAAGCGTATAATGTGAATCATTTGTGATTACGATAGTGAATGACATGCAAATTTGTTTTTTATCTGAATATTTTGCTTTCAGATGTCTTTAATCGACTTTTTGTTGATTGCTGATATGCACATTTTATTGTTGTCTGTTTCAGTGTAAAACAACTTGTAACGATCTAGCACTGATAACTATTGCACTAGCATTCTAATTTGTGCATATAAAAAATATAGTTTCAAAAATTTATATAGCACATATTCACCAAAGCCTCTAATATGCTTCATTAACTGAGATAGTGGATATCGAATTTCAAAATGTTACAGCAGTGTGACACTATATCAGCTCAAGAAAAGCCATAATATTTTAATTTTGGCCTTTGGCAAAAAATCTGCCACCTAATTATTGGGACTTGGTGATAATCGTATTAGTGAGAGGCAATGAATGCTGATGACTGATGGCAGTTGTATAAGCATAGGATCTGTATCAGACATGACAGACAGCACTGTTATCATGTATGAATGAGTGTGGTTTGTGACGTTACTGCAGGTGGGCACGTGTGCAAAACATCTACGTGTGATTAACAGTGATAATGGTATGCAGCTTGGCCAAGATGTTATTCAACAATTCTACGATTCATACAGAGACGATCCTGCGATGCAGTCAGTGACAGCTTTCCTCTGCACCCTCCCGGTGTCCATGTGTGAAGCTTTCGTTCCATTCAACAAGAGTCTTGTAATAATTGCAAGCATCCGCTACGAGCAGGGACGTGGCGAGCCAGAGCGCTGGAAGGCTCTTAACTCTTTGCTTGCCGATGTGGCGCGGAATACACGCAGTATACTCGCTGCAAACAACCTCTACGATGCCAAGTACATCGAATACTTTACCGGGCTGCGGCCGCTGCTTCTGCCGAACTACTGTGCATACCTCAGTGACAGCTATCAGCCATCGCGGAAGCAGTTTCTCGTCGCGCCAATACACAGCACGGAACTGTATGACGTGTTCTTTGCGGAGTTCGACAACGTAGTGATGAGACGTGCCGTAAATCTAGTTTTGTTTCCGCTGCGAGAGATGTATCCTCAGTACCTGTACAGTGACCTTGCGTCGCATCGTGGCATTGTATATGTACCCTATCAGGCACGTTTGATTCGGAATATAATTTTGTTAAATTCAGTGTTTATATAGCTGCGTAAATTTGACCGTACATGTTCCTACCTTACGTGTTCCTTCAGCGCATACCTGACAATGTCGGTTGGACGTTAGGAAGAGCATTTGAGTGTTGTGCTCGCACGGCTATTTATCCAGAGTTAGGTGCACAATGCACATGATTTACATATGGTCCAGCTGATGCCACTGGCACTCCGTCTTTTCTTTCTCGTATGGTTTACTTTTCTGGTGCTGGCTTACTCGGGCTGTGCTACAGCTGGGGAAATGATCACTAAACAGGTGTCGTATATGAATACGTCAACCCGCAGTTCTCTGTTGGCAGTTTGGCATAATGGTAGAGCATTGGTTGGCGTCAGCAGATATACTTTTGTTCATCATATGCAGTATAGTAAATATCATGCAAGTATGCATCTGACCAAAAAAAAATCCAGTGTAATCAGTTCCTTGTTTAGTTTGTGTTTACGTGGTGTTTTAGCAGCCAACAGGAACTTGATATCATATCTAGTATCTTTGCCATCTCCATCTGCCTAGTGTGTTGTTTATGCACAGTTTAAGGCTATCCAGCACAATGAGGGTGTATGATACCACTGGTTACATGTATTCGCAAAGAAATACTGTTAATAAGCTGTAAATGTATACATTGTTTACAGTAATCTGATGTACAGGTTGGTCCAAAAAACTGGATTGTTTATAAGAGTTGATTACTTTGCGATGCTTAATGGGAGAAAGGCGTGTGATATGTCAAAAGTTTTGGAATTTTGTCTGGAAAAAGAAAAAAACTTGCAGTTAGTGCATTTTAATATTCTTTGCCTAGTTTGCATAGATCTTCACTCCATCGAAAATAATGCTGAATTTGACAAAAATGCATGGATTTTACTCAACTTTTAACTTGAATATACAGTGAAAGTAACACTTATCAGCTCTCAAAAACAGTCCAGTTTTGTGGACTACACTTGTATTAATGGTGGAATTAATCATGTTAACATACTTGTGGTTTGTTTACTCGTAGGTGTCAATGATAAGTCTGACCGAACAGTATCGTATGAATATTCCACTTTTCTTTCCAACTGTCGATCTTCTTACAAAGTGGCATGTTAAATATCAGGTAAGTGGAATGATGCAGGTTGTCTCATAATATTGTATAATTTAAGCTTACTGCTTGTAATTAATTGCAAATGAAACAATAGGGCCCATCAGTAAATAAAGAATATTTATCCCAGATCCAGCTTTACTCGATATTTTGTAAACTTCCGGTTATGAGTAATACGGTTCTAATCATAACAGTTTGCGTAAAAG